>Ga0214543_1000583_pt1 | contig 62574 bp, 36 predicted proteins | sample CNSS2metaG_FD_160094 | JGI IMG/M metagenome (GOLD analysis project Ga0214543, IMG submission 160094) | Root nodule microbial communities from cowpea collected in UCLA plant growth center, Los Angeles, California, USA - CNSS2 | ecosystem: Host-associated > Plants > Roots > Nodule | place: USA...
ATTTGTTTCAGTATTTTTTTTTTTTTTTTTTGCTGGTTTTTGTTTAAGCTAGTAGTTGAAGAAGTGACATCGCATTTGTTCATTTTTATTTTGATTTAGGTATCTTGGACCTGGCTTTGAACTTTCCTGGCTATCATCGTTGGAGATTCACTGATGTCCTACGAAGTTGTCTCAAAGTCGTTGTTAGCCTTTTTTGGGTTATTGCTCTTCCACTCTTCTATGTGCATTCCTTCGAGGATGCCCCTAACTTTATGAAGGATATGCTTTCCTTTCTTGATAGTATAAAGGGGATTCCACCATTTTATATGTTTGCAGTTGCAGTTTATCTGCTTCCAAATTTACTAGCAGCTGTTCTCTTTCTTTTCCCAATGCTTAGGCGTTGGATTGAAAACTCAGACTGGCACATAGTTAGATTTCTCTTATGGTGGTCACAGGTACTTTTGTCTTCGGATTTGATATTCACTTCGGATTTAACTAATTCTCTTCATTATAAATTGAAATTATTCTAGTGGTGTGATACTTGTTTCAATGCACTTAATTGTTTCAATGTACTTTATTGTTTCAATGTTGAAATTAATGCATATACCCACCTTATTATAGAAATCAGTTGGAAGCAATTTTTTTGAATCATTGACTAAATTTCTAACTTAAATTGATAATCATCATGCAGCCAAGAATATATGTGGGAAGAGGAATGCATGAGAGTCAATTTGCTCTTCTAAAGTGAGTTTTGAAGAATACTATGTTATCCAAGTTACTTAAGGTTTGTGCTCCTGTAATTTGTTCGAAATTGTTTCATCATCTATTTCTTTTAAAATTTCAGATACACTATTTTTTGGGTGATTCTTTTGGCTGCTAAATTTTCATTCAGCTTTTTTGTAGAGGTAATTATTACAACGGTTGTAGTTGTTATTTTTTTATTTATGTCTTGTGAATTTGTTGAGCCTCTTTATAACTGTTCTTTCTTCAGATCAAACCTCTGGTTCAGCCAACTAAGGACATAATGAGTATTCGGCATGTTGATTATGCTTGGCATGAATTCTTCCCTGAAGGTAGTTTTCTTCACATTTCTTATGAGTCCATAGCAACTTCCTGTTAATTTTATTGATCTAGTATTTCTGGTCTACGCAGCTCAAAATAACTATGGTGCAGTTATTGCACTATGGGCCCCTGTACTTATGGTGCGTATGCTATATTTCGTGGTTATACTCACGTATATCCATTTTTCGTTTGTTCGGGATAAATTTTTCAGTGTAAACATCTCAGGTTACATTTTAAATGCAGGTTTATTTCATGGACACTCAAATTTGGTATTCCATCTTTTCAACTATTTGCGGTGGTGTTATTGGAGCCTTCGATCGTCTAGGAGAGGTTACTGTCAATATTTCATATTTATATATCCATGGAGAAGTTGCCAATTAGCTATTTTATTGACTTTCTTTACTTTTGAAAACATGTATGCATAAAAAAAAACTTTATGAAATCTTGAAGTTTCCAGAGAGTAAATACACTTGAACTCCCTTTTCATTTTCCGGAAGAACTTGACAATGGAAAAGTCACGGAATAAAATACATATAATACTTCAAATTACAATGTTTTACCGACCAGTTAATGCTGTTATCAATTTGCTTACACAGATACGCACTCTGACCATGCTGAGATCGCGGTTCCAGTCATTACCTGGTGCATTCAACGCATACTTGGTTCCTACTGACAAGAAGCAGAAGAAGAAATTTTCTTTATCGAAGCGATTTGACGAGGTTTCTATCACATTTTTACTTTTCTGCTAACTACAGTAAACTAAATATAACTATTTATCTCCATTTATGTTTCCGTGTTTGTATAGATTTCTGCAAGCAGAACGAGTGAAGCAGCTAAATTTGCTCAGTTATGGAATGAAGTTATCTGTAGTTTCCGTGAGGAAGATATCATAAGTGATAGGAAAGGCCATGGAACAAAACTCTTTAATTACCTTTATTTGTCCTGAATCCTATCTTCTATTCTTTCTACTTATTTTGATTTGTGACTCATCACCTACTAAGGACTAAACTATGATTGTATCACTCCAGGGAGATGGATCTTTTGATGGTTCCATACTCATCAGATCCAAGCTTGAAAACAATTCAGTGGCCACCTTTTCTGCTTGCAAGCAAGGTCTGTGTAATTCAAGTTTTAATATGCTTGTGTTAGTTACCAGTTAATTTAATTGGCTCACTGTCTACATTTGCAGATTCCTATAGCACTGGACATGGCAGCTCAATTTCGAGGAAAGGACTCCGATCTTTGGAAACGCATATGTGCAGATGAATATATGAAGTGTGCTGTAATTGAATGCTATGAATCATTTAAAAACATCCTGCATGCTTTGATTGTAGGAGAAGCTGAAACGAGGTAGCTTTTAGTATCTGTCCCTATAGATGTTTGTCCATTTTCGTTTACAGTTCATACAAGAAGCATTATCAATTTAAGATTATAAATGATCCGACCATTTTTTTTTTTTTTTTTTTTTTGTGTAGCATTCTATCCAGCTTTCTTTTTCCAAGTTTTTTTGCATGAAGACTATAAATTTGGCTCTTACTGTTTCTAATTCACGAAAGCAATTAGTCTTGTTTGACGTGCATATACTTTTCATTTATTTATCTATTTGTATTTTAACTGTCTGTCTGGGTAATTGATTCGAGATAAATTAAGGAACATATGGTTCAGTCCATTAAAATGTATGTCATTATCAATACGCTTAATTCTTTGTGATGGAACAGGACAATCTCTGTCATCATTAAGGAAGTTGAAAACAGCATCTTTAAGAATACACTTCTGACAAATTTCCGAATGGGGTTTCTGCCTTCCCTTTGTAAGAAGTTTGTGGAGCTTGTGGAAATCTTGGTGAGTTGTATAAAGAAAACTAATCATACAAAACCTTTGTTGTCTTAAAGGGTTGCTTATAACTATCTTGCTTGTATGCTTACTTATCGTTTTCTGATTACAGAAAGATGCAGATGAATCCAAGCAAGGTGCAGTGGTGGTCTTATTGCAAGATATGTTAGAAGTTTTTACACGTGATATGGTGGTAAATGAGAACAGGTTGGTTAACTTGACTGCACTGAATTTGGAATATAATAATTCGCATGTTTCGTCCATTAATAACAATAATGTGTGTTTTTCATATTGTGTTGTTCATCAGTGAATTAGCAGAACTTTACCATAGTAGTAAGGATACTGGAAGGCAACTTTTTGCTGGTACAGATTCAAAACCAGCTGTATTATTCCCTCCTGTAGTTACAGCACAATGGGACGAACAGGTAATAATGTATTATTATTATCATTATTATATTACTATTATCGTTTACAGTTTCCGTTATTATTAACTTCTCAGATACTTCTGTGACTTCCGAATAATTTTGGATTTTCAGATTAGACGTCTTTATTTACTTTTGACGGTGAAGGAATCTGCCATTGAGGTTCCAACAAACCTTGAAGCACGCAGAAGGATTGCATTCTTTACCAATTCATTGTTCATGGATATGCCACGTGCTCCACGAGTTCGAAAAATGCTATCCTTCAGGTTAGTTGAAGACTGGATTTGGTGAAATGCTTGAGTGCAGAACCACTCAGCAGCGTGAGTATTTTAATAATTTTAAAATGAGTTGCACTTAAGAGCAATAAAAAAATAAATGTAACTCCCTAGGAAAATAATAAGTCACTATCGGTCTATTCATCTATCTAGACATTAGTTCCCTTGAAATAGAATCCATTTCCAATAAGGTCTGATGCTTTGTTTTTGTACAGAACTTGTGGCCATTATGATGTATGCAAATGTCATGTGATGTATAATAAATTGCAGGAAGATCATCCTTTCTGCTAACTTTCATATTGAATATTTAAATCCTTCCAGTGTTTAGAGAATTTGTGATCATCAGGGTTAATCTCGTAATTCTTATTACACAAATTATCTTTTCATGCTTTATTGTATATTTTACTTGTAAAGCATTTTGGGATGCATTGGTGTTGAATCGGATGTGTTCTGAAGTTGTTTTGAGCTTATAAATAACATTTTGCTTTTTGTTTGCAGTGTCTTAACTCCATACTACAGTGAAGAGACTGTCTACTCAAAGAATGATCTTGAGGTGGAAAATGAAGATGGCGTGTCAATCATATATTACCTGCAAAAGATCTACCCTGGTGTGTAACAACTATCACTATATATCTTGACTGTAATTTGCTAGTAGCAAAAGGACTGGCTAAATTGTAGTTATCTTACCAGATGAGTGGAACAACTTCATGGAACGTCTTGGTTGTAAGAAAGATAGTGAGATATGGGAGAAAGATGAACACATACTACAGCTACGTCACTGGGCCTCGTTACGAGGACAAACTCTTAGCAGGACAGGTGACAGTGACTTCTACCCTCTCCATCATCCCCACAAACAGGATTTGGTGATTAAAATTTTCCCTCTTGTACGTGTTCATTAATGCAGTTAGGGGAATGATGTACTACCGGCGGGCTATTAAGCTTCAGGCTTTTCTTGATATGGCAAATGAAAAGGGTAAATGTGATTTTCTTCTATTCTAAGCTATTTAGCTTAGTCTATTTGCTTGCTACTGTGGCAATGGCAAGCTTGTGTTCTATAATTTTTTCAAATCCAGGGGCAGGGTTTAACATAACTATCACTTATGAAGTTTATTTCATGGTGATAGACAAAAAAGTAGTTATCTACAAAGAATAGATGATTCTAAGGTTTTATGTTATCTTGTGGGCAGAGATACTTGATGGTTATAAAGCTGTTACTGTCCCGTCCAAGGAAGATAAAAGGAGCCATAGGTCCTTATATGCCAGTTTAGAGGCCGTTGCAGACATGAAATTTACATACGTCGCTACCTGTCAGAACTATGGGAATCAGAAGCGTAGTGGAGATCGCCGTGCGACAGACATTTTGAATTTGATGGTTAAGTATGTTCTCCAATTCATGAATTGAACTTAGTTCAAATGAAATTTATGTTTGCCTTTGGCTTCTGAAGTCCGCCTGATTTAAGAATATAATATCGGGTTCTTCATTTGTAGCAATCCCTCACTTCGTGTGGCTTACATTGATGAAGTTGAAGAACGAGAGGGAGGGAGAGTTCAGAAAGTTTATTACTCTGTACTAATCAAAGCTGTGGACAATCTTGACCAAGTAAATGCATAACGATTCAGGATGTAATTTAATTAATTTGTGATTAACATAGAAATGATGGTTTTATTATTTTTTCTGAAGGAAATATTTCGAATTAAACTACCGGGTCCAGCAAAGATAGGGGAAGGGAAGCCTGAAAATCAAAATCATGCCATCATTTTTACAAGAGGCGAAGCTCTTCAGACTATTGACATGAACCAGGTAAAAATTATAAACATTTTGTAAGTGAAAAACGTTTAAACTTTGACCTGTTGATTCGGTGCAATTTTCTTAGGATAATTACTTGGAAGAAGCTTTAAAAATGCGCAACCTTTTGGAAGAGTTTAATGAAGATCATGGGGTGCGGCGGCCTACAATATTAGGTGTACGTGAACACATCTTTACTGGCAGGTCAGAAGAATTTTATTCACATACAGTGAGCATTCTATCATGTTAAGTTACCATATTGCTTAATTTTATCACTTGCTACAGTGTCTCTTCCTTGGCCTGGTTTATGTCAAATCAAGAAACCAGCTTTGTCACAATTGGTCAAAGAGTTCTTGCAAGACCACTGAAGTAAGTTTCTCTCTAGTGATTTAATGACATCGTTGAGTAGTAAGTACCTGTTTAACTTCTAGAATAAATCAGTAACCTCCCGCAGAACAATTGGCTAATACATTATCTCACCTAGTTAAAGCAGTGATTTTATTTTCTGCTGACCTAAAAAAAAGAAAAAACAGTGATTTTATTTTGAAGGGAAATACATGTAATATAAATGTTTACTTAGTTAAGTATTATTCAAATGATACTTTTACGAGTTTTGCTTATTTCTTCCTTCTCCCCTCTATTTTTCTCTTGTTTGAGTGTCATAGCCCCACGTTTCAATTTTCGGAGACAATAATTAGTGAACTCTCAAATTTCACTTTGGCATCTTTTCTGCTATTGTTGCAAGACAATTATTAGAATGAATACGGAGGATAATTTTGTGGCTTATACTAGATTTCTTCAATTCTAGGGTGCGATTCCACTACGGTCACCCAGATGTTTTTGATAGAATTTTCCACATAACTCGAGGAGGATTTAGCAAGGCTTCATGTGGCATCAATTTGAGCGAGGATATTTTTGCTGGTACCATTCTTGAAACATCTTTCTTTGTACTGACATTTGATATTTCCTTTTCGGCATCATATATTGTTTTTGGTACATTGTATCATGTGCTTTTTTGGTACGCTGCATCATATGCTTTTGCCTATGCAGGATTCAACTCCATACTAAGACGCGGAAATGTCACTCATCATGAATACATCCAATGCGGAAAGGGTAGAGATGTTGGGCTCAATCAAATCTCACTTTTTGAAGCAAAAGTGGCTTGTGGTAACGGAGAACAGACACTAAGCAGAGATATCTACAGACTGGGACATCGTTTTGACTTTTTCCGAATGCTATCATGCTATTTCACAACCATTGGATTTTATATAAGTTCAATGGTAATGGCTTATGCATTTAGGATATTACAAAAACAGTACTTGGTTTTGACATTAAAATTAAACTAACACTAACTGTGTATTTAAAAACAAATCAATCCTAATATGATCAATGTATGTGGAAATTAATCTCTTATCACACGAACACTAAATCATGAAAACCTGACTGAGTATTGTTACAGTGAGAACTGACAAGTCGATATTTAAGGGAAGCTATTTAGTTTGTCTTAGCTATATATCTATTTAAATGTCTTTGTTTTTCCTTTTCTTGATTTGCAATTCTGCATATGGCAGTAAATCTTTCTTTTTTTATTCGTAGATTGTGGTCCTCACATGTTATGCATTCCTATATGGTAAACTATACCTGTCTTTGAGTGGATTTGAGGCTGCAATAGTAAAGTTGGCTAAGAGAAAGGGAAATGAACCGCTAAAGGCAGCATTAGCTTCCCAGTCCCTTGTTCAAATAGGAGTCGTAATGACTTTGCCCATGTTCATGGAAATTGGACTAGAGAGAGGGTTCAGAACTGCTATAGGGGATCTCATAATAATGCAGTTGCAGCTAGCACCTGTTTTCTTCACTTTCTCCCTAGGGACAAAGCTGCACTATTTTGGGCGCACTCTTCTGCATGGAGGGGCAAAGTATAGAGCAACTGGCCGTGGTTTTGTTGTTCGCCATGAGAAATTTGCTGAAAATTACAGGATGTACTCTAGAAGTCACTTTGTTAAAGGGATTGAGCTCGCAATTTTGCTTATATGTTATTGGATTTATGGATCAGCCGCACCAGATTCAACAGCATATGGCCTTCTGTCGTGGTCAATGTGGTTTTTGGTCTGCTCATTCTTGTTTTCACCTTTCCTTTTCAATCCATCAGGGTTTGAATGGCAGAAGATAGTTGAGGACTGGGATGATTGGCAGAAGTGGATAAGTATTCGAGGTGGTATTGGTGTTCCTTCAAACAAGAGTTGGGAATCATGGTGGAATGAAGAACAGGAACATCTGCAGAACACTGGGTGTCTGGGGCGGATATGTGAGATTATTCTTGACCTGCGTTTCTTTGTCTATCAATATGGAATTGTGTATCATCTCAATGTAGCCAGAGGGAACAAGAGCATCTTGGTAATTGTGCTTGCTAATTTGATTTCATTTTATGTTTTCATGTCTGGAACCGCACAACAGGGTTTAACTTATTTAGCACCAATGTCTATATTACTAACTCCGGTAATTGAGGGTGAGTGAAGTGTTGTTAACTCGGATGAGACAAAGTAATATTGGGTAACCAACTACCAAAAGCTAGCGAATATCCTTGAGAACCAACGTCTCAGCTACAAATTGACTAATATTCAAGTATTTGGTAGTCACCTCTAAAACTAGCTTTTAAAAGTGAGAATTCAGTACTTAAATACACCACTTAACGTTCTATTCTATGTAGAACTTCAAACTAATCATAATACTCAGATTCTTATCACAATCCCTTTAATATAGGAGAATTTAGCCCTCTTCTAAATACCATGATGACATTACAGATCACTATCTCCTCTCCCCTCTGCCAAGACTATAGAATAAAAATAATAATAGAAATGACTATATATATATATATATATAATGTAAAGAGAGAGAGAGAGAGAGAGAGAAGTTTTCTGACTTAATTTTTCTCTTCAGGTTTATGCTTTGTCCTGGATAGTGATGGTAGCTGTCATGATTATCCTTAAGGTTGGTATAATGTGATAAAAAAAGTTCTTTCTGCAAGAACTTTAAAATGATGTTTTTAATTTGTGACAATTGAACTGCAGATTGTGTCCATGGGTAGAAAGCAGTTCAGCGCAGACTTCCAGTTGATGTTTCGTCTTGTCAAATTGTTTCTGTTCATGGGAGCCGTTGTTGTTCTAAGTTTAATGTTTACTCTGCTAAGCCTCACAGTTGGAGACATATTTGCGAGCCTCCTAGCCTTTTTGCCAACAGGATGGGCACTTATTCAGGTTCGTGCTTAGAGGTCTTAAATATTAAATATTATATTACAAGTGATGTATAAAAAGTGTAAAAAAAAAAAAAAAAGAGTGTAAAATGGGTTGTTTCTGATTGTGCAGATAGCACAAGCATGCAGACCATTGGTGAAGGGAATTGGAATGTGGGGGTCAGTGAAAGCTTTAGCAAGAGGGTACGAATACTTGATGGGAGTGCTTATTTTTGCTCCGGTGGCCATATTGGCATGGTTCCCATTTGTTTCAGAATTCCAAACTAGGCTGCTGTTTAACCAAGCTTTCAGTCGAGGGCTTCAGATCCAGCGCATTCTGGCCGGCGGCAAGAAGGATAAGAAGAACTGAATCAAACCCTTTAGCTCTTTGTTACAGTCGGAGGCACACTAGGATGAATTTCAAGGCTATTTTTTTTTATGGACTGTGTCTATCAAATTCCTAAATCTGGCTCTGCATCTTTGTTAGTGGAAGAATTCTCCGACTTCGTCATAAAATATTTGTATACACTCACAAAGACCAAAACTCACATTAGTGAAGAGCTAGCGGAACAAACTCCAATAAAAAAAGTGACTGGTGCAAACTTAGTGCGACTTGCTTGATATTTGACTCGTTAATTGATCCTCAACATTTAATTATCTATGGATGATGAACAAAAAAAAAATAGAAAAGAAGAGGACGAAAACTCAAAAACAAAATTCAGAGAAAAAAAGAAGATGAAGAGACTATTTTTAAATTCTAAAACTTAATATAAATAATTTACGTGTGTATTAGTTTAAAGCACACTAGGCCATTTAAATGCTCTAAAAGCTAAAGCAAATATGAGTTTAATGTGGACGCAAATTAAATTCATAAGTCTAACTATAAAAATTCAAGTTAATACAAACAAAATCTAATCAGCATGGTTTCTTTTACGAAGTTTTAATAAATCTGTATCACCTTCAAAAAAATCATAAAAAACAGTAAAGAATTCCAATCCAACAAACCATACGCCAATTTTAAATCCCTATAAACGTAGAATCCAACATAACTCAAATTAACCAAAAATAATATCTAAAAAACAATTATGGTCAGAACAATTAGCAAAATACGTCTTATCAAATTTACTTACACTTTAATTTTTTTCCCTTCCAAACAAAAGCAAAAGATTAAGAAAATGAAATATGAACACTTAAAAATTCAAATAAGAAATGAAAACTAGAAATCAAATTTCTCAAATGGATCCTAAAAGGAGAATGTGGTGAGAAAAAGGAAAAATAAGTCATATATCCAAAGTATTAAAGAATCAAGACAATAAAAACTCTATTTCAAAATATAAATGTAAACAAGAATTACAATTGAATTAAATCATGAATTTCAAACATGTACCACTCTTCTATGAAGTGTTTAAAATGTTTACACTCAAAGGCACAAAATGAAAAGTAAGCATTACTCTAGGCTTGACAAGTCTTTTTTTTTTACTCTACTTGAAATACATACAACTAAAGATTCAAAGGACTTTTCATAAGCTTGTAATGTTATCGAGGTAAAGGAGACTAAAAGAAGGAGCACAAAACTATAAACCAAAGAAGGAAGAAGACCAAAGGGAAATGAGTTAAAATAAGTAGAAAGCTATCTATCATGAAGCTAAAATCCAACATTCATTTTTTTTTCCTTTCATCCATTTTTCATTGTTTTTTCATCTCAAACCACATACGTTTCAATTTTTCTCATTTTCTTGTGTTTTTTGTCTTTTTTAATCTACTTCCAATAAACTCACAATGCATCAAAACCTCAATTCATCAAATGAAAAAAAACTCAATGTATTTAGATAAAGTATTTTAATAATTCTAAGAAATTGAAATGTATTGCATTTGAAATTCTTACGATTGAATTCTCATCAATTTCTAAATTACTTGTTTTGAATAGAGTAATTGGAATACCTTATACTTGAGTTTCTTATTTGGATAAAATAATTGAATTTTTCTTATTAGATAAAATTTCATTTTAACAATATTTATTTTAATATATACAATTTTGAAATTAAATTTAAAAAATATAATAGTCAACTTAAAATATTTAAATTCAGTCAAATTTTGATGGAACTAACTAGACCGACTTCGGCCAAATTTTGGCTGGCGTAAACTCAGTCCAATTTGACCAATTTAGGTAAGGGTGGACTTGGCCGAATTCGGCCAAGGTCGATTTGGCCAAATTTGGTTGAATTTTAGTCATGCCAACTTTGCCACATTCGGCCAATTTTACTTAGGGACGACTCGGTGGAATTCGGACAGGTCAACTTAGTCGAATTTCGTCTAGGTCTATTTAGCTGAATTTCAATCGCGATCGATTTGGCCAAATTTCGACTAGGGTTGACTTAGCTAAATTTTGGAAAATTTCGACTAGGGTGAATTCGGTCAATTTTTTGTCAAGGCCAACTTGGTCACATTGGGCAAAATTTCTGTCGATGTTGACTTAACCAAATTTTTCTGAATTTTGGTTAGGGTCAACTTGGCCAAATTTGGCCGAATTCAGACGAAGTCGTCTCGGCCAAATTTATCTCAGTGTTAACTAGGTCATATTTTGCCAAAATTTCGATCAAGGTCGATTTGATCGAATTCAACCAGGGTTGACTCCACCTAATTCGGCCATAGAGGACGACAAAAGCATTAAGAAAAGGGTTAGTAGATAAGGCTTGAAGGTACAATTAGAATCAATGTAACGTAGATCAAGTTGATTATGTAGTTGAAAATTAAAGAAACTCTAAATAATATCCATATGCATGTGAACAAGTAGTATAAAAAAGAATAAAGTCAAGTTCGAGAATACTTACAAACATGAGTGAATCACATAAGAAAGAAAAAAAATACTCAAATCTTACTAATGTATATTTTTACCAAAAATGATACACGAACTAATTATCATGGAAAACTTAATATGCTAAAATGTAAGAAATAGATCTATCATGCTTGAAACTTCTAAGAATGATGAAACTAAGATTGCTTACAAAAGTTTTAAAAATATAGGAATCTAGTGAAAAATATGCTAAAACAATGAAAATCCTAATTGGTAATAACGATGCACTCCCTTGCACTTGAATCAAACATTATCATCAATATGAGAATGTACTACAAAGAGAAAACTAAGCCAACAAAACAACCCTAATCAAATAAAAACAAAAATAAAATAAAAAATAAAAGAAGGTAGAATAAAACTAAAAAAAAGTTAGCCATTATCAACTTGGTCGACCTCCATCAAAGATCTTTGCATCAACACCTAGGCCTCACCTATAAGTATGCTCTCTAGAACAACTTCAACAGGTGGCGATTAATCTTGAAAAATTTACCAATATCCTCGTCTTTTATCTCAACTACACCATGAAAAAAAAACACACTAATAAAAAAAGTTTGATCCCATCTAAGAGAAAGCTTACCAACAACGAGCTTTAAGTTAGAGTTAAAAAATAACATGTTCTAACTCACAAGGAACTCTTTCCTCAAGATCTTATTATCATGGAATTTTCTCACTTTTTCTTTATAGATCTTAGAGTTCTCATAGTTCATCACGAAAATCTCATTAAGCTTATGTAATTAAAGCTTCCTCTTTGTACTAGTTTGATCAAGTGCCAAGTTACAACTCTTCATTATCCAATAAGCATGACACCCAAACTCCAATAAAAGGTGGCATGTTTTACCAAAAACTACAAGAAATGGGGACATGCTTAATGGTGTCTGGTAAGCTGTTTTTTGAGATCGGTCATCTAGCATCTTGCTCCAATCTTTCCTATTAGGGTGAGCCAATTTTTGATACATCTTCCTAATTTCTCTATTAAGAACATCAACTTGTCCATTAGTTTGGGTTGTAGCCTAATAATTTTGGAGCATATATTTTATAGTCTTGTTACAAGAATGACTCTCCTGATCACTTATATAAACAACACATAAACAACACCATACACAAAAAAATCTCACAAAAAATAATGTGTTATTGGGACATCTCATGTCTATCGGTAATAGTCCTTCACGCTCTGAGAATGGTGGTTATATGATACGTATCTCTGAGAATGGTCGGTTAATAGAATCCACCCTCCAATACTCTCTTTGTTGTCTTCTATGGACCAAAGTGACCTCATACATGTGTGGAATGGCAAAAATAAAGAATAGTCTAAAACTCATTGTCAAGAATACAATCACTATAAAATCGCCATAGATGTGGATAATCCCAAACATAACATGTTGCATCACTCGTACATATGACTCATAGATGAATAAGGAGTTACAACAGATGCAACAAATAATGAACAATATTTGTAAACCAAGGTGCAAAGTGTAAAAAGTACAAAAATAATAAATGACCATTAGGTAAATAATCTCTTATAGGAAATGAATCTATGGTCCCCTTTATCCTGCTCAAATGATTTAGCACCTGAATTTTTACACCACTCCTATCTCTGGTAACTATCTCAAACTCTTGAAGGAGAAGCATCCTTATGATTAAGCTGGGTTTAACTTCAGGCTTTTTCAACAAGAATTTCAATGTTTCATGGTAAAAATAGAGTAGTGTTGAGCCAAAAAAAATAAAAATAAAAAGGAAATTGATCTATTGTAAACACAATAGCTAAAGCTCATTCTCAATGGTGGTATAAATAGCCTAGGTTGTGTAATATGTGCAAGAGGCATAAGCTATAACATGAGGGATTTTACCAACTCTTTGTAATAAAACAACACTAAGTGCATAGTTAGAGACACGCATGAAATGAAAAGGAAGTTCGCAATAAGGTTGCATGATAGGAGAATTGTAAGTCTCTTGTTTAACTCCTCACATGCCTCTCTACATGATTGGTTAAAACGAAAACATCTTTTTGAAGAAGGTTGGACAATGGTAGGGCGATCTTACTAAAATCTCATATAAATCTCTTATAAAATCCTGCATGACCTAAAAAAGAACACACTTCCCGCAAAAGCACGAGTTAAGAAAGAGAAGTAACCATATCAAGTTTAACTTTATCAACCTTAATGCCTCTCTAAAAAATAGCTGTCTTAAGACCATACCTTTAGTCACCATAAAATGACATTTTTTCAAAATTTAGCGCGTTATTGTCAATACTGTCTATAACTCCCTAAACATAAAATGAAGAACCATAAATAGTAAAATTATCCATAAGGGGTTGTGTTGAATTGGCTTGTGAAAACTAGTGTTCAATTAAAATAGTTTTCAAAAACTATTGTGTTGATTCTGATTGACCAAGAAACTTAGACTACTATCACTCATTTAACTGATTTAAAACAATTGATCAACAAATTAAAAATGTTTTCATTTATTTTTCACACATCAACCATGTTTTAGATTTTAGTAACTTTATGTCACAGATTAATCAAGATAATGTCAACTAACCAAAATTAATATTTGATCACTTGATTATAATAGATTTTCTAACAAAGATTTAAGTTTATTTTTATTGGTTCACTCACAAGGAGTTACATCTAGTTAGCCAAAACAACCTGAGTTTGGCTTTATGCTATCAAAGAATTACAAGATCCTTACAAACAACTTCTTGAAAAGAAAATATAACTAAATACAACCTTCTTGACTCACACAAGAAGAAACTTACCACATAACAAGAACACCTTCTGGTAGACCTGAAATCACAATACAAACACAAACTACACAATAAAATATAGGATAATACAACACCTGAATGCTTAGCTCTCCCTAGCTAAATGAAGATCTTTCATCAAGATCACATTGGAGACTCTTCCAACTACAAGAAACCACACATAGTAACTTTATTGTAGCACCTCTGATTCTCTTCAAGATTGTGTGTGACAGCTTTTTCAAAAATGTTTTTCTCAATTTTCAAAAGTCACTCATCTCAAAGACAAAGAGAGATCATGTAGGCTATACTAACTAATATATTAAATCGATTAAAAGCAACCGTCAATTGATTGATTTCACTTAAGTAAATAAAAGTAGTTGATTGGTTGTTATTCAGTCGATTTGATATATTAATCACATATCTATATGCACAACCTATTAAACACTTCTTTAACAGCTTAAATAACTGCAAGAGACACACATTAAACCACTAAACTTCTACACTAAGCAAGGACAAAACAAAGTCTTCAAGATTCAAGGATTAATCAAAATTTCAATTTTTAAGACTCTTTAGGACAATAACATAGGTGATAACCACTGTCATAAGCAGTTTTAAATAAAACTAAATTTCTCTAAATTTTACAATATAGAGCACAACTTAAGTCGATCAGAGGACAAAATTGTATTCAATCCTTAATATTATTCCATTTAAAATTAATTTGGGGATTTAGGTTTTGAAAAGAGTAAACACAAGTGGACAATTAAAATCAGAGAATTAATGTATAGTGAAATAAAATGTCGTTCCAAGAAAATTTAAAGTCATGGAAAATAAAATATATAGTTGCTGAAAAAAAAAATGTAAAGAACAAAATTGTATAGAGAAAATTAAGGTGCAAGAACATTAAAGAGCAAGAAAATTAAATAGCAAGAACATTAACCAATTGAAAGTTAAAGAGCACAAATTAAATTGCATAAACAAGAAGGGAAAATGTAAATAGATGAACCACAAATTCAAGAACAAAACAAATAGAGAATCTATCAATCTTGAATTGACCTTGAGCTCGTAAATTGATTCTCAATGAATGAAAATGTGACAATTGATGAACCTCTAGATTAGAGTAAACACACAAGCAAATGCACCGGATCGATTGTAGTACCAAATATCGTATCGACTTGGATTTGATCGATCTTTATTGAAAACTATACTCAATTTGGATTTGTCATTAAAACATATTGGTTGTAAAATAGTAATATAATCCAGAACTTAAAGTTTACAACAAATAACTCGATGATATGAAAACGTGTTGGGATTCAGAGAGCTAGCTACATCTAATCCTAATGCAAGGAAGTTCAACAACTCATGTTGATTTTAACAAGTAATACTAAGAGTTGCTGCCCTTTCCCTGTGTCTCTCTAGTATAAAAATATTACAAGTGAAAGTGCAAGAGAAATCCTAGAGAGAAGTCCAAGAATCTAAGATAGGGAATTGAATAATAAAATAGGGGGTTTGCTATGTTTTTATAGAGTTTTTGGTCTTGGTTGCAACTCCAAACATGGTGGCTAACTTGTGAGTTTTCTTTCCATGGAGAATTTCCTTATAGCTCAGACCCTCTTTGTGATGTTCAAACAGTGGTGCTAGAGCGAGCTACCCTTTGAGCTTCTTCCAAGTCCTTTAAAAACCTGTAATTTCAAAAAGAAAAACATCTATGTTGCTAAGAAATTTAGAATTTCACATAGTGTAGAGCAAGTTGAATGTTTTTGCAGTTAACTAAAGCACCCTGAACCAACCAATGAATAATCAAATATAACAACAAAGCATACATTTGTAAGGCAAATTTAAGACCAGCGCAATAAACTTTATCACTTAAACCTAGGCCAATAACTCAATTCATGCAATATTTCAATCGACTTATTGGCCCAAACTATGACGACTACTTAAAGAAGATAACATTGGAACTGTTATTAAAAAACTAATACCAATTCTGTCATGTTAAATTAAGAGCACAATCAAAAGTGAACATCTCCACTAATCAAATCCAAACTATCTTTATGACTAAATCATACCTTTTAGAATTAAGAACAGAAGAGCCACCAAGTATAAACCGAATGCCGGTATTGTTGCCATTTTGTAAAGCAACAGACCGAGACTCCTCATAAGTTGTCCCACCAACAATGAAGATGATTACATCCTGTGGCCTGCGTTTCATATAGTCGTCAATAACACAATTGGATTATTTACTAATTCTATGATAATAAAGGCTAATAATTAAAATTAAAAACTTATATTACAAATGCACTCTATGTCTACTTGTTAGAATTTCTGAGATGACAGATGGATAAGGCTTTTCATCCCTGATTTTTTTTTTTTTGTGTTTTTGAAAGAAATCACGTACACAAGAGATTCCTCCTTTCACACTGGAATCTGTCCAGTTTGTGGCTAACTAAAAGAAAATATCTCCTCTTCAACAACAGAGATCCTATTTAAAGAAAGTTGGGGGTACCAATTTTGTTAAAAACTAAAATCACTGTAACTCCTAAAACAGAAACTAACTCATCAGAAATCCTAACTAATAGGCCAAAAGATAAAATATTTGGGAAAGTTTTAGTAGGATAGACTAGGCAGATTCACCACCAATGAGATATGAGTTACCTATATAAAAGACTTGACACTATTTTCAACACAACCTTAACTCTCAATGTTTGTGGGTCATTTTTGTTTTCTTATATAACACTCAATTTTTTCATTTTTACTCAATGTGGGACTTTCAACTCATACTTGGATTTTACTACAGGTTTCTACCACCACAGAACATACTTTTCTGCACCCATTTATCTTAATACACTTCCCTTGATCCTAACTACTAGAGGTAGCAAACTTTTAGTAGGATAGACCAGGGAGATTCACCACCAGGAGGTCTGAGTTTTCCATACAAGACTCAATGTCCGTGGGTCTTTTTTTTTTTCTTGTATATCACTCAACTTTCTATTTTTACTTGTGAGACTTCCAATTCATATTTGGATTCCTAACAAAATAGGTTTAATTCCTATTTTGACCATTTTTCCTATAATACACTTACAAAGGTCTAATTGTATTCAATGCTTCCTGATGTCTAATAGAACTGATCAAAAAGCCTTTCCCAGATTATTCGTGAGGGACTCGGGATATGGAACAAACATTAAACAGAACTTTGAATTGAAAATTTCTGAACTTCAAAATAATCTTTTTTAAAATGCAGCACATAAAATTCTGATGGAACTACAATAGAATTATCAGATAACTAATCAGATTAATTCCAAAAATATAGTTTACTCTGGCACCTGTTAGTTGAACACAACACATTTAACAGAATGCATAAGTTACAGGTCTGTGAGAGGGTATTATTAAAAGTATAGATCATAGACCAAAGCTGCCGATATGAAATCATGTGATGTCAATACTACCACATCACAGAAGTCTTGCAAGGTAACCACGCAGATTAAGTCAGTTCAAACTTCTTATGAATAGCAAGAACGGGAATTAATATTTGTCTTCCCTCGGAGATAGCATCTGTACAATGGATAAAATACACTTAGAGTATAATGCTGAAAGAATTGCAGAATCTTGTACTCATCAAGTGTGTGGACTCACTACAAAAAATACTCAAGTAATAATTTGCTCTCAAAGCTCAATATAGCGAACCCCAAAGTGGGGCCTGTGACACCCTGTTAAATGATAGATTTCCGATACAAGTTATCACATAAGCGGTGCCACATTACATTGTAGACTGTTGAGAATAAAGAAAATAGGGATTGAGATTAATCTCCCTTATGTATAAACCACACATAGGGTAATCTATTTATAATAGAGAGAGGTACAAGTAAAAAGAGTAACTAAATACATCAATTTGATAAATAGTCAGTACTAAAAACTGAGAAGTTTGTAGAGTCGTGTCAATTAATACCACATTATTTAGAAATCAGGCAACAATGTAGTAGCATCACTTTTGGATAGACACAATTACATCTAGAAATTCATAAATAAGATATAGTGAGGAACTTATATTTAATACCAACAAACCTTCCCTGTTGATAGTGATTTCCAACAAATGGGTAGTCCACATCTCTCAACCTCCCCTTGACAATGCTTTCCATGATTTGAAACAGAAGAGGCTGATGCTGGGTGTAAACATTCTCAACACCCTGCTCAAAAACTCAGAATGAAAGTTTTTTTAAGCATGAAGACATGGATTGGACTACTAAGGATATGATACAATGATCATATTTCTATGCTTACCTTCAAACCTCGAGCCATGTTACGGGCAATATTCATTAGATCTCGATTTCCAAAAAGATCACCCATTCTCTTGTCAACACCCGCTTGCTTCAGAAGAAACTGGACAAGCTGTTGCACCATAATAAAGATATCAATATCAGTAACTTTCTTGTGTAACTATATCAGAAACAACAGTGGCACCCATCTGTATGCTGTTCAAAATTTAAATTTGAGTCCATTTGAATGCAAATTATACTTTCAGAATCCAAAGACAGTGGCATGGAAAGATAGCACAGGAAGAAAAGTTTCACCGTCACTATTCAATTATCCAAGGATTAAAAAGTGCATGTTCTTGTAAGGTTTAAGGACGATATTCAGATATGCTTGCACGAGAATAATGGATTTAAGAAAAGGAACAGCTTAAATTAGTTTACCCCAGGTTTGTACTTGGCAGATCTGGAAGCCAGTTTGTTGAAGAGCTGCATTAATTGAACAGGGCTATCTTTCTCATATCGTAAAGCATACAACATGACTAACCGTAGTCGGTCCAGATCTGATACACTTTCATTGTTTAGTAGATTTGTCACTGCCTGCAAAAGATTACATTAGAAACACAACTTATCACCTCTGGTGTTTTAAAGCATTCATCAATAGATGTATAGCCAATTAACAACTAAAAATAGAGGGATACAAGGTTGACTTGGTGGTAAATGGAAGAAGGGTAGGATAGGTCATGGGTTCAAATTCCCCACAAACAAAAACTAATGTATAGACAATTAATATTTGTAGATCCAAAAAGTAGCAAGGAAAAATAGAAAAAGAAAACATTTTATGTGGTGGTCGTGAGGTTGAACTAACAAGATTGTTTCATAAACCATACGTGTTTGTTGTGACATATGAATTATTTGGGCAAATGAAACCAAACTAATAAAGACATATTTTTCAAGGATTTGTTTAATCTTATACTTAACTGTTGATTGTTGATACTTTTAACTTATGAGGGAAAACATATGTAGATTCTGAATTCTCAGGGTATCATATGAAGTTAATGAAGATAGAAGCTATACTAATCACAAGAGGGATAACATGCACGTTCTAACAAATCTTTGAACTGAAATGAAAAACTATCATAGATTAGTTTTCTGATTTCTCAGAACTGCCGAAAGAAATACTGCACCAAGTCCCATGTGCAGAGCACAAGAAAAGCAAGTTATAATGTACATAGAAAACTTTCAGAAGGATTCTTCATTTCTTCAACTTGTTTTTGACGGGATTCTCCCAGTCCACTAGACCAAATACTAATTTTTCTCAAAGCACTGATGAGTGGAGAGAGATTAACCGAGAAGGAATACAATGAATTATTTGTGTTGGCACATGAGTATTTTTATTTATAATGAAAAAGAGTTACAATAATAATAATAAATAAAATCAATACTTAATAATGGAAAGTATCTAGAAACATCTTTCCCTATCAAATCTGCAAATATCATATATATTTTCTGATTTGGGAAAAATACAAAAAAGGGTATAAATAGAATACAAGGGAGTCAATCTATACACCAATGTATCCCTGAAATCAGGTAAATAATTCTCCCTATAAATGCTCTACCTAAATAAGAAAATAATAATTGATTTTATTTACATTAAATCCTGTCATGGGGTGTACGAATAAGAATTGAATGATTCTGATTGATATGTGCTGATCTCAAACAGATTCTGATTGATATGAGCTGATCTCCATCAATATTATATCTCTTATACCTTTAATATAATCAAATCATATCTCTAATACAAAGGTTCTCACTTTTCTTATTTCTTACACTTGTGTTGTGAGAAAGAGTTTGGCTCTAATAAGGACCTTAGTATTAAGGGAACCCTCCCTTAAATACTAACTATTAAAGGCGGTGAGAATCAAGTGACTTATAAATGTACACCTAGCATCCTATAAAAGTTTATTTGGGACTTAAGCACTGCATTATGTGAAACTTCACTCAACTTTTATGGCCCACTCCACTTATATTGAAAATCAGCGCTAATACATATTGATAAGCTTCCAAGTGCTTGAGAAACCCTCCCTTAAATGCTAGCAGTTAAAGAGACCAAGCCACTTATGTACTCAACTGAGTATATGATATTACTCAATATGAGGCTTAGGCACCCCATAATACCCTAGTCTCTATCAAACTTATAGTCAAAATTTCAATCCTCATATACTTTACGTTTTGTAACAGAGGATCATTCATCATTCCTCTGATTCAGTCACTACTTCCATAAAAATAATACTTCCAGTTCTTATTTTTCAATTTGGTTTCTATGAGAACCTAGACCCAACAGAAAACTATTTATAAGTTCAAGGACCCAAATTTAAAGTGTAGTATGGACCTATTTAAATATTTCAAAGCAGTCCCAGGACTAACAAATCAATTTAAGCTTTACTCCATGGCCCTACAAGAATTTATGAAAATTGAGCAAAATCAAAGGAGAATGTTTCAATAAATTAAGACTATATAATATATACCTCAAAAGCAGCTCCTTGTCCTCCATTGCAAGCCAACTCCTGTTCTGTTTGTGAAACTGACATAAGCTTTCGCTCATCAACTATCTTGCTCATTTCGGTTACTAAAGTAACATGTTTTGTCACATTTCCATGCATTTTTCTGTGCTCAGGATAATTATCAACAAATTTAGCCATGTCCTCTGTCAAGAGTAAAATCATAAAATCGGTGAATTTTATACAATGCCACCTAGTATAAATAGTTTTGGTTTAATTACTTTTTTGGTCTCTGAGTTCGTCCAGAAATGTCAAGTTAGTCCTTCAGTTCTTTAGACACAATTTGGTTCCGCTTCTTGAAAAATTGAAGCAATTTGATCCTTTTCATTAAATTTCTAGAAATGGATCAAGGATTTTTCATCAAAATTTAAATTGTTACTAAGGATGGTTTGCTTTGTTGGAGTAATTAACATAATCCTAATATCAATTTTAATAAAAAATCATTGATATGCTTCAAGAAATGTAAGAAAAAAGACCAAATTGCATCAATTTTTAACAATCGAGACCAAAAAAAATGGAGGACTAACTTGACATTTTTGGACAAAAACAGAAACCAAAAGAGTAATTAAACCATAAGTTTTTGTCTGTGCAATTGTTGAAGAAAAGTTTACTCTGATGTGAGAGGATGAAAAAATACAAACCTATTGTTTGGATGTTCTGGTTACTTTTTGACACTTGTTGAAATTCGTCAACCATTCGCTTGATATTCATACCTATATCTCCAAAATTCTCATACATGTTAGCCTTGAAAAAGGGATCTTGTTCCGATGACAGCACAACCTCCTGTAACAAGAAATAGCAAAAAATTGTTTTTCAATGGGCACAAATTATGTACTGCAATACACTTAACACAAGCACCATGTGTAAGAAATGTATCTAACCTCCTGATCATTTGGAAATTTACCAATGGATTTTAAGTCCACTTTATTGTCTTGGATTCCTATTAATTCATGAACCATAGCCTGTACGGTATAACACCACAGTGAGCATTTCTTATATGAATGAACAACTTATTAAATTATATGCACTAGACTTTTGTTAATATCCCAGATACCTGATAAGTCCATTGATTTAGCAATGGGGTTACAGGATCCTCCCTCCTGTCAATAACTAACAACAGAGGAGAAACTTCCATTCGCCTAAAGTCAAAAAGACCACTTTCCTCTTGGTACATCAGTTTCTGTTCAAGCCCAACAATGTAAATTAGCTTTCACTAATATGCCAGCACAATCAATAATGATAAATATGGCATGTTGTGATACATGCATAGCTAAAATGCCAGCCTAAATAACATATAGATTACTGTGTGCACAGCAGTACACACACACTCAGAAAAGAGCTGATTCAGAATCATATGAATGATGAAGGTATAAAAGTTTGAATACATTGTAGAAACTGACAACTGCATTTCTAACATACAAATATAATTATTTCACATAAAAGAAAATGCAGTGAATTAGAAAAGGGGACTTGAACTCACAGTTGCTTCCTGTGCTATCCTTTTTGCAATGTCAGATGTCCTTTGATACCTAATTACTGGTCTGCGTTTTAGTGCCAAAAAAACAGCTGCAAGCCCTTCAACAACTCGGTCACAAAATCGTTGCACTGTTGAAGGGTCTACCACAGCTGGGAGCATATATATGTAATGTGAAGGCACATGGAAAGTGAAATGATAAGGATCAATTGCAACAAAATCTGCATAGAACTCCTGCAGGACAACAATTGTATCAGAATTAAAGTTTTCAACACAGAGTGTTGGTAGGGGGGAGGGGTTGAAGGCTTCATAATCAACAAATATGGAGCCATTTTTCAGATAAAGACTGCAATAGTATGCAATCATAGGATAGGAGGGGCAATAAAGTGGCATATATCATTTCTTGATACATCCAGGATTTTTTTCATGCAAACTCGTAATACTTTTGTGATACAATCAAATGATGTGTAATTTTCATATCTATTTTAAAATGTATTCTCAGACAAGCATGTCACAAAAAAATTAAATGAGTTTCTTAAGAAGTGGACTTTAAGTTTAACTCAACCTTAATATAACCAAATATTAATGGGAGGATTGATAGCGGCCCAATAGCGGGTGAACTAATAGACTCAACAAACAACAAATTTTATTAGGATAGGCTCTATGACTCTGATATCATATTAAGAAGTGAACTTTAAGCCTAATTCAACCTTACAAAACCACTTTGTAAAGTGAGGTTTGCACCCATTTATATATTGTGAATTGGTCTTATCTCTAGTTGATGTGGGACTTCCAACAAAGTTCAGAAACTATCAAAAATAGTAAAGTCTCGAGTCCAAATGGGGAAAAAAATAAAAATTGCAGTACAGTGCATGCATAAACAGCTACCTGAACCTGCTGGACAACTTCCTGTTCATCGGAATCAGCAAGAATGTGAATCTGAGTGTCCTTCAATATGTTGGAGAAAACTGGGAAAGCATTACTAATTAACAAGGGAAAATTAAAAATTAAATTCTAAAGGATGTACTGCACCACAGCTTATCTAACATTCAAGCATAAAATTTAAAGAACCTACATAGGTGATACTCTCCAAATCTAGGACTAGCCAGCTGGCGGCGCAAAAACTGGATATTCTCTGATGTAGGTCGAAGGAAGTAAACGGCCTTGAGATGCAACATCGATTCACTCGACTCGGAAATAGAATCTACCAATTCAACCAAAAACACTTCTTTATGGAGAAGCTCTGACTGTGAATACACAACACTCACAACACCAATCTGCATCAATTTGCCAAAAAAGTAGATTCGACTTCAGAACACCATTTTCCTCCTTAACAAGGACAAGCAAAATAGATTCTACTAACCAAGTCTGTTTGGCAAGTTGACATATGATTTTGATAAAGTAAAACAAAGTAGAATAAGCCAGATCATAATTCTTTAGTTTCTAGGCCATAAAAACTCAGAGAGTGACTTTACACAATTGTATCAACGCTATAATTTAAAAACCTAATGTTAGTAGAGAACTATATCATAAAATAAATCAATCCATTATAATTGTTGAAGGTAGGGAGCCTCATCATTTTATTTCCTTGATGAAAAATACATATATACATACATAATACATAGATATATGTAAACACACCAAACATACATGTAATGCGGAGTCTCACCGGCACTGCACAATGATCCCAATCCAATAAACAAATAATTCGAATTATCACGAGTGGCAATTAATTGTCTAGTGGCAATTAATTGTCTAAAACTCAGCGAAAATTGAAAAAATATTGAAACAAAGACGAAAAATCGAGCCAACTGTGCGCAACACAAGTGCTTTTTATTTAAAAAGAAAAAAGGAAAAGAAAATCAACAGGATGATATTCTGATCGGATTTCCCAACATTATGGAAGATCATTGAGGGAAGGTGCAGCGTACCGTTTGTGAATCAAGGATTAGAACCTTCATGCCGGAGATGTCTTGCAAGATGCGGTTGATATAATCACGCGCGGAGGAAGCTACCACCATCTTGTGTTGTGTGTGCGTGTAGGACTTGAATCTCTCCGTGGAGACAAATTGATAGGGCGAATCAAGGAGCACGGGAGAGCAGGGATTCGGAGTTCACAATTCACAATTCAGATCCATGATCGAGGACGACGAACGACTTCGCTCCAACGCAGCCTTTTATGGAAGCAATGAATGGATCGCAATTTGGTAGAGTAATTACCCTTTTACGCTGTGTTTGTTTCTAGGTGTTTCTGTAGACGAGGAAAGCGAGTTGAAGGCGCGCGCGTTTGTTTCAGTAGATTTGGAGTAATAGGGTGAGACAGATTTGCGGGAAGAGGGTACGAAACATCTTCAGTTCGATGGAGAGAGAAGAAGGGAAATATTATACATTTATTATGCAATTACATATTTGACCCTAAAACATTTGACTTTAAAATAGAGATTTTGTGTGTGCTTCTGTGTCCATCGATGAAGGCAGATACTGGTCAGTAGTGGAGCTCAATCTGTTGGTGGTCGTCCTTGGTACTGGTTGTGGTGGACCATGATGCTGGCTGGAGAAGGGGAATGACGATTGTTTAATACGTAGAGGAAGAAGAAGAAGAAAAGGGGCATTTAATATGTTAAATAATAATAATAATAATAAAAATAATAATAATAATAATAATAATAATATTATTATTATTATTATTATGTTAATTAATAATAATATAAATAAATTGATATTTTAATAAAAATTAATAATAATATTAATAATAATAATAATAAAATATTTATATTATATTTATTCTCAAATAATAATTATTTAATTTTATTAACTAAAAAATATTTTTTTAATTTATTATATATATCTTATCATATATAAACTTTTTTATCAACTCCATTCAAATTATATCATTTTTCTTAATTCAAACAATTTTATATTTATTTCATTTGTTACTCATATCCACTCTCTTAATTTCATTCCTTGATCAAACAATGTAGCATCTCATTTAATAGTTCTTCAAGCTATCAAATAAAAAATATTATATTATGATCAAGCATAGTAGATAGTAGGAATAACAGTCATATACACATAAGTATATACCGCTGGTACAGTCATCCAAAAATAGCCATACAATCCATGGAAGTCAAGGGTAGATAGAAGAAGAATGCCTAAACTACGCGTCAAGTTAAAACTCTACAAAATCTGGCCCAAAACTATAACAGCATTGAGTAAGGATCAATTCTTGCTCAAAAGGGGGGCATCATCATCTGGATTCGGCTCTGCTCACATCAACCATGGGTGATCATTGCAAAGGAGAACACATAAGGACAAGCAAACATAAACAAAAGGGTAAGCTAACTGAAATAAGAGAAAATAATACAATTCACAACATAAACATCATTCATAACACATAGTTCAATAGTATAATTTCTAGACTCGATATCCAGATTGTGTAAGTGACAATGGAGCTCTTGGTGGCTTGCACCTGTAACGGTTCCCAGACTCTGCAGTAGTTATCACCCGACCGTTCCCAGGATAAGTCCCCTTCGCGTCTAGGACTTGATCAAGTCCAAAGACTAGGACCTCCTGCTACTCCTCACGACATAATCCATTCTGCTTTATCTGAGCATGAATGATTATTGGAGTTTCAGGATACCAACCAATATGGATTCCACACGTCCTTACACACACTAACAAGTTCACCTGAATTTTCCTTGAAATTCTATTCCAGCCACCACTCTTTATAACTCGTATTCATCCAATTTCATCACACAATACATTAATAATGACATTTCAAGCATATAAGAGTTTATTTGGACAAAACCACATTAGAACATATCATTTTACTCTTTAAAATAGAAGTTGAGGTGCCCCACTACAGTGACTCTCACTTAAGCTAGACATTCTAGCCCAGGCGAGAAGCCATCTCGCTTAGGCGAGTCAGTCTCGCCTAAGCGAGGTCCTAACAGTGGAAAAAACTAAAAACTGGACGAACTCTCGCTCAGGCTAAACTGGTTCGCTTAGACAAGAGTATCTTTCGCTTAAGCGACTCCAGCTCACCTAGGCGAGACTTCGCGCAGGAACAGGGGTGGGTTTTCTGGTGTTTTCGCTTGGGCGAGAACCACCCACCTAGGCGAAAATACCAGGTTACTCCACTGTTCCCATATGCATATGCAGGAGCACTGAATTCATGGCAAGCAACAATCAAACATCCACACATGCGTTTCAAACATCAATTTAGCACACAAAGCTTCAATCAAACACGATTCACGGTTTAAATGAGAAGAATTTCGATTAGCTTTCCTTACCTCTAGAATTTACTCACAAGCAAGACCCCTTTTTATAACAGTGAGCACCTCCAAACGCACAACTTAGGGAGCTGAAATACAGGTTCATAGGGTGAGATTGTAAATCCTAAATTGACTTAGCACAGATGGAATTCCCGAATTCGAAATTGAAGAGAAAAGGGAAACTGGAGTTAACTTACATGGATGAAGAGGGAATTCAATGATGGGAGAAGTTTTCTGCCTGGGTCCAAGTTCGTTTGCTGCTGCAGAATTGGAGAGTGAATTAGAATGGTAGCTTCAATTCACTAGTTTAGAGAGATGGCAGAGAAAACCGAATGGAGAAGGTGAAGTGAAATTGTGTTGTTCTGTGAGTGTGGCAGCAATGATAAGGTGAGACTAAAAGGGAAAGAGGGAAAGAAAAGAGAAGATATGAAGTGGGTCTCACAAACAAAGTCTTTATGTATAAGTAGTCTTCATTCACAAAATTGCCTTTTACTTTTTTTTTTGTTTTTTCTTCTTCTTTTTTCTTTCTTTTATCTCTAAAAAATATAGCAAAAAACAAATACTAAATATTTGTAATGTTATGTGCGTATTCAAATGGTGCATACCTTAAAAAATATTAATTATACCAATTACAATAGTAAAATATTTTTATTTGAAAAAGTTACAGTAAGAAATATTTTCTTATTTGATGAAAATGTTTTTATCGGAATAGAATGTAACTGATAATTATTTGATAATTTAGGACAAATGAAACTTCTAGAAAAATAGTTAAAAAAAGTTATTTTATAAATCAAATATATTAAAATAAACTAAAACAATAAAGATGAGAAATAATGAGACAGAAATTTACTTATATTTGTACAAATTTTCTAAGAATTATGAATTTATACATCCTTCCATTTTTTTACTGTATTTCACCCTTTCTTAAAATAATTATTCAGTTTCCTCATTCATGTATATAATAAATTTGATTTTATTAAAATATTAAAGTTGTTTATTTTCTCATTACCTTAAAAATAATCATTTTCAACGTATACCATGAAATAAAAGAAAATTTTCAAAATGACGTGTTTTTAATGGATAAAAATAAAAATAAAAAATGGAGTAGAAATATTTTCTTATTTAGATATTGGAAACTATTAGAAAAAAATAGGAAAACCCAACTAAAAACTTTCGTTCGTTGTTAATTTAAAATTTAAATTTTTTATGAAATTATTAATATATAATTTTTTAGATTAACATTTATTTCTCTTAAGCAACAATTAGTGTGCACCTTCTATCCAAAATCATAGAAAAAGTAGAAAGAAACTGAATATAATAAAATCCATGAATTTTACAACTTCTCTTGTGATTCTTCTTTCTTAACAAAAAGAAATATAAAAAATCAGTTGTAAATATTTCCTTTTCTATTCTTTTCCTTCCTAAATATTGCGAATCAATTCTAGATATTCCCTTTTCTATTCTTTCATTTCTAGTTAACCAATAGGATAAATAAATATTTTATCTTTGTCAATTTGTCAAAAAAACTTATTGGTTTATATATGCTAGTGAAATATCTTTATCTTACAATAATAAAAAAATATTATCTTAATTATTATTAAAACAAAAGAATAATATTAAATCCATATATATTAAAAATAATTATAAAATAAATATTTTTAACAATTTTATTAAAATTAAATTTTTCTTAGAGATAATTAATAATTAATTGAATTAAAAAATAATTATAAAATAAATATCTTAACAATTTTATCATAAATAAGTTTATTATTAGAGATGGTTAGTTAAATTAAAAAAAAAATAGTTATAAAATTTGAAAAATTAAATACTTAACAAAATAGTTTATATTAGGCTTAAATACTTTTGGTCCTCATTTTCGTAGTGTTTGTTGCGGATGGTCCTCATTTTGACATAATGTTTAAAATGGTCCTCATTTTTATCGAATGTTTAAAATGGTCATCATTTTCGCAATTCATGTTTTATTTGGTCATTATCTGTAACGCCGTTTAAATCATTAACGGAGCATTGTACAGGTGACACAGTTTGTATTAGGGAGTGTTACGTGTACTGTACAGGTGGCTAATTAATGTTAATTTTTTAATTTGGGGAAAATTTTGCAATTAGGGAAATTTCCTTATCTTCGTTTTTCTTGAGCTCGGATTTGCATAGGAAACAACTAATACTTGCCATTTCATCATTGGATTGCAGTTGCGTTCTTCATTTCAATTTTCCAATTAATCATCATCAACGAGGTAAATGGGTTTAGGGTTTTCTGGGTTGTGTTTACTCGTGGGTTAGGTTTTTCGTAATTCTATCTTGAGGTTTATTTGTCTTTCGATTGTTGTGATGTTCTGCATGGTTTCTAAATTACCTACTGAGACTGCACCATATGCCTAAACTGCTGAGAATGCACCAACTGGTGAAACTGCTGAAACTCAAACAACTCAACCACAAAGGAATGAAGTGGAGAGTCAAGCAGCACCACTACCCACACCAGAAGAACCATCTCAGCAGTTTAGGATGAAATTACAGATTAGGAGGAGGCCATGATAGCAGCTACAAACGTCTTAGTTATTTTTTGGAATTTCTGATGTAGAATTCATTATTGATGTACTGCATTTTGACTTTTCCTTAAACTTCGTTCAATTTCACTTTTGCCAAACATTGATGTAGTGTATTGTGATGAGGATGAATTAACGTTATGAATTTAACTTCTTCCAGACTTAGATCAATTTAATTTTTCCAAGCTTATAACAATATCACTTACTTCAATGCTCAGATTAAGATGTCATTTTGAACATGTTGGGACTAATATTAACATAATCAAACTAATTCATTTCTTCATTTAACAATAGTACAAAATAGATTGGACTTTAAAATATTACACACAATAACAGTACGAATAATACAATAACAACAGAAGTGAATCCTATTACTAATTGTAGCTTCTTCTCAGCAACCTTCAATGACTTATCCAAATCATTAATCTGCCTCATTTGTGTAATGATGATGACATCCTTTTCATCAACACCACCATTTGAAAAAGTAGCAGCCCACATTATTGGAACCACCACTCTATAAATCAATAAACCAAAAATTAAAACCAATTTATTATTAACACAAAAATAAAAACAAATTGTACCCAAAATTTTCTACCAATATTCTTTGGAGTTCTTGCCATCCTCAAAGTTGTCATCTCTCCGCAGCTACAACTCGGGGTTAATCCATTTCTCGTTGAACCACCAACAGTGCACGAAGATTGGGACCGTAACATACCTATATAATGGGATTGCAGGAAGAAGAAGATTGCAGCAACACCAATTGGGAATGGAGGAACAAGATTGTCAAAACTCACCAACTGCCCAAACATTCCTTACCAAAACCCTAGCTCACTTATTTATCCTCAAATATCTAATTACCACACATGTACAGTACACGTAACACACCCTAGTACAAATTGTGCCACCTGTACAATGCTCCGTTAATGATTTAAACGGCGTTACAAAAAAGGACCAAATAAAACACGAATTGCGAAAATGAGGACCATTTTAAACATTTTGTAAAAATGAGGACCATTTTAAACATTCTGTCAAAATGATGACCATCTGCAACAAACACTATGAAAATGAGGACCAAAAAGGTATTTAAGTCTTTATACTAATAAATTGATAATAAAATGTGTATATAATATTTAAAATTTATAATGCTAGTTATGTGTACCTGATCCAATAAATGATGATACATATACCGGAAAGAGAATATTTACATACTAAGGTTTATGCATATTTAATTATTTTGATAAATAGATATATTAAATTATAAATAAAATTTAAGTGTTTAATCTATAGAAATTCTGTCCAAAACATGTTTTAGATTTAAATATTGTGCATCGACTGAAGTATCTTAAATATTATTTTTATTTTATAATTTTTTAATAAAATAATACAAAGGAATGCCTACAGATTATGATAAAAAAAATTTATGGTGTATAGACTTAAACTTTTATTCTTTAACCTTTGGTTTTAATATTTATATTTAAAAATTATACATCTTAGTTTTCACATGTTATTTTCACATAGTTTGGTCACTTTTATTAGTTTTTTATCTCTTATATAAAATATAAGAAAACATTATAATATTATAAGGAAAAATATATAAATCACATATTCAGTAAAAGGACGTAGATAAATGTGCTTTTAAGATATTCGTTTGATATTTTAAATATACCTAAATTGAATTTTATAATAAAAAATAAAAAATTATGATTATAAAAAATATAAATATATTTTATAATTTTATAAATAATATTTTATATTTTATTATAAGCAGTTTTTTTAATTTCAGAAAAATTAAATTAAAAATAATTAAATTAAAAAAAAGATAATGATAAAATTAATAAATGGTTACTTCAACTTGAAAAAAATAATAAAATTATAATTATAAAAATAAATAATTTCATCATCTGTTATCTTTATTTCGGATCAAATACACTTGGATTTTATACCTTTTTTACATATGTTTTTAGGTATTTAATCAATTCAGTAGAAAAATGTTAATGTCAAGAATGAAGCATATCGTACCGCACTAGTATCAACACGTGCATTCAAGAGCATAACATCCTGAACGTGCTAACATAAGTTGTCATCACCCTGATTGTCAACCTAAGGTCCTACGCTCTGAACAACGACCCTTGCTCCCTTTCAATTATGTAGCCACCTTCACCTTTATAGAATTTGAACGCGACCATGCCCAAATTTGGATGTCATGTCTTCTAATTGCACGATTAGCGGTGCTCACTGTTGTTATTTAATTTTTCACCATATGAACATATGACAATATTGTTATTTCCATTCTACTACAAAAATGAAGTAGAGTAGAGGTTGGGGCAAACATGAAGAAAATGATGAAATGAGAATTAATAAAATAATGAAATAGTCAACTAAATTGTCTTATTTACGATGGTTGCAATATTTTTTCTTGCTTTGGATGCTTTTGGAATGCACAAACTTTAATTCATTTGTCTAATGTTTATGGCTATTGATACAACAAAGTTTATAACATTCAATAACTAATTATTATGTAAGTTCCTTAATTTTCTTAACCTCTTGAACTATTGAAACCTTATAAAATTTAATAAATATTTAGTTTCGACTAAAACCAACTTTCTAAAAGATTTCAATCTTTACTTCAAAGGAATATCAAATATATAACCTTTAAAAAGAATATACTTATAAACAGAAGTAACTAATGTTCAAAATATAACTTTGAAATAAGGATATATCTGGTTGCAAAGTATATTTTATTCATTTAAAAAAATATTATAAATATAATTTTTAATTCTAAAAAAATTACTCTTACCATTAACATAAGACATTATAATGACATCCTAACATTATTTAACGTTATCATCACGCTTAAACATACAAACCTAATTTTAAGAAAATGAGTTTAATGTTTGTTCCGTGATAAGTGCATATTTATGTCCTTACTTAATCTTTAATTTAGGGATGACAAAATGGGTCGGACCTGACGGGCCGACCCGCCAACCTGACAGAAAAAACATGGGTCGGGTCAAGAAATTCAGCCCGCCAACCCGAGACAGTCCGGCCCGTCAAGCCCGTTGGCCCGTTGGGCCAACTCGCGGATCAAAACGGGCCAGGTCGCGTATCATTTACTAAAACAAACAGCACGTGCACAATTTTTTTAATATCCCTCCCTCACACACTCTGCGCCCAAACACCTCACACACTCTGCGACTAAGACTGTGACTCTTCTTCTCGACCCACTTCTCGCGCCATACACATACTCACTTCTCCTCCACCCACGTCGCCGCTGGCCACCACGAAACATGCTAGCCACCACGTCGCTGCTGGCCATACCCGCTTCTCCTCCACCGTGACATCCACCACGTCACTGGTAGCAGCGAGAAAATAGCGCAGTGCAGGGAGAACGCAAAGCCACCATCGGACTGTGATTGGCGGACGATTCCGACCGCCACGGTCACCGCGAAGACAAGTTTGTTCGTAATTTGTGTTCTGGTAACCTTTCTCCCGATTTGTAACCTAAATTCCTGATTTTTGTAACCCTAAAATTATGATTTTGTGATTTCCGACCACCACGACCCATTATGTGAATTTTCCCCCAATTGCGCTTTTCATCCCGTTCATCTGTTAATCGCTGTTCATCCTTAAATTTTCCCCCAATTTCAATTTCGTAGCTGCTACCGTTTTCAATTTCGTAGCTGCTACCGTTAATTTCTCATTTGGCATTAACTTAAATGGATAGAATAAGCATTTTATAATTTCTGTGATTTGTGATTCCAACGTAAGTGAAGGTTATTACGTTTACCTTTTGGATTTTGGCTATTGATGGATGAGAAGGTTTATGCACGCCATCAACCACTCAAAAAGCAATCTGTAATTAAGAAAGTGATGTATGAGAAGCGTATGTGGCAAACAACTCTGCTTGCGTATAATTAATAAATCAACAAGATTAAGAAAAGTTTAAGTTAATGATAAATATTAGGATGTGTCACGCTTTCGATTTCAGCTGTCATATGTTTGAATTACACCTTCTGATCTTTCAATTTTCAAACAAAGAGATTAATATGCTATACCATTATTCGTTTACCATATTTCCTTTGTCTTCAAAATTTGCTTATGCACCATTGCTTATACATTGAAATCTGATTTTGGGCCACAAATCATACATATCAAAAAAAGCTGACGGGCCAGCCTGTTAACTCGCCAGCCCGCGGGTTGGGTCCAGAAATACAACCCGTTTCACCATTTCGGGCCAGCCCGGTCCGGCCCATATAAAGCGGGCCAAAATCGGGCCGGGTCAAAACGGGTCAGGTTGGCCCGTTTTGACACCCCTACTTTAATTATAAATTATTAATTGAATTTTTGTGCTTCAAAGATTAATCTAATTAGGATTTTTTTAATAAGTAGACTTAACGAGTTTGTGAGATAAAAAGATCATAAACAATTTTTTAGTTACATAAATTATTTTTATATATTTTAATGTTTGTTGACGCAGTTAAAGTTAAATTTTGATTCATTTAAGGTGTGAAATTAAATTATTCCAAAGTACAAAATAAGACCAAAATTAATAAATTCTAAAAAAAAATATACAAGGAGTTGAATGCACCTCTAGCTTTTACTTATACACTCCCTTCATTACAAAATCTACTCATGACCCTTTATCTACCATTTCCACCCCTCCTATCACTCTCAAAATCAACCTCAATAACAAACTGTCACGTGTGAACCATCCTCCCCTTACTAAACTAACCAACCAACTGTTGCCACGTGGTACCTATCCACCACTCACAAATTTGTCTAATGAAAAAGTGCCACGCATCATCTTCAACCTAGCCTCTCAACCATGTGCAACACCTCCCTTTGCATCACTAGCAACATCTACACCAACAAATACAGATCTTCGTAAACTCTTAAGCCAACGTGACCACCTTTTGTCACCGCATCAATGTCGTTGATGCTTCAAATCTAGCCACATTGAGATTGCGAACGACGCATCAGTTCGTAAGCCACCACAGGCTCCACCGTCTGAACCATTCGCGACACAACGACCAATCTGAATGCCTCACTAACAAGCCCACAGAGAAAAAGTTGGATCATTTACATACTTAATTGTATATATTCATGAGATAGTCCTATGTCATATCCTCAAGCTCTTATTGTATATATTCATGAGTAGTCCTCTATCATACTCTCCTTCCTAAAGCGAAGTTGTCATCAACTTTGAGTGTAAGACTTGGGAAAAACTTGGAGTATTCAGGTGAAGTTATAAAGTGACTTATGTTTTAATGAGGACTCTTGTTGGTGTAGTGGTCACGTGGTCCAATATTTCAAGACACGTGAAATATTTAATTGAGTGATTTAAGTTGTGGTTTTATTTATTTTAATAATAATAATTATTATTATTATTATATTTATTGTGGAATTCATGTGTTTATAAATTTATAATGCGCATTATATCATGAGATAGAATGTGGCTTAGTGGTTGGAGTATGTGTTTGATGTGTGAATAGAGGGTTGTAAGTAGGGTTTTGAGGGAAAGTAGAGATTGCAAGAGGAGTAGGTGTGAGTAGCTCTGTGATTTCCAAACTATCTTTTTCTATAAATCTTGTTGCTGTGAGATGTGCTTGGGGCTTAGGTTCCCAATTGATGTGAAACTTTGTTAGATGGTGTTACCCAACTTTTTGTGGGGTCACGTATTGGGCTTCGTTTAGACAGGTTGTAGTGTTTGGAATGTTGTGGGGTACAATTCCTTTTCTTCATTTTATACTATTTAATATCACAATTTTCATTTCTTGGTAGAAACCCATAATATGCATATAAAGGTTCTTTCGTTTGTGGTGCCTTCATATATCTTTCTGCAATTTTTCCTTTTCTTTTCTTATGGGCTTAAAATGTGGTAGTTTCAAGGTGATGTTGGTGGGTACTACCACAAAGTTATTTTGTGGCTGTAAGGATTCGTAGGAAAAACGAGTGCTGAATTTTGTGGGGTTGAGGGGTACAACCTTTGCTTCCATTTTTTAAAACTATTTAACAAATATAGTTGGTTGATAATTTTTTATATAATTAAATAAATTAATTACTTAAAGATATCTGATAAATTATCACCAACTAATTTTTGCGCTAGTTTTCCAATTTAGCCCATGCAATAACGCAGTCCAAATTTGCGGAGAAATCCAAATATTTACATTTAGGATCTTTGTGGTATCAATATTGTTTGGTTCTTATTAAAGACAATGGTCTTTGTGGTGAACCTTCCGTAGACTTATCAATCTCAATCGTGGCATCTTGACTGATTAATCCTGAATTGGATTATGGCGTCTAGAGTTATCTATTTTTGATTGTGGTGTCTATCCTTTTTGTTTGGGTTCTTATCAAAGAAGGATTTCTTTGTGGAGAATTTTTCTTTGCTTATCAATCTGTTAGATTGTGACGCATTTCATCTATGTTTTATTTCATGTTCTTTATTATTATTTTAATTGTTTCTTTACACAAGATTCCAAAGTCAGAAAATATTGTCATCTTTCTGGTAAGGATCGTATCATGATGTGTCAACAAGTACTTGAGTTGTTGAGGGAAATGAGACTAAAGCTCATAAATTAGTTGCAATAATGGACACTCATCTCCACATGAATGGTGTTCCAATGGAATAACCATAAAAAAATCGTGTATTACCAACGGTTATTTTCCATCGGTAACTGCGAATATCTGTAGTTAATAGCAAATTTGTAACAGATTTTTGATGGGCGGAAATCCATTGATACTTAGTCTATATGTAAATTTTACTAACGGATAAAAGGTTCGTCCGTAATTACGACAAATATATCCGTCAAAAAATCTCATCATTACCGACATATATAAATCTGTCAACAAATATCTATTAGTTATAACTAGTGTTCTTGTAGTGATTGGAGTTCAATGGTAATAATGAAAGTTACTATTGACTGAAGATGATTAAATGTTATGTCCCATTCCTATGGTGAGGTGTACTATAAATTGTCACAATAATAAGATTGAGGTTTTTGTATTAATATGCCTTTTTTGTATAATGCCTCTTAATAAACCCAATGATAATTTTTGTAAATGGTGTTAGTCAAAAACCACTCTTTGAGGATTTACCTAGTGAGTATGATGATGGGGTTGCCATTGTGAGACATGTGCAAGTTTCTAAGTGACACTCATGAAACAAGAAACATACACAAGGTCGTAACGTGCAACCACTAATTAGAACCTATTATCAACATTGATATTGTAACATCCTGGCCTGATATTACTAATTTAAATAAAATAAAAGCAATAATAATAAATACTCATCAATTAGTATGTCTTCTCCCAAAGTACGGGAAAATTTCAAACTTTATAAAAAACGATAGAATTCAAAAACAAAGTTAAAATCAATGTTTACATCTCCAAAAATTGAGTTTAAAATATTGTTTACAAAAATAGTAAATATAATCCAAAAAGATTTTCCCATGCTGCCCCTCTCCAGCACTAAGCGTCATTAGCTCCACCTGAAACATCACCTGCTCTTGTGTAACGAGTTACACGATCATAGCCAAACACAAGCAGATAGGGAGAGCTAACAGAATAAATAATTTATAAACAGTCATAATGTGAACACCCGATTGTCGGAGAACCACTATTCTCCGATTCTAGAAAACATGGCTACCACCATGTTCATTTAGGTTCTACATTCTCAAATGATGACCTTAAGATAATTCTTACTGCCACAAGCCACAACTCGTGGTTCCACCTTTACAAGCCACAACTCATAGATTCACATGCGGGACTATCTTGTTACTAACCATCATTCGTAACATCAGGTGGAGTTCCTAATACGAACCACAATTTATATTCTCCACACAAGATTAACAACATCACTGGCTACTATCCGTGATTGCTTAATCAAGTGGAGCCAACCCACATGAGCCATAACTCACATACTCACACCAGTTTTTCAAATATCACTAGGCCACAACTCAGGATCGCAAGTTTTGAGGGATCTTTAAGAAGAAGTTGGTGAGTTAAACCCTTTAAGTGAAGTATGGACTAAGATCGGAACGACGACGTATGGGGTGTCAGATCGTCAAATGGGCAGAACGTTGTTGTGCAAGTATCAAGAAGGGGAGTCGGTTACTAATGGGTCGAGGTGTTAATATCAAACAATGAAGAAGGTTAGTTTCATCCAAGACTAGAGGTTAGTGACATAGAACAAACATAGGTTGTATGCAGGTATGAGGAGAAGGTCATGGGAGTTTTAGGTTGGAGAGCATGTGATTCTCAGGATTTCTCTAACTACCAACAATAAAGAGTGATCAAACTTAGGAAGTAGACTTAGAAATTCATCGGACCATATCAGATCACATGAAGGATAGGTCCAGAAGCCTATGACATCGCTTTAACATCACACTTGGCAAACGTGTATAATGTCTTCCATGTATCATAATTAAGGAAGTACATTGCAAGTCCTACGCATGTGTTGGAGAAGGACGACACCCAGGTGTGCGAGGAGCTGACAGTGGGAGTTGGACCAGTGAGAATCTTGGATTCTCAAGTCAAGCCACTTAGAGGGAAGGAGATCCAAACTGTGAAAGTCCCCTGGGACGAGACAACCCAGGAGAGGACTTGGGAGATGGAAGACCTCATGAGGTAGTCCTATCCGCATCTATTTCCGGGTTACATCCAATTTTTGAAGACGAAAATTTTATAAGGTGGAAAGAATGTAAGACCCGCGAAATTTAATTAATTACATAAATAAATAATTAATAAATATGCGTAGTGGAAGCCTTTATGTCATTAAATGTTAATTGGTATGATGTGGAAAAGTACTAATTCAAGTGGTTGAGAGTACTTAGTTGCATTGAGAAGACTTGGGTTCGAGTCCTATGTATGCCATTTGTGTGTTATTTAGTTGTTTGTTATTTTAATAATAACGTGCTAGATCACGATGAGTGATAATATAATCCTAGAATTATAAGAATTATCACGAAACATAAATTGGTTGAATGGTTGTGCATTGACTTTATAATTGCTTGGTTGTGTGTTCGAACCTGTGTAGACATAAACTAAGTTTTCTTTTTTCCAAAATTCTTCAAATTCTTTGTGTCCAATTAAGAGAAGGAGAGAGGGTTTAGTGTCTGTCCTGGTTGAACATTGTGAGGAGTGAAATTTCAGAGACAATCGATGAGTATTAGTGAAGCAGAGGAGCTGAAATGGGAGAGAGCCTTGCAAGTCATTGGTGATCAAATAGGAGCTCTAGACTCTAGGTTAGGGGAGCTGCATCTCTTGTTTCTATTTTTGATAAATGATTCGGTGATGTAAGTATGCCTGTGGTACTTGGATTTTATCAATTTTGCGCAATCTATTCGTGTTTACTGGAATTTCCTGAAACCGCCTGGCGATCACATGCAACCCACCAGGCAACGCATGCTCTAGAACCCAATTTCTGGGTTTCTCTATGAACCGTCTGGCAGTTGTGTGTTGTCGTCAAGTGACGCGAATCTGTAATTGAGTTTTATATGGTTTGGTTGGTGTCTTGATCATTTGCAGCCATGATACTGTTTCTATTCAATGTGTGGGATGATTTAATGTTTGAATTGGATATGATTAAGGGCTTGGACTTACGTTTTATATGCAATTGGGATGAATCGTGACCTAGTTGGGGGTTTGGGGATTGTCAACACCTAATTTCGTCCAGGTGAATGTAAATTGTCTTAAAAAATAAGTGTTAAATAAAAAAAAGTTAAAAATAAATTGTTTAAAAGAATAAAAAAAATTAATTAATAAAAGTTTCTTTAATTTATGTTTTTAAGATTTCAGTAAAATCATATTTTTGTGTTTTAAAATAAAATAAAAAATAAAAAAATAAATATTATTTAGTATTTTTTGTTTTTTTAATTAATAAAATTCAGAAATTAAAAATTAAAAATTGAAAATAAAATTGGTTTGCTAGATTGGAGGGAACGGTTATTTTTTTCCTATCTCAACTTCTACTTGAACTCCTACTCATGACTTCAAATTTTCACATATTGGACACATCATGGTAAAAAAGGGAAACCAACATCGCTCATCATCAGGTTGTCCTGTCGCGATTTAGGTTGCGACAGATGACGACTTCACTGGGGACCACTAGAGAGTCAATATTTAAATTGAATATGCAAAAGCGATGTGTTTAATTTAGATGTTTTGTTTTTTCCTTCTCGGTTTATGTATATTATATATTCCTGTTGGTGTATGACATATTTTTGGATATTGAACCTTAGGGTAGAAAACATGTTTTTATTTTGTATGGATTTTTTTGTTTTGCAGGTGGGGCTTTAGGTTTGCATTTTTCTCCCTTCACACACTCACCTTATATTTTGTACATGACATGAGTGCGACCCTATACCCGGGTCTGAGTAGTTTGGAATTAGAAGGGGATTGTGACACAATGCAACATTGATGTACTTCCCAAGTGGTCATTGTGAGAACCCCAACTAGAGTCTGTTTGCTTCATTTGATACTCTCACATCGTGTTGTTTAACAACTATTGTGAAAAATGTCATGAAGTGGGTTATAGCTCTAATGACCTTTTCTTCTTAGCAAATAGGAGACTATCCTGGTGAGCGCATATACCTACCTTAATCCTATGACGCGCTTAAACCTTATAAGGCACAAAGGGAGATGTGTATTCCTATAATTCCTATTTTGTTTTTGTTTTTATTATTTTTATTTGCATTTCATTCTTTGTGTTTTTCTTTTTGGGTTGTAATAAGTTATGTAAATTATTCATAACATCATGTAGTTTGTAATTTTTCTTTTTCTTGTATATTTTCATTGTACTCGTTCTAGGTAGAAAATTATAAAGTTGTGTCATTTCCTTGGAGAAGAATGGAAATTAATAGGGAATTTGGAGTTGGAGAACATTCTGGTTCAGAGTCATTAAAAAAGAAGCAGTCAATTAGAGCAAAAGAAGGCAACTTGACTTATCTCCGATAGTTGGTGGGGAAGATGAAGACTATCCAGAGGAACAATTTTTGAAAGAAATATGAGAATTTACTGAATTTTCTAGAGATTGATACTCAGGTTCTAGTTGTTACTGCTTTGGTCCAATACTATGATCCACCACTCTAGTGTTTCACCTTCAAGGATTTTCAATTAGTGTCGACAATAGAAGAATTTGGGGATATGCTAGACCTACCATTAGAAGGCAAAGTTCCTTACAAGCATACAACGAAAAATACATATGTTTCGACACTAGCAGAAATCTTGAAAGTACACCCTGCAGAGTTAGAAGGCAAAATGATTACAAAGGGAACCGTCAAAGGCATTCCTCAAGGGTTTTTAGAAAGGCATTTGTGCCAATTGGCTGACAAAGACATTGGGGAAACCTTCATGGATGTACTAGCGCTCACTCTTTATGGCGTTATGATTTTCCCAAGCATTGATAATTTTGTCGATTTCTAAGCCATTAACGTTTTCATAGCATATAAAATCAATGCAGAAAATCCAGTCATAACAATCTTAGCTTATGCTTATGGGAATTTGAATATGTGTTATGAATATAAGAAGAAGAAGTTGTCATGTTGCTTACCAGTATTATATAAATGGTTTATTTCTCATGTCAGTCCAAATTACAAGCCAACTACTAAAGGAGCACATGAATGGGCATGTTTTTTGCTAAATTACAAAATGAAATGATCAAACGAGAGGTGTCCTGGCAGCAGAGATCACATATCATACATTGCGGGGAGTACCCAAATGTACATCTTATATGATCCAAATATTGTGCTAATTATAATCCAATATTAGCACAAAGACAATTTGGGTATCCTGTACGAGGTGCACCAAATCCAGAATTTTTAGTTGCAGTGTGGAATTGCTATGAAGAAAGGACATCTAATGATTTACTCTGACGAATTAGAAGTGCTTGGGGCAGCATGGTGCGTGCAGAAAAAGACTTAAGTTCGTGGGTAGTAAATGAGAAGACATCTTATCAGCAAAGGGTAATGGATAGGGTTAAAGTGGTGAAGCTACCGTTCAAACCAATTGCCTTCATGCCAGAACAACAAGATGTGAAGAGTGAGGAAGTAAAAACCCTTAAGGAAGAAATAGAAAGGATGAAGCAGAAAAATGTTAAGCTTGTTAATGATCTTCAAAAAGGTCATCATGAATATGTAGATTTCAAACATGACAATGAAGCCAGGACCAGAACTTGTGATGCATTGATAAAGAAGTAGAGAGAGGAAAGAAACCATCACTTCAGAGTACAACAGGACTTCAAAGCAGCTAATAAAAAGCTAACTTTGAGAGGCAAAAAGAAGAAAGCGATGACATTGTCTGAACGTGAGAAAATTGCATTATGTGAAGAATTGACATTAAACAAGTTGCATAATACACAAGTTAGGATTAAGGAGATGGAACAACAGAAAGAAAAAATGACAGCAACTTATGAGGCAAAGCTAAAAGAAGAGAGTTGGTATAGAGCGGAGTTAGAAAATGACATACAGTATAGGAACAAAGAGTTCGAGAGACAGATGAAGAATAGGATATCGGCCTATGAAGCAAAAGTAGCTGAAGAGAGTTGGTACTAGGCAGAGTCGGAGGAGCAAAATTAGAGATTGAGAACTGAATGTGTTGAGTTAAAGAGAGCTACAGAGCATTGGAGAGGATGTTTTTCAAAGTTAGCAGTTATGGCTAACGAAGCAATTGAAGATGTACCCAAGATGTTAACTAATGTTGAGATTGCAATGCCTATATTCAATCCATCAAAAGAAATTGAAGATTTCCTCGGTTACTGCAGGAAGCTAGTAGGGGAAATGAAGAACATAATGGCTAGAGCTTGAAATTGATATTTATGATTTCTTTCTGTTTCTTATTATTTTGTACTTCTGAACATTGTGCATTTTCTGATGTATCGACTACTTCATTTCTTGTTAATTTCCATTATTACTCGCAAACGTTATTCGCACAACTTTACAGTTTCTAGCTAGAATATTTGCATTTGTCTTTTCTTTTCCTTTTTGCACTTCTCATTTCATTCGAATTAAACAAAAGAGTGATAGTAAGTGAATACGACAAAACTTCCGAGACACCCTTATAGGAAGTGAAGGAAAATGCGCACAAGGAAGTGAAGGAAGAAATTAGCCAGATGAAGGGTAAAATTAGCCAAATGAAGCATCAAATGGGTCAAATCTTGGAGGCATTGAGGGATATGAAGATTTCAGCAGTTGACGATGGTACATCCTACCCTCCAGGCTTTCATCCTCATGTATCAAGTGGACATACAGTTTACCCACCACATCATCAAGTGAGTCAAGGGACATCATTTCAAGCTTTTCCACCTTATGGCTTACCCCCGGGTTACACACCTCCAATGCTAGAGTATGTAGAGCAAGTTAAGAATCTGTTTTCTGGTGGTAATACAATCATACATGTTTCATTACATAATGAGTAGTTCCAGGTGTCAACTGGGACGATTGATTTTAGGAACCAAGTACACCCAGGAGAAAATGCAGTTGGAATAACAACCTATACATATCCTAATGTATCGATTCCACCACATGTTTCGACTATAGGTGTGGGTTCACAAGAAAAGACATTGGATCAGGTGATTTCATTGACTAAGAATAACAAGGGAAAGTTAGAGATATTGGAGGAGAGACTACGGGCTATTGAAGGGAATAAAAGTTATGAATTTGGTGAAGTTGTAGGCTTATCTTTGGTCCTTGATGTGGTGATACCTCCTAAATTTAAAGTGCCTGAGTTTGAGAAATATAGAAGGACTACGTGCCCAAGGAGCCATTTAAAAATGTACCGTCGAAAGATGGCTGGCCATACTCATAATGAGAAATTGTTTATCCATTTTTTCCAAGATAGCCTAGTTGGGGCAGCGCTGAATTGGTACATGCACCTTGAGTTGACTTATATTCATTCTTGGGTGGATCTAGCAGATGCTTTCATAAAGCAATATAAATTTAATATGGATACAACACCAGACAACATACAATTACAAAATATGACAATGAAGAAAAATGAAACTTTCAAAGAGTATGCCCAGGGTTGGAGAGAGATAGTTGCCCAGGTCGAGCCACCACTATATGATAAGGAGATGGTTGCAATGTTTGTAAATGCGGTACAACCTCCATTCTATGAGCATATGATTGGGAATTGGAATATATCTTCTAATTTTGTGGACATCATTATTATTAGTGAAAGGATAAAGACCAGGATAAAAAATGGTAAAATTACATATGGCCCGCCCGCGGCTGCAAATACCAAAAAACCATATTTCAATCAAAGTAAGAAAAAAGAAGTAGAAGTTCATGCCACATCTGCATGGGATAACTGCACTCCTTTTAATTACCAAATGCAGCATGTTTCAAACAATCAGTTGCAACCTCAAAAAGCGGCTGCTAGTGATAGTCAGAACACTGGTCAAAGTACCAATACAAGAAGGGAAAGGAAGTTTGTTCATTTTACTCTCATTCCTATGACATACACAGAGTTGTTACTAATGCTTCTTCATAAATCTTTTTTTGCAATTTGCTCAATGAAGCCACAACAACCTCCTTTTTCCAAGAATTATGATCCAAATGCTACATGTGACTACCGTGGGGGAGCAAAGGGGCATTTGACAGAAATATGTATACCTCTCAAATACAAGGTACATTCTTTATTTGATTCAGGGTTGTTTACATTCAAAGAAGATAAACCTAGCATTGAAGACAACCCTTTGTCGGGGCATGAGGTAAGGGATCATAAGTTGGTAAGAAAAGTGGGTGAAATTTGGAGTTCTATGAAATTCATCCTGGAAGCACTATTGGAAAAGGGGTTAGTAAACGGTGAATATGATCCAAGTAATGCCTGTGCATTCCATCCGGGTGCTGAACATTCTATTGATGATTGTGTGGTTCAAGCTAAAGCTGCAAAATCTAGTTGATAAGCACTTCCTACAAGTTTTTCAAGAAAAGAAGGATGAAGAGGTATTGACACAAACTGATGAAGAGTCTAATTTAACCATGCCAGAACCTTTGGTGATTCATTTCATTAGACCTACATCTTCTTTCATGGAATAAGAAAGGCAACCCATGGTGATAAAAACACTCTCATCTTTTCCTTATAAAAGTGACAGAGTTGTTCCATGGAAGTATGGAGTACATGAACTTGGTGAGGGAAAAAAAGTTGAGAACACTTTTGTGCATGAAGGACCAATTGTTGAAAATATATCAGGTCTTGGTGGGATAACAAGGAGTGGTCATTTCTTTACACCACCATATCTAAGGAAGGAAGGATGCCAGCGAAGCAAAGGAAATGATGAAGTTGAAAAAGCAAAAGAGATATTAGGAGGAAAGATGATACAAGTTCAAAAAGAATGCTGAAAGGATAAACAAAAGGAATTATTGCATGAAGAGCCCTGTGAACTCTTGAAATTCATCCAACAAAGTGAATACAAGGTGGTGGAGTAGTTGAATTGTATACCGACTCAAATTTCGCTTATGGAATTGCTCATGCATTCGACAGCTCACCGAAAATTGCTAATGAAAATACTTAGTAGGGCTCATGTTGAGCAAAATATTTCACTAGATAAATTTGAAGGGATTGTTAACAATATTACCATTAATGATTTCCTTACTTTTTCGGATGATGAGATACCCAGTGAAGGAAGGGGACACAATAAGACTCTTCATGTATTTGTTAAATGTTTGGACCATGTTATAGCTCGTGTGTTGATTGATAATGGTTCTTCCCTAAATGTGATGCCTAAGGTGATGTTAGAGAAGTTATCATGTGATAAATTCCCTATTAAGCAAAGTACTATGATTATGAGAGCTTTTGATGGTAGCAAAAGAGAAGTGATGGGAGAAATAAAATTGTCAGTTCAAGTTGGTCCATTTGTATTTCAAATAACTTTTCAAGTAATGGACATCCTATTGACATACGGTTGTTTACTTGGTAGACCTTGGATTCATTCTGCAGGGGTGGTGCCTTCCACTTTGCATCAAAAGTTGAAGTATGTAATGAGGGATAATATGGTAACAATTTCGGGGGAAGAAAATTTTTTTGTGAGTGGTCCTTCATCTGCTCGATATGTTGAAACAATAGAGGAAGCTTTTGAGATAGCTTTTCAAGATATGGAAATTGTGGGGGATGCATATGATGAACCATTTCAAATAAAGCCATATTTATCATGTGCCTCTCTGATGATGGCAAAGGTTATGTTGAGAGAAGGTTATGAATATGGAAAAGGCCTAGGCAAAGTCAGACAGGGACTAATATTTACCCTGAAAATTGTTGAGAACAAGAATAGATACAGCCTAGGGTACAAGCCTACTAAGGAGGACATAAGAAGACTAATGGAGGAAAAGAAAGAACGAAGCTTAGCTCGCTTGCAAGGTCGGGAGCTGAGGGTAGGAAAGATCTCTATTTGTGACTTAAAGAGGAGCTTTCGTACTGCTGAATGGATCAATACTAGTCAACTGGCAACCATTAAAAAGTAATCTAGGGAAGGAAGTTCCAGTTTGGTACAACCCTATCCTTTAGACATGCAGATCGATAATTGAAAAATCGTGAATTTACCTGTGTTGTTTAAGTTTAATCAAATGTAATGCTTGTTTATCTTTTTTTGTCTAGTTGTTCTTTTTGTTTTTTCTTCAAAACACACTCTAGGATGTCTTTATGGACTGGTTCTATCTTTCTTTCTTCATTCAATGTGATGTTTAGTTATGTTTGTTTTCATTACGTACTTTGTTTGTTTATTTATTTTCTTTTATAAATCCAAATAATGCAGATATGACTATGAATATTTTGAAAATAATGATGTCAATATTCCTAATTTTGAGCACTTTATTGATAATATGGACGATGATCATGAAGACGATTGGGAACCTTCTTTTGAGTTGTTAAGATTAGTGGAACAAGAAGACAAAGAAATAGAAGCTTATCAAGAAATCATTGAAATACTTAATCTAGGGGATGAAGATGAGAAAAAGGAGGCTAAAATTGGTAACAACATGAGTAAGGAGGTACAGGGAAAATTATGTGATTTGGTGAAAGATTTCAGAGATGTGTTTGCTTCGTCATACCAAGATATGCCTGGGTTGGATACTGATATAATGTAACATAAACTTCCACTTAAAGAAGAATGTTCCCCGGTTAAACAAAAAATAAGACGGATGAAACCTGAAATGTCACTAAAGATTAAAGAAGAAGTGAAGAAGTAATTTGATGCAGGGTTTTTGGTTGTAGCAAAATATCCTCAATGGGTGGCTAACATTGTCCCTGTGCCCAAAAAAGATAGTAAAGTTCGAACGTGTGTTGATTATAGGGATTTGAATTGAGCTAGCTCTAAGGATAATTTCCCATTCCCACATATTGACATCTTGGTGGATAACACTGCTAGATTTTCATTGTTCTCTTTCATGGATGGATTCTCGGGTTATTATCATATTAAGATGGCACCGAAAGATAAGGAGAAAACCACCACTATTACACTTTGGGGAACATTTTGTTATAAAGTGATGTCATTTGGACTTAAAAATGCTAGGGCAACTTATCAAAGAGCGATGTTGACTCTTTTTCATGATATGATGCATAGAGAAATTGAGGTTTATGTGGATGATATGATTGCTAAATCTGAATCACAAGATGATCACATCGTTAATTTGAAAAAAATTTGTTTAAGAGGTTAAAGAGGTTTAAACTCATTGAATCCATCTAAATGTACCTTTGGTGTAAAATCAGAAAATTTGTTGGGTTTTATTGTCAGTGGAAAAGGTATTGAGGTTGACCCAGATAAGGTACAAGCAATAATGGAAATGTCAGCTCCTAATACTAAAAAAGAGGTGTGAAGGTTTTTAGGCAGATTGAACTACATTTCTAGATTCATCTCCCAATTAACCTTCACCTGTGAGCCAATATTTAGATTGTTGCTTAAAAATCAAGTTATGGAATGGAATGAAGATTACCAAGCAGCCTTCGATAGAATCAAACAATATTTGCAGGATCCTCCTGTACTACGTCCGCCGATATCGGGGAGACCCCTCATTGTATATTTAACTATGTTGGATGAATCAATGGGTTATGTTTTATGGCATCATGATGAGACAGGGAAGAAAGAGCATGTCATTTATTATTTGAGTAAAAGGTTTACAGGTTGTGAACAAAGATATTCTATGTTGGAACAAACTTGTTGTGCATTAACATGGGCAACACATCGTTTACGTTAGTATATGTTGAGTCACACTACTTGGCTGATATCCAAGATGGACCCAATTAAGCATATTTTCGAAAAGATTGCTCTCACTGGCAGATTGGCTCGATGGCAAATGTTGCTATCAAAATCTGATATAGTCTATGTGACTCAAAAATCGGTTAAAGGAAGTGCTTTAGCAGAATATCTGGCTCAACAACCCATTGAAGATTATGAATCTATTCAACATGAATTTCAAAATGAGGACATTCTTGCCCTATTTGGTGAAAAGGAGGGTGGCCATCATGAAAAGGCTTGGATATTACTATTTGATGGAGCATCTAATGCACTGGTACATGGAATAGGGGCAGTGCTCATTTCGCCAAAGAATCATTACATTTCGATGACAACAAGGTTGTGCTTTAGTTGTACCAACAATGTTGCAGAATACAAAGCATGCGCCATGGGCATTTTGGCAGCTATCGAGTCAAAGGTGAAGGTTTTGAAGGTGTATGGTGACTCAACATTGGTTGTTCATCAGTTAAAAGGGGAATAGGAGACTAGAGACCAAAAGTTAATCCCTTATTAAATATACATTAAAGGATTGATGGAGCATTTCGATTCCATTGAGTTCTTTCACATTCCACGAAAGCATAATCAATTAGCTGATGCTTTTGGCCACCTTGTCGTCAATGTTTGAAATTAGTCAAGACGAGGAAATGTCGATGATCAAAATGAGGAGTTATGAACAACTGACGTACTGTTATTTTGTAGAAGAAGAATCAGATGGTAAGCCTTGGTATTTTGATATAAAGCACTATCTTAAAACCCGAGAATATCCTGAAACAACGTCTAAGAATGATAAAAGAACCCTGAGAAGGTTAGCTTCAAGTTTTATTATAAATGGGGATGTCTTGTTTAAAAGAAATCATGACATGGTACTCTTCATATGTGTCGATGCAAGAGAAGCAAGGTTGATATTGAAAGAAATTCATGAAGGGGCTTTCGGTACACACATGAATGGGCACTCTATGACTAAAAATATTTTGAGAGCTAGTTATTTTTGGTTGACTATGGAGAATGACTCTTACATGCATGCGAAAAAATGTGAAAAATGTCAAACCTATGCAGATAACATTAATATAGCTCTTAACACCTTAAATATTCTATCTGCACCATGGTCATTTGCGATGTGGGGAATATATGTTATTGGAGCCATAGAACCGAAGGCGTCAAATGGACATCGTTTCATTCTGGTTGCAATTGACTATTCCACAAAATGGGTGGAAGCAGATTCTTACGCCAATGTGACCAGTAAAGTTGTAGTAAAGTTTATAAAAAATGAGTAGATATGTCGATATGGGCTACCTAATAAAATTATCACTGATAATGCAACTAATATGAATAATCAAATGATGAAAGAGTTATGTGAAGAATTCAAAATTCAACATCACAATTCATCTCGTTATCGTCCGAAAATGAATGAGGTCGTTGAAGCTGCTAAAAAGAATATAAAGAAGATTATGCAGAAAATGGTGATTACATATAAAGATTGGCATGAAATGCTTCCCTTTGCCCTACACGAATATCGTACGTCGGTACGGACCTCAACTGGTGCAACTCCTTTCTCTTTGGTATGTGGGATGGAAGCGGTCCTTCCTTTTGAGGTAGAAATCTCATCTCTGAGGGTGTTAATGGAAACTCAGTTAGAAGAAGCAGAATGGGTTCAGGCTAGATTTGACCAACTTAACTTAATTGAAGAAAAAAGGTTAATAGCAGCTTGTCATGGACAATTGTATCAAAGAAGGATGAAAATGGCATTTGATAAAAAGGTTTGTCCTAGAGAGCTTCATGAAGGTTATATGGTCTTGAAAAAGATTTTGCCTATACAAAAAGATCACAGAGGGAAATGGACTCCAAATTATGAAGGCCCATACGTAGTGAAGAAGGCATTTTCAGGCGGCACGCTAGTTCTCACAAAAATGAATGGGGAAGAGTTATCTCTACCTGTCAAATCAAATGCAGTAAAGAACTTATATGCGTAATGATCTGATAATGATTGGGAAATATTGACATTGTTCTTATGGTTCCTTGTATTATGCTTTATTGTAGTCAAGTCTGGATTGTTATTTCTTTGTAATTTCATTTTACATTCTTTTGTAAGTGTCTTTTGGCATCACATTGAGCTTTTTGAAATAAAATACCATGTGTTTAAATCATGAAGTATAAGTCATTTGGTATAGCCCAAAGTGGTTCTTGAAGGGTGTCATGGAAGTGAGCAAAATAAACAAAGAAGATCACATGTCGAAATTGTTTGACTATGCAATTGCAAATACATTGCATCACTAGAAGAGGCAAAAGAAAGTGAAGAGAACTAATCAGAGTGAGGAGATAGGGTTTGTCTATGTTTTGTGGCATTGAGGGTAGCGAATCAATACTTCCTATTTTGAAGTATTTACACTCATGTTGTTTGAATCCTCCAATTCATCAAGATTCCCCAAGATAAAGGATTTGCCAAAGAAAAGAGAACATAAATAGTATGCTAGGGCACATTTTGATAGCCATGTTTGACTAAAAAGGTTGTTCTAAGTAAAGTTAAAACAAAAAGAGTTATACATGCAATTAAAAAATAAACAATGATGTGTCTGATGCCATTTGTTTTTGTGACTGAGTTAGCTCTTTGAAGAGAATGGAGCAGTCAAGTTTTAAAATGATGTGTGGCCATCTTTTCCTCATCCGAAAAAATGATGAAAAAATATATTTCCATTGTATCCTCTTTGAGCCAAAAATAATAATTTGTTTCCAAAATACCCCTGAATAAGGATCATCAACATGTTAACAATTGCAAGGCTATTACAGGGAATCAATTAAGTGAAAAAGCAATTCAATAGCAAAAGCTAGAAATTGAAATACAAAGAAAGTTATAAAGTAATAAATCTGAATGGCTGAAAAAAAAAAGAACTTGAGATGCAAAGGTTGAGAATGAAGAGAAATTTAAAAGTACTAGACCCTAGATGATAGCTGAGGTGATAATCTTGCAAATGATCTTTGTTACAAGATGTAAAAGCCACTAATAATTTATTTGGGCCTCCAATATATATTTCTTTCAAAACCCTAAAGCCTGGGCCATGTTACAAGCTAATAAAAGTCCACATTGATTGAAAAAAGTTTGTCAGATTTTTTTCATGGGATTAACTTAGAAACAAAAAAGAATTTGGTTTATGACACATCATTGAAAAAAAAAGGGGAAAGAGAGAAAAAAACTCAGTTAGTTGTTAAATTTAGTCAAAAGTTTTAAAATGGGGCAATCCTTTCCATACAAGTTTTTCGATTGAAACATGTGGTTGTCACAAAATTGAGTCAGTTATGCAACATCTATCCATGGGTTCAAACATACATGAGATATATTGTGCATCAAAGAAGAGAATGTAAGGCATATGATGCTCTAATTTCACGCAAAGATTTTCCTAATTCCTCGTGGTTCTGATATAGAGTGTGAGGTGATAATGAGAAAAAAAAATTATGAGCATGCATTGAATTTGATGATTGCATGTCTTCTTAAAAAAATGATGAATGAAAAAATGAAAAAATGAAATAAAAAATGAGATGCAGAATGAATGATTAAGGATGAAAGGGAAAGAAAAATGAAAAGACAAAGGTTCTAGGTGATTCATGCATAACATGCATTCATATTGTCTAAACTAGGATATCATACATTCAATTACGTTTAAAACATCAATGTTTATATCAAGGCCCTCTCCGATGGAATGGTCATTGATTTCATATATTTATATCAAGACCCTCTTCGATGGAATGGTCATTGATTTTCATATGTTTATATCAAGACCTTCTTCGATGGAATAGTCATTGATTTTCATGTGCTTTCATATCAAGGCTCTCTTCGATGAAATGGTCATTGTTTTCATATGTTTATATCAAGGCCCTCTCTGGTGGAATGGTCATTGATTTTCTAATCTTCATGGAATTAGTGTATCTATTTAAATTAGTTATTTTTGTATATCATCGTTTCTTTGGTTTCTTTTCAAAATCCGAAAGAAATTAGTTGTGTTTTTGTCTTTTCTTATCTTTTACTTTGATAATATGAAATGTCAAATTTTCATATTATCTTTTAAAATATAAGAAAAAAGGGACAACTATCAATACTCAATTTTATCCAGGTGAATGTAAATTTTTTTAAAAAATAAGTGTTAAATAAAAAAGGATAAAAATAAATTGTTTAAAAAAATTAACAAAATTAATTAATAAAAGTTTCTTTAATTTATCTTTTTAAGAGTTCAGTAAAATAATATCTTTGTGTTTTAAAAAAAAATATTATTAAATATTTTTCATTTTTTAATTAATAAAATTCAGAAATTCAAAATTCAAAATTTAAAATAAAAACGGTTTGCAAGATTGGAGGGAACGGTTTTTTTTCCTATCTCAACTTCTACTCAGGACTTCAAATTTTCACATATTGGACACATCGTGGTAAAAATGGGAAACCAACATCGCTCATCATCAGACACTGTTTTGTTATCATTTTTGGAGGCATCCTTTCCATTCATGAAATACCCTTCCATTTACGAAACTGGATCTTACAACCATCGTCTACCCTCGTTCACAGGACAACAATAATGCAAAAGAATGGAGCAGAAAACCCATAATTACAACAAAGGATATAAACAACATTTAAAACCAAGAATAGGGGATAACAATGATAGAAACACAAAACTGAGACATTAAATAAGGTACGCAATCTTCAAATTTTGCTACAATGCTTTGCTCATTTTATTGTTGTGTGACATTCATTTTCAAAAATATCGAAAATACTTTTCTCTTTCAATTTTTGGTGTCTGTCTAGCCGATCGCGTCATGTGACACCTATTTTTAAGTAATTCAAAAATACCTAAAAATATAAAATTTTCAAAATATAAAAATATAGAAATATCAACATTTTCAAACAAAAAAAGTCTTCCTTAAGAACTACGTGATCCTTAATTCTCCATTGAGAGATACGTAGGAGCAAGGCCAACCTTTGTCAAGTTCACTTCCAAAAAATAAATCATTTTCCAAATTGTTTCTCTAAAGAACTACGTAATCTTGATTTCTCATTTTGAATGAGAATACGTAGGACCAAGGTCAATCCTTGTCGGGCCCAAAAAACCAAAAAATATTTTTGTTTCTTTTTAGCATTAGTTGTCATATTATCTTTGGGGAAAATTAACATTTTGAAAATACATCAACTTGCATGTTTAATTAAAGGTACCGACCTCGGACGGGTGTTGTAGGGTGCTAACACCTTCCTTACGCGTAACCGACTCTCGAATCCAAAAATCTGGTTTTTCCATAAATAATTATGGTGGCGACTCCAAATCTCTTTTTAAACTCGTTTTATTTTTTGGTTCGTCGTCCCGTCGCGATTTCGGTTGCGATAGCGTGTGAACTGTAATGGTGCAAGTATGGGCAAGATGAAGGGTAGTAATATGTGTATTATATTCTAGACATATGCCTAGGTGTTTTGGATGTTAAAAACCTATTTTGGAGCGCATAAAGTAGTAGTTCACGCTACTGATATACCGCTGGACAGTAGGAGAAACCGCCAGGCGATAAGTGAATTAGGGATGTGCCTGGAGAGAGCAACGCCTGACGACAAGTTGAGACCGCCTAGTGGCAATGCCAGGCGATAGCGTAGGGACAATGTGTTGTTTTGTTGTGTGTTGCATTTTGAAATGTCAAACTTGTGCCAGAATATGTTTGACAGTATTACAAGCGGGTAGGCTTGTGACTTGGTGATGGAACACGTGATTAATATGAGTAGGGAGATTCATATTAATGATACTCTCGTGTAAGCATACAACCGGGGATGGTCATATGTTTCGTGCTCACACTTGAGAATTGCTACGAGCGGGGAGGTTTGTAGCTAGATGGATCACATATATTGGACTATGGGCGGGGAGGTCCGTAGAGTTGGACTACGAGCAAGGAGGTTCGTACAAGCATTGGAATCCCTAAGACATAGGTTGAGTGTGTACTGATCTTGTATAGGTCAAGTTAATAATAGTAAGAGTTTTACATAACTTTGGATAGAGGCCTTGAGGAGATGACTCTTAGGGGCCCATTTACGAGTTCTAGTTTGTAATGGGGAGTTAAACACATGACCATTCTAGGTTTGAGTCTGATGGTAATTGGAATTCCGGTGTAAGCGTGCTAGTTGTGGCTAGTACGAATTGGTTCACTTGATTTCCCTTCACGGTTGAAGCCGATGAGGTCAATAGTCTTGTGATAAATACAAATTGTGGTTTGTATTGGGGAGTTCCACACGGTGTTGCGGATTGTAGTCCGTAACTAGATAATTCTCGCGTGTGATCTACAGGTGGGAGCCAGTAGATGGTGGAACCACGAGTTGGAGCTTGTGGAAGCAAGAGTCATCTTAAGGATATCATCACAGTGTGTGTAGAATCGAGAGGCACACGATGGTGGTTGTGATTGCTAGTGTTTGAGGACGGTAGTCCTCAGCAAGAGTCATCTTAAGGATACCACGAGTTACATTGTATTGTTTATTATTTCTCTTATTTTGAGCTCACCCATTCTATGTGTGTTTGCCAATGATTGTGTAACTTGTTACACAGGAGCATATGATATTTCAGGTGGTGTTGCTGATGTGTAGAGCCGAAGTGGGGGCTAGTGATTGGGGTTCCTTGAAGAACTGCTTTTACTATTTTGTAGTTTATGATTTAAACAATATTAGAACATGTTTTGTAATAAATTACTTATGGATGTTAAAATTATGGTGCAATTAATAAAAGTTTTAAATATTCCCGCACTTTGGGAAAGACTTTTAAAGCTTGTGTTATTATTTATATTATTTATTTTATTTAGATTAGTAATATATGACCAGGATGTTATAAAAGCTATCTCTAAAAGTTGTGTCTGTACCAAATTTTAAGAAGGATCGAGCCAATAGCCTAAAATTGCCTTACTGCCTCAATTACAAACCTTCACAATGTTTTCCATGTGTCCTTGCATACGAAGTATATACCTAACCCCACTCATATCTTGGAGTCTAGTGAGATGCATATTAACAGAGATTTATCAACGGAAGTTAGGCCTATATAAGTTTTAGATTATCAGGTAAAACAACTATAGGGAAAAGATATTTATCTGGTAAAAGTATTGTGGGATGCTAAGACTAGGGATTCCACTTGGAATTGATGGATTATATGAAGAAAATCCTAATATTTTCTCTGATAAGTGAACTTTCAAGGACGAAAATTTTTTATAGTTGAGGAGAATGTGAAATCCTAGAAAAAAAAAGAAAAATAATTAGAAGAAAATTTGGTTTAATTACTCGGATCATACCCATTTTGGTTCGAAAATTTCAAAATGGTACCCACTTTGAACTTTGTCTCAATTTAGTACCCAATTTTGATTATTGCATCAATGTAGTACCCTCCGTTAATTCTTCACAAACGTCGTTAACTACCTTGCCACGTGTCAGTCTCTGGATTTTTATTTTATTTTTTTAAATTTTTTAATTTTTTTTAATTTTTAAAAAAGAAATATATTTTGCCACGTGTCAAATCCTTGATGTGACATGTGGCATTGTCAGTGACACGTGGCAAGGTATCGCCACATGGCAAGGTACTTGCCAAGTGTCATTGTCTTCATTTCAACTTAATCCCCATATATGTTTATTTGTTTCAATTTAGTACCCATATATGTTTATTTGTTTCAATTTAGTACCCAATTTATTTGTTTGAATTTTATTCAAATATTTTTTTTAAAATGGAGAAATATTGTATCTCTTTTAAGACAAAATTTATTATTTATATAAATGTTATATTGATATTTGTTACTAAAAATGAGTTATAAAATTAAGTATTGAAATTTATATTAAAGTTAATGGTAAAAGTCATGAATAACATATTTATAAGTCATTTTTAATAACAAATATAAATATACCATTTATATAAATAATAAATTTGGTCTTAAGGGAGACATGATATTTCTCTATTTTGTAAAAAAATATTCAGACAAAATTGAAACAAATAAATTGGGTACTAAATTGAAACCAATAAACATATATGAGTACTAAATTGAAACAAATAGACATGTGGGACTAAGTTGAAATGAAGACAATGACACTTGCCAAGTACCTTGCCACGTGGCGATACTTTGCCACGTGTCACATCAAGGATTTGACACATGACAATTTTATTTTTTTTAAATTCAAAAAAAAATTAAAAATTAAAATTAAAATTAAAAAAATTAAAAAATCCAGAGGCTGACATGTGGCAAGGTAGTTAACGTCGTTTGTGAAGACTTAACGGAGAGTACTACATTGATGCAATAATCAAAATTGGGTACTAAATTGAGACAAAGTTCAAAGTAGGTACCATTTTGAAATTTTTGAACCAAAATAGGTATAATCCGAGTAATTAAGCCAAGAAAATTTCTATCTGTAACGTCCTAGCCGAAAATTACTTATTTAAAATTAAAATTTATAAAAAAATAATAACAACATTTATTAATAAAATACTTTCCCAAAGCATGGGAAATTAAATTATATTATACGCGCCAAATGAAACATCCAGATTAAAACTTCATAAAAGTAATTGTAGAAAGTAAAATCAATGAAAAAGTCCCCAAGTTGGCCCCCTCTTCGGTTCTAAGTATCCATAGGCTCACCTGCATCAACATTTGGTCTCATGTAACGAGTTACATGATCATCGCCAAACACACACAAATAGGGTGAGCTCAAGTAAAAAGAAATGCAACATACAATAAAGTATTGATTTTAAACTCATTACTCTAATGTAAAACCCAATTGTCAACCCAACATTCACATCTTCATCTAGACTCCTCTTGATTATACACCCTTTGATGATTACATTAATCGATCTTTGATACCACGAGTTTCTACTCGCCCCTCCGACTACAGGCCACCACCTAATAGTCCACACACAGGAATACATTTTCACGACCACAATCCGCAACACCAAATGGAGTTCCCCAATACGAACTACAGTCCGTATTTGTCCCCAAAGACTACCAACCTCGTCGGATAACACTGAGGAGGACAATCTTTCGGAACCCATTCATACGAGCCACGATCTCGCACACTCCACTGGACTTCCAAAACCACCAAGCTACAACCTCGAGTGGCCACGTGTTACCCCAATACAAGTTACACTCGTAACTAGGCCCCCAACAAAGCATTGCATCAAGACCTCCATCCAAAGTTGTGTAGAATCCCCCATACAGTCCACATCTGCACCTGGAACCGCCTGGCGCTTCCACTGCTTCGTTGGGAAAAATCGAGCTCCAAACCGCCTGGCGGCATCCCCCCGTTGCCAGGCGAGCATCCCCCCATCGTCAGGCGCCAAGCGCCTTCTAGTGCTCCTGTCAGCTAGGGATGGGCATGGATTGGATATTTAGATATCCGATCTAGATCCAATTTGAATCTAAATATATGGTTCAGATTTTGATCCATATCCACTTTTTTTTGCAAAAACAATTTGGATATTTTAAAATCTATATCCAAATATTAGAATCAAGTTAGATATTCATATCTAAATATTTGGATCAACTAAGAATCTATATCCATTTCTAAATCCATTTTTAATGAAACTTAACTTTTTATAAATATAATTTATATTTATATTTATATTTATATTTAAAAAAAATTATTTCATCCAATACATAAATATTTTTCTAAAAAGTAAAATAATATATAAAATAATAAAAATATAATAATATTATAAATTTAATAGTATTAAAAATTAAACATAATATATTATTTAAATTCTTATTATTAAAAAAATTAAAATCATATAATTGTCCATATAAAGTCATTTTAACCTTTTGGTAATGAAAATGATTATAAAGTCATTACATCCTCATACAATATAATTAACATTAAAAAATAACAAATCCAAAACATTGTAGAGTTCATGGCAATTTTAACAATCTCTTCAAATAGAATGCACCAGCACCCATTCGATTACAAAGTTCAAAATCTCTTCCATGGCTAATTAACTCAAACTCATTAGCAATATTTTCACAACCATATATATATGAAGCAATTGGAGTTGACATCAATCCACTTGATTTGTGATTTATCTGAAACATGAACAAATTATTAAAGAAATTTAAATAATCTATTCCAATGATAGATATAATAAGAAATTCATATTAATAAAATCATGCTTTAATTGTCATTATTACAATTAAAGCTATCAAAACAGTTTAGATAAGCATTTGTTCAAAACACCATATGAAAAAGAGTAAAATGGCTTAAAACAACAAAAACTAAAGAAATTGCAATGAAAAAGTTGGTCTAAAAAAAGTGTATCTAAAAACAGAAAATTAGAGAAGCAATTAGAGTAACAGTAACAGTGAAAACTAAACTAAACTAATTAGAGAAGCAATTAGAGTAATAGCAAAACAAGTAAATCATTAAAGAAAACAAGATGAGAACAACTAAACTAAACAACAAACTAAATAGTAATCGTGAAAACAAGTAAATCATAATAGGCTAGAAATTGAAACTACATTTGAAAACAATAAACTATATAATCAACAACAAAACTAAACTAAAATTGAGTGTATTCAGATTAGCTGGAAAAAAAACGAGTTGCAGTAATAATTAACTTAAAGATTATGAAGGCAATAAAAGAACTAGTCCATCAAATAAAGAGTATATAGGGACGTCCGTTCATTACTTATTGATTGCAAGAGGCATGGAAGTTAGCTTTAACTCAAAGAAATTATATTATGGTTAACACCTTTTTTAGAAACCAACTCTTTAAGAAATGAAAAAAATTATCATTAGTTAATACATATTTAATTATAATATCATTGCATAATTTAAACATCAACATACATTGGTCAACAGATTGAAGCTCTTAAAAATCATAGTCTAACAATGATGTGAATGTGTCTTTTAACCAATCTTGTGTACATATAAGTGCATCCACCTTTAGTTGTGATAAAGAACTCCGATGTGGATCAAGCACTCTTCCCCCTATGCTAAATGCAAACTCGGATGCTACTGTAGAAACAGGCATAGCTAATAGCTCTCGTGCTATGTTTGACAAGATTGGAAATCTACATGAATTCATTTTCCACCAATCAAGAATGTTCAAAGTTGTTGTACCAAGCTCTTCCTATAAATACTTTTGAATTTCATATTTGTTTAAAGAGGTTAATCTTGTTGTTTGCAAAAACTTATTCCTACCATATGGATCATGCTTATAATTGGGTACCTCCGCATGTGTTTGTTGTGTGTCATTTTAGCTCCTCCGTTTTGACTTTTATATTCATCAAAAACCAAATTTAAGGAAGTATCCAACCGTGACTTTAACACCGATCCATCATTTGTCTTTTTAGGATTAAAAAGTTGATCAATTGCCCAATTCATATAACTCATCTTGTATCTAGGATCTAAGGCAACAACAATTAACAACAATATATTGAACTTGTTAGGTTCACCCCAATATTTCTCATATTTTTTTCTCATTTTTTCAGTCATCTTATATATAGCAATGCTTGTAGCACGGGACTTGAGTAGATGATTGATCCCATTCCAAATTCCTACCACTTCTAACATGTAGATATTACTTGTAACATAAGAGTTACCTGAGATGCACAAAGTAGCTTCATAAAAAAATGCTCAAGAAAGGTAGAATAGACTCAACATACTCCCAATCTTCATAAGAAGGCAATCCAATCCCCTTTACTAACTCATTGGCTTATTTTGTATCATAAAACTCAAGCTCAACAAATGCCATTTTATGCTTGAAAGCAACATCTAACATCAAATATGTTGATTTCCACCTTGTTTCAACATCCAAGCAAATATGACCTTTATATTCAATCTTTTGTCTTTCAACACACTCTTTGAATTTCATAAATCTAGAAGGAGAAGATTTAATATATTTCACTGCAGCACAAATTCGTAAAACAGAGTTATCAATCTCTTTTAGACCACTACTCACAATTAAGTTCAAAATATGTGCACAACAACGCATATGACTATCGTCACCTTTCAAAACCGAGTTATTCCAAGACAATAGTCTTTTCTTCAAGTGTTGAACTCCCGTGTCATTTGATGTAGCATTATCTACTATCAAGGTCAAAACATAACTCAACCCCATTCATGCAAGCATGACTCAACAAATTTAGCCATGGCCTCTCCGGTATGGCCTATTACTTGACGGAAATTCAAAATCCTTTTATGCAAATTTCAATCATTGTCGATGAAGTGGGCTGTCAAACACATATAACTTTGATTTTGAGGTGAAGTCCATGCATCAGCAGTGAGACAAACTCTTTGACAATGTTGAGAAAGAAAATCCTTCAAATATATCTTTTTTTGCATTCCATAATGTCACAATATTCTGTGATATGGTATAACGTGATGGGATCTTAAATCTTGGTTGCAAAGCATTTGAATACCTCTTAAAAGCAACATGCTCTACAAATCGAAAGGGGAGTTCAGCTTCCACAAACATTTGTACCAATTCTTCTTGACAAAGTTCTTAGTCAAATCTACCATGAAAAGGAGAGTTAGTATTCCCATCAATTATTGAAGATGAACCTACTTTTTGTCTCTTGTTTACTTCTTTATTGGGGTTATTTGGACATCTCAACACATGATTACGCATTGCAGTTGTTCCTTTCTCATACCGAATAAGGATATCACAATACTTGCATTGAGCCATCTTATCCGATTTTGGTTCTAGTTGAATGAAATGATTCCAAACTTCTGATTGATTTTTCCATCCTCATGAGAATGGGGTCTCATTTGCAGAGCCACTGACAATTGATGGAGTAGAAAGTGCATGCTCAATTGGTTTTGAGACGGAACAATCATCTTCATGCATTAATGACATTTTTAATGTCTTGCTATAATTATCAGAATAACAACCTGAGTGACAAAGGTTATTATCATTAAAACCAGAAGCTTTTATGAAGAACAAGTATGGATACTGTAAAATATGTAATGACAGACAGTAACAGATTGGTAGAAATCAGGCATAAATTGCACCAACACTCAAACAAAAATTAAAGATCCCCTGCTTGTTTTCTTGTCCAGTAGGAACAAATCTCGGCTTTGCCTTGAATCATTTTAGAATAGGTTGGCATATAGTTTAAAATAATAATTAACGGTACAGGTATACCGTGCAAATGATATTCACTCAAAAAGACACTTATAATCTACTCATGCCCATATACCAGTACAAGAAACAGGAGAAAAGATGTATATACAAGCATCCATGTGAACTAATGGATATGAATAATGAACTTTCAATTTAAGTTTTTCGGTTTAGTAACTATCCATTTTTGTTATATAATATTGTAAAATTACCAAAGATATAAAGAAAAAAAAAAAGCAATGTTATATAAATTATTGTAAAATTTTATTGTATAAATAATATAACTCAAAATGTAAATCACTTTGAGAGAGCAAATAGGACATTGAAAAGGATAGTAAAAATAACATTACAGATTTATGTACTACAAAAATATCTAAGGTTTACGACTTGAGTGAGCCTAAAGGAAGAATAAGAAGTGAAAAACATCTAAGAGGAAGTATCTTTTCCTGTAAATATATATATATATATATATATATATATATATATATATATATATATATATATATATATATTTATACATATATTTACAGAGTAGTTCATCTTTCTTTAATTCCAAAAACCAGAAAGGAATTATAGGGGATATTGAGAACACCTCACGAAAGAAAATTGCAAAGGTTATATCTAAGGCATATTTTACTAAAAGCACCATCCTTCTATTTGAATCTCTATAGAAAATCCATTAACAGCCCCACCCCGACACAAATTCAAAGGTCAAGAATCCTAATATTGATGAAAAATGAGTGTTAAGAAAAGTGGCAAAGACATAAAAAAATATTGCTGAAAGAAGATTCTGTCTTAAATTAGTTCTCTCTTAAATGAGATTCTCTTGTTGCTAATTCTTATGTAACTCAAGATCAGAAAATCAAAGAATCTTTGTTCCTTGCAGCTAACTTACTGGTTCAGTGTCTCATGCCATGAAAATGGTGCATTGTAATTTATGCATATCATTGAAACAATCTGAATAGATCTATATTCCTTGAGACAATATGAATAGAAAAAGGGAACAAAATAGAAAAAGGAACGGACAAAACATATCTTATAACAGCAACAACCTTCCCAACACACAGTGCTCTCGCCTCAACCTTACCGATTATATTTACCTTTGATTGGCTATTTAAATTTTCTAGTGAATCGTAAAGAAGAAGTGAAGAGGATTTAGTGTTTTCAAAATTTTTAATCAATGAAGAGACATGCGCTTTGAAATTAGGTTTAGATTATTTCTTTTATCTAAATATAATCTTATTTAAAATTTGGATTTTTTTTATTTTTAAAATCTATATAACTAAAAAAGAAATTCGATCTGAAAAATTATAAAATACAGATAAAAGAAAAATCCATATCTAATTAAATGGATTATTAACGGAGCAAAACAAATTAAAAGGAGAACGGATTAGAAAAACTAAATTTTTTGCCCACCCTTACTGTCAACCCAATTCCGCCTCGCCGAACCCAATGGCCTCTGCCACTATTTTGGGTCCCTACCGTCTAGCGACTTGTTCCGTGTCACCAGACGTCATACCAGTAGCACAATACTACTAGTTTTTGACACTTTGGAACAGGTTCTAATGAACCTCAAGCACGCAATGCACACCACACAAGTCATTCTTAATTGCCTAGTCATACTCCTATGACTGAACCACAATCAACATATTCATGTACTAAACATTTCATTATGACTGAACCACAATCAACATATTCATGTACCAAACATTTCATGATTAGATCACACCTTTACACAATTAGTTATGAAATCTATCATATACTTATTCTTTACTCATTGAAACATACCACACTACACTTCGACAAGCATCATATGTTGCACATACTAATAGCAACCAAAACAAGCATTTTATCACATCATAATCACAAAGACCTTTAATTTTTTATGCATTTGGTTCCAATCGTCACCCACTCATATATATATATATATATATATATATATATATATATATATATATATATATATATATAAAAA
>Ga0214543_1000586_pt1 | contig 62495 bp, 26 predicted proteins | sample CNSS2metaG_FD_160094 | JGI IMG/M metagenome (GOLD analysis project Ga0214543, IMG submission 160094) | Root nodule microbial communities from cowpea collected in UCLA plant growth center, Los Angeles, California, USA - CNSS2 | ecosystem: Host-associated > Plants > Roots > Nodule | place: USA...
TTTAGTATCTGTTTTTTTTTTTTTACTTGTAATATAGTATTTGAGATGATAAACTGGGATAAATTATGAGAGTGAAGCTGCTACTTGTAGTTCATATCAATAAAGCACGGGCATAGAATTTGCTGTAATTGTGGCGTTTCTTTATTCTCTTTTCTAACCTCAATGATCTGCACTCTTAGGTTTCATTGTATGTGAATTGTCAAATTTCTGAGTTGGGTGTGCTGCTGTTTCCTTCTTGAATGCCAACCACTTCATTTTGTTCAAATGAATTCAGAAATAGGAGTGGTAATGAGATAATTCTGATGTTTCTGTCTTGGAGGACTTCAATGCGTTTTTTTTTCCTTGATTGAAAAAACATGTCTAAGTAAAAAGACGATTACGACTCTTGTATTATTTGTGAGTGAAGCAAGGTTATAAATTTCTGAGAATTTGGTGAGGATGATGACCCATCCCCTATTTTCCATGACAGTTTCTGTATCACTCTGAATGCGGCCATTGCACTCTAATTGTTAGAAAGTAGAAGCCTATTTGCTCGTAACATAAACACGAATCAACCACAATAATATCTGACATCTTTGTCTCGAAACTGGTCATGATTACTCCATATGCAGAACTAGATATAAATATAATTTCCACTTGTGACTTGTGCAATAGTGTTTACTAATTTCATGAGTATCAAGACCAGCCTGTAACCCAAGCCTAAGACTGGCTTGGGCCTAACCATATTTTCTATCTAAATTTGCATTGTGGTTTTGGCATACTAGCCTAAATTTAAAGGAGATTGAATATGACCAGTTGAGAATCTTCTGCAACCAAAATAAAGTGCCTGCAGTTGGGAATACGCAAATGATTAATAGAGACAAATATTTAATACCGCGGGCGGAGAAGTTTATAAAAAGAAAACAAAAAAAACTCAGTTAATAACGCATAGTGATCCAAGTTTAAGGAATTTGATTTCCTTTAAATTAAACAAAGCGTTCCTAAATGAAGAAAAAATAACAAGTTCAATTGTCTCAACCTAGATTAGTCCGAGCCAAAATAATTTTTAAACACCAAACGTGCAATACTTTCTGTATATTTTTTAACAAAATTGTTTCATGACATGAAACATATTACCGTTCATTAATTTTGCCAAAATGGTGTTTTCACTGTTGAAAATTCCTCCTTCACCTCGTGGTCCCAGTTTCTAACTTTTGTAGTGAAATGGCATCACAGATTAAAACAAGCACCATTTTCAGATTTAACAGTTATTTTAAGAGAGGTGGTTCCTATGCTTAACCACTAAGTCTGCTTCAGAAATTCACAGATAAAAAAGAAAAGGTGTACTTCCTAATCTGTGATAGATGAGTACCTACTCATTTGAGTATATACTAATAATGGATTTGGAGTTGGAGAAGGTAGAAGCAAGCTATACGTATGTAACAGACTAATAATATGTACTCAACTAAACTTTTTGACAAATTTGTTAGATACCTTCAAAAAGTTACACGTTGTTCAAGCAAACCAAGTTGAATTTTCGGGGTTTTCACTGACCAACAAGTTGCCTAACATTTGGAACAGACTTTCATGTCTGCAGATCAGTTTTTTCAAACGTGAAGCATCAAACTAACAAGCCCAGCAGAGCAGCACTTCCAAATTGCTGTTTCTCATCAAAGAAATCAACAGCCAATTTTTGGGTCACCTTTTGCCTCAACGTCAAGGTACACTTTTTTAGGTCAAGTCTTATAGGACTTTAGTCTCATTAGTAATTTAGATAAAAAGAAGAAGACAAAAGTATGAATGATTTTATATTTTCTTTCTTTTTCCACTCAAAACAAATAACAGAGTAATGACTTGTGTAATATTCATGGTCTGAATAATGTTACCTGAAGCGACATTGTAGTTTCTCAAAGTAGACGAGTTTAAAGTTACTTTTTGTGAAGAATTTCCTCGTTGGCTGACTTTGTTTATCAAAATTCGAAGTGGGACAAGTATTTGCCATGATGCTTTCTTTCTACAATGTGGAAGAGGGTTCTCGTTTTGAAGACTTGCATTTGTATTTTGTACCAACCTCCTTGTTACACCAATTGAAGTTACTTTATCAGCATTCATCTTTTGGGACTCTGGAGTTTTTTAATGGTGTGGAAGTGATTGCTATTCTCAAGTTCCTTTGTTTTTCCTTCCCCTTTTCACGTTAATATATATAAGTTCCAATTTGTAGGGACCGGTAGGTAGAGATTTTTGGCTTTTATAATCCTCAAAAACTTATCTGAATTTACATTATTTGAGCCACTATAATTTTATATTATAATATGATAGTCTCATCTCAGCTTAAAACTAATTACCAAACCTTCTGCTTTAACTTTTGTAGGTTTACGTTTTACGCATCTGTTTGGTGAGCCATTCGCTTTCAATAGCAACACGTGTGTTCAAACAATTCTCCCCTTCATAGTTCATAATAGGTTAAAATACTTCGATGGTCCTCGTTTTGGTTCAGAAACCTCAAATTGGTCCTCGAATTTTAATTGATCTCAATTTCGTCCTCATTTTTGTAAATGTATTTTAAATCAACCCAATCGTTAACATTGTTAAAATTATTAACGTTAACTTCATTTTAATCTACTGACGTGACTTTATGCCTTATTTTAGGGATTGGAATTAGGTGATGAAGGTAGCACTGCACCATGAAAAAAAATTGCACCCAACAACTTCTTCACTTCCACCCTATCCAAGGAAAAATCAACACCACCAATTACATACCAATTACAAAATTAGGTTTTTCAAAACCAAAATACGAAAAAAAACGTCCACCAAAACAACAAATATCATACCGTGAACTTTGGATAACTCCAAAATTTTCTCCCCCTGTTCTTAGCAGTTCTCGTGATTGTCTTTTCACCGCAATAGCAAACAGGTGTTAAATCGAACCTCCTCACCGCACCTCCATGAGAAGAAACGTTGGAATTTTTCATTTCCCAACCATTGCAAGTGCAGGACGAGCAAGAATGAGAGGGAGACATTACCAATCTTACCAAATCAGAACACAGGAGACAATTTCACCTCACCCTTTTCAAACCCTAAGCTTCAAATGTTATGAACATAAACTCTTTTTAAAAGAGAAACCAAGAACACGTGTGCCAAAACAACTGAATGATACGTCAGAATACACAAAACAGCCACATCATCAGGAATAAACGCCGTTTGTCAACTGATAACGGAAAGGGTTGATTTAAAATATATTTACAAAAATGAGGACGAAATTGAGATTAATTAAAATTCGAGGACCAATTTGAGATTTCTAAACTAAAATGAGGGTCATCAGAGTATTTTAACCTTCATAATACTTACTGTTTTTTTTAATTGTAAAATACTCAAAATACTACAGCCTTTATAAGCTGAACACAAAATTATCAGAAATATAAAATTTGATTTGTTGGTTTTTATTTTCAGAAGGTCTAATTTAATCAAACGTGGAATCTTCATGTAAATTTTTTAAAATACTTGTATAAAGCCTGACAACAACCACTCAGGCCTTTTGACTTGGTTAAATAAATATATTACAAGTAAAAGTTTTTCAAGTGGCAGCTTCAGCATATGCATTTAATCAAGAATTCCGAAAATGCTGGCATGGTTATGGTTGCATTGATGAAGGAGTAGTAGCTCTTGACAAGAATGCAGTAAATAGATAAATAATTAAGTTTTTAGCTATGAATCCCACAGATAATTAGCATCCCCTGGTATATTCGTTTGAGACATGCATGGCCAGTATCATCTCTTATTGTTCAAAAAAGACAGAAAAAATGTAAGCTGATTCATAGTTACCAAAAGTTTGATTAAAGTAAACCATTCATGATTCTTAAAGGCAAGGAATTGACATGTAAAATCTGCAGATTCTTCAAAGAAAGCTACCAGTTTTCTCTCTTTTCTTTCACTCTCTCTTCTCCGAATCACATCTACAGATTCTTCAATCAAAGTTTTTTTTTTTTTTTTTCTTTTTTTCCTTCGCATCCACAAAACAAACCAAAGAAACAAAGATGACCCAACATCTACTCATGCCTCCACTTCCAAAAGCCACCATGAAATCCAACACTCAACTCCTTTTCGCTTCTATTTCTACCATCCCGGGTGAAGCAAAAGAAATTTCAATAGATAGTGCGATGAAAAAGAGAAAGAGATAAGATAATAAGCATTCTCTTTTCATTTTTCACTCACAAAGTGTAACTTTTTGTCCTATCATTAACATATATTTTATTTACAAATCACTTAGCGGCTGCAAAAACACGTTTCAGTACAAAGGCAACCGAAATCTGCAAACAAGAAAGCCTTGGATTATATCATTACCATTTATACATTGAAGTCAGGAAGAAGATGGTAAAAAATTTAAAGTGTGGTAGAGCACTGCGTCCCTTGGTTGGAGATGAGAGGAGCAGAAGGAACAGAGGGTCCAAAGGCATTGATGGCAACACAGTTAACATTGAACCTGTAACGGCCAGAAACCCAAGTTCCGACCTTCCAACGAAGCTTTCCATTGGCTTTGAGATTCAAAACTAGTCTTCCAACAGTTTGATCACGACCCAGTTCGAAGCCGAGAGAGGGAGCCACAGGTAAAATGTTTCCCACCAAAGAGGCCGTTATGAGGTTACTCTCTTCTTGGCCCTGGTAGAAGGGTGGCACAGGAGTGTCACCGGTAATTTGCTGGCCCTTGTAGGTTGCATAAACTTGAATCTCGTCATAGTAAATGGCGACTTTCTGGTTTGGGTTTTTGGAGAAGAGGGTGAGTTGGATGGAGGAGTTGAGGTTGGGGCCTAAGAGACTGAGCTGGTAGATGTCAACTTCTTTGAGGGAGAATTGAGGCTTGGCAGGGTGGAGGATGAGCCAGATGAGAAGTATTAGCAGCAGAATTGAGGTAAATAATGCTGACAGAGTGAAGTAGAGCTTCTTGTAGTTGCTCTTAATTTTCAACCCTTCTTTGGCACCACAGTGTTTTGGAGAGGTTATTGTGATTTTAGACATTTGTGAGAGAAAGAGGAAGAAAGAGAGGGAGAGAAAGTTGAAAGAAAGATGCTCACAACGTTAAGGAAGAGGGGGTGGGGTGGTTTATAAAGAGAGCAGAAAGTCACAATTATTATGTCTGCTACCATGCTTTTGACTGGTAGCACTCGGCTTCTCCCTCTGCTCATTAGTGTTTAATAATTATTATTAACAAATGTTAAAGCACAAAACTTCTGTAACATTGCTTCAAACATTGTAAGGAAATTCTGGTGTGGCTCAGATGCATACGCGTCTTACTACCATGTAACTTTGCTGAAAATTTACATCACTTTTTTAGGTTTCTGAATCATACCCTTTGTCAAAAGAATAATGGACATCAATTCAGATAATATATTTACTATTTACTTTGGAAGTAAAACTAGTAAAAAGTAAGAAACGCATATTCTAACATACTTTTTCAATATAATTACTACTAAAGAAGTATATATATATTCACAAGATTTTTAAGCAATTTAAACAATTAAAAAAATGATTAAAAATAATAAATTTGTCTGTTGTTTTAAAGTTATCATCCTTTCATGTTTAAAACTAAAATATTTGAGAGAGACATTGGTAACCCATGAAAGATGAGGAAAACTCCTTGATTGTGTATGCACTTTGGGACACAAATGAACTACTTTGAACTTGTAGTTTGGTGCATCCTAATGTCACCGAATCATTTCCGTCACTTTTTCTTACCGAACTATTTATTTTTTCCAAAATCTTTAGCAAGGAAATATTAACGAAGTTTCAGCTTTAACCTTTTCCCTTGAAAACAAAATCTGCAAGTTGATAGTTAAAATGTTAAGAGCACTAAAGTTGAGAGAGAGACAGAGTGTAGAAATGGTAGAATAATGTAACGAGTTGTGTTGTGTTAAGGTAATAGGTATTTACGTTGTTTCCACGGTAGTTCTAAACCGCTATGGTCGTTGTCACCCTTTTCTGTAATGAGATGATTGAGACTGCCACACAACGCTAAGAACCAAATATGTGGCAATAACTGTCCCCTATCCAACCTGTTCTTTTTGGCGCAATTGGGTCTGCACCACCTTACTTTTCCGAAACATCTTAATTCAGACAAAACCTTGTTTCAGCAATTTAAGCAACACCCAAAAAAAATAAAGTGCAAGCTGAATTGAACATCCAACCTCCTGTAATTCGTATGAACTTCGATATTTAATACTCTCAAACATTCATTAAAAAGGCGTTACTTGAATTAGCACCAAATTAAAAGTGTTCTAAACATTACCGATCAAAACTTCCAAGTAAAGGAAATATATCTTTAATGTGTTCTTTGTATACTGCTTGGTTTCTTGGACATTGAAAAGTTATGTATGTAGCATGAAGAGCAAAGAAGAAGTAACAATAAGATGGTAAAGAGAACATGGCAAATAGCCCTATGAAGTGCACGTCACTGGTTGCTATTACCAACTGTAATCACCCAAGTAGGACACATCAGACATAAGAGGGTACACCATAGTTCAGTGGGCCCCACTTCCTCCTGCTAAATACATCAAATATATTGGATGCCCTATTGCCCTAAGATAACTCACATAAGGATAATTTTTGGGAATTGCAAATTAAAATCATAGTATATTGATACCCAAAAAAATAATATTTTTACAACTAATTTTTGACCATTTTTTCTCAATAATATTATTTAAATGATTTTAGAATATAAAAAATTTAAAATAATAAAAAGAATGAAAAAATTACAAGAAAAAATTATTAAAAATTATTTTTTATTGATATTTTTTGTCTGAAACATCAAGTCTAACCCATATAAGAAATTTACATCAGTTTTAGCTAAAAATATTGAGACATTAGTTTTGAATTTTTTTTATAAGGTATTTAATTTTATCATTTAATATGAGATTTACACTCACACACTTAAATTATGTTATATATATATATATGATAGTGGGAAGATGATTGAAGGAAGGGGATACGGTTATAGATGATAGGTCTTTAAGCAATAATGGGATGATTAGAAAAGAAAGGCAAAAGCAAAGTTGCTTTTGTAAAAAGAGACGTAGAGAAAATAGACTAAATAGCCTTTTTTTTCATGATTGGAGATATGGCAGAAATGGCATAGTGCCATCCCCTCTGCCTTCTGCCCATTGGAAACTATATCCTAGCGGCATAGTGTGATATGTTATTCAGAAAATTATGATCTCAGTTTCTTGGTTATGAATAGTCTTCATGAACTTTTAAGCAGTTGATTAACCAAATAAATAATAATTATAGTAGTAGTTAAGTAAGGAATTACCAACTGAAGTTCCATCAATAAGACCCTTCTAGTTACAAGTTTAGATATCCCCACAGCAGATTAAAAGTACCTTTTTTCTGTTATTATTCGGTGTTCATCCCTTCAATCAACAGAAGTTGATGACCCCATCATCAAGGGGAAATTTTTTTCTTAGTTTTAGGAGATAAAAGAAAAGTTCCACACTTATTTATATTTGTTTATTTCCTTTTATTATTTCCAGAATGCCAAAGGCTCATCTCATGGAGTATAAGCATTTGGCTGCTACCATTTGTCCATTTCTAAACTATGTATTCTGTTTCTGTCTGCACACATTTCTTCTTGAATTTTATCCACAAACTGAATAAAGAATGCAAATGCTTTATTGCTACCTGCAATTCTTGAAGCAAATACGACTCCATAATTTTCAATTACGCAATTCAAAAATTCAGGTGATAAGGATCCGAGCTCTGATATTAACAGGTGAAGAGGTATTGTTTTAAGCTCTGCCTTTTGTTTTACTTATTTGTATGCAATCGAAAGTGTGTGGACAAAATTTTGAAAAGAAAAAGAAGTTTTTTTTTTCTTTTTCATGATGTAACATTTATTTGACAAAATTAGATAGGACTTGAGAAAAAAAAATTGTATTAAGCTTTTTGTTCTTTTAAAAATGAACTCATCTTAAAATTCTTCAAACAAGTTCTTTTAAAAAAAATTCTTCAAAAATGCCTACTTTTAGAATAATATCTGATGGAGGTACGCTTTCCCTCTAACTATAGAGGTTGTACTTTCCTTTCTCATAAATTAACATGTATTGTACATAAATACATTTTAATCTAAACAAAATTTTACAGTGATGCTTTTTTTCTCTCAAACTAATTTTAAACCATTAGTATCAATTTGATGACTTCGAAAAGTTAAATGAAAATAGTAAACAAAATTTATAACTAATAATAAGAAAGCTTAATATTTTGATTTTATCTCTTTTAACAATAAAATTAATATTAGTGGACATAATAACCCTCAATAACATAACAGATGTTAAAGAAAGAAAATGCATTCTAAAAAGTAAATAAATCACTATTTTGAATTACATTGAAAAGTTGGTGAGAAAGTAAGAAATAACATGGCAAAGGTGCTAAAAAGGTAGATGGCGTCCTGATATCATGCAGCTTCCAATGGAAATCCATGTTACTTCTTTTTCTATTTTTCAATTCTTCTTTTGTGGGGAAGGAATATATGGGTGGTGGTGGTGGTGGGACGGGAATCACTTTCGAAACTCTTTCATATGCACTCTTTAAGAAAAGTTTGCTTGTTAAACCTGCAACCACCTTAGGAAAACCAAATTTTTAAAAAAAAAAAAAAAAGGTGCAAATCTTGAACAAAACATAAAAAGTTATTATAAAATATTATAAAGTTATGGCATTATGTAAGAACTCTTGTACGCGATCAACCAGTAGGGAGTCCTTGTAAGAAACAACTTCCTAAAAGTTAATAAACAATGTGGCACAAATATCTCTGTAAAACTTTATAAAATTACAATGATATAATAATACATTAGGTATATTATTCACGATCTACAGCGAGGGAAAATGAGAAAATTGGTTTTAGAAAGCATATACAGAAATCTGGTATTTAAGAATTCAGGAAAACAAAATTTTGAAGCAGCTATATACTATGAGTTCATGCTCTCCTCTCCAGTGAGTCAGAAATCTGTGAATGATCATATTCTTTACCATCTTGTTCTGCAACAAGAGAATCAGGATGAACTTGACGAACAAACTGTCCTTTCACTCTTGGACGCTGCTCTGCTAGTTTCTTTCTGCTCTCATATCGAACCTGTTTAAAAGTACAAGAAAAAGTTAGCATCTTTCTGAAACAATGGTAGACTTAGTATAATAATGTTAAGGGGATAGTGATGAACCTTCTTCTCATAGCATCTCTCTTTTCTTTTCAACCGGAATTTGTTTAGTGCTGCTTCTCTTTGGATGGATCGATGATTGTTTACATTGTTTGTGAGGTCCTCATTCTTGCTCTCTGAAGCTACCCTGACAACGGTAACTTGATCGGCATTGCTGCTACTTCCACAGTTGCTTCCATAACCGATGCTGTTAAGATGGCTTGCATTGCCATTACAGAAACTACTTGACACACTTTGATCAGTTGTAGGAGAGAAATGCCTTCGATCCTCCGCATGTTCTGGTTTGTGTTCCTGTGTGTACACAATGTGGTTCTGGGAACTGTTCCCATTTGGACCAAGAGGTTGATAAAGCTGCTCTGAACTACTCTCTTTAATGTTTGACTGATAAAATGCATTCTGAAAGTTTGGTTCAAGGAGCACAACTGAACTTGGACTTGGCATTGCTTGTGGACCTGACTGTGTACTAAACATTGAAGGAAGTACAGAACGATAGGCTGTGCATAGATCATTGAACCTTACACCCTTTACTGGAATTGGGAGAGAATGCCCTTGCTGAGAGTGTGAGGTTGCAACTTCAGACTCTTTTGATTGGACTGTAGTTGGAGACACGATACATCTTTGCATACCTGGTGCTGAACTATCGGAGTTGCAGCCATTAACAATGTGTGAGATGCTTTTCTCACCATTTGCACTGTGATCTCTTTGATGGTCAGACAAGTTAACTAACGCTGTAGGCGTCAATACTTGCAATTGCCTGTTAGTATACCTGCATCCATTTCAAATATAAGCATATAGTAATTCAAAAGGGCAGTGAATTTATACGAGGCCAATAGACAAAATTCATAAACTTACAAACCTAACAACGGAAATTTTAGTTATCAAAATTTAAAATGTTTTTTAGTTCCGAGAAATTGGTGCTTCATTTAAAATTAAAAGTTTCTCAAAATTATCACTCGATAATCACCATCCTTTAATATATTTCAGCAGGTAGTTTTAACAAAACTGAACTAAACCTTTTAATACATAATTTAGACTAGAGATTTGTTATTTCCGCATCAGTTAGTTTGTTTAAGGCCCTTTCATCCCTGGAACTCCTTCATAGTAAAATAATTAAATAAGGAAAGGTGCAGACATATACAACCAACTGATTTCTACTGCTTAGAGAGAACAGGGAACTTCAACACAATTTAAAATGAGGATAACGAGATTTTAGTAGTTACCGCTTGAAGGCTGAAGCATTCGAATGCATCAGGGTATGCCTTTCTTCAGTGAGTTCATTCTCAAAGCTGCTGGGACGAGATCTTCTCAGAGAAAGATCTAATTGAGGAGAAAAGTCAACCTTGCTTGTGCTATCAACTGTGGGACTTTTTACCGTGCAGTTGGGATGAGTATGAAACGCTCCAATCAAGTCAATAGCTTCCTTAGAAGAGTTAATTTGAACATAGTGATTGTCATGAGCCTCACCACTGATGCTAGCATTCCCCAAATGCTCCGGATCAGCATCCTTGTCATTAGTTGTGCTTGCTTCACCATTTCTGTGCATAGTTAATCCTAAAAAAAATACAAGTTTGGTTCAATTTTAGACATTCTTCCCTTCCAAGTAACTGTATAACAGAAGATTTGCAGTAATGTGGTAGAAACTTACCTCCAGCATGACTGCCATTCATCACCAACGTCTGTCCTAAACGAATGCATGTTTCAACCTCTTGTGTCTCGGCTCCACTTGGATATTCTTCCCCACATTTCAGCGGAGAAAATTCCTGCATGTTATCAACAGGCCCACTCTCAGCTTCCAAGTCAGGCTTAGTACAAGAGCTCTGCAACAGAAAGCAAACATACAGAACCTATATGAAAACTTCATCCGGACAACCCAAACTGAAAGCAATTTTTTCTTTAAACTATCGGAGGTTTATAGAAGTACACAAACATCGAGTTGCATTTAAAAGTACACCAAGGAAATGTAAATTTTGGAGAATTGTTGCCATACAAAAAGGTGATATGGTTTGGTAGTGTTCCAAAGAAGTTGAAAAGACATTTACTTATGAAACAACTGCTAGGCAATTTCAGACACATACGATTGAATTTCCAAGCTGATTAGAGATTGGCATGCAAAATAGACAACAGTGGATACTGTAATGAGTGTAGTATCACATTATCCTAGCATCTTATAAGAAACATTCTCATTGGCAATGAATTAACCAGAAAAAAAAATTATATTGATAATTAGATGGTTCTATGGAAACTCTGCATCTCCTGGAATCTGGTGAAATACCCAATGTATGCGATTGTGTTGTTCTTAGTCCTTTGCAAAAATGTCTTCAAATAAATGCAATAATAATAACTTCTAGGTTTGGAAAACTAACCTGTGCATCACTTCCTTTCTCAATTAATTCCATATTTCGCTGAATGCAAGCAGCATCACCACTTGAACGATTACTAGCAGCATTATTTTCAGCAGTGGCTTCGACCTTCTGCTGTGCAACACTCTCATCTTGGGGACCATTTATGCCAGTGGCTGACTGACAAGGAAAATATAATAAATTAAAATTTCAATCAGTTGCCAATAACATGGGATATTTTAAGTAAGGAAAAAGGAACTGAAAACGAGTGAATAAGAGTCCTACTGATTGTCTTCTCCAAACATGTTGCCACAAATTTCTCAGTTCATTTTTTCTTATTGGCTTAACAAGATAATCTGCAGCACCCCTCAGCATGCATTTGTATACCGTGCTAATTGAATCTTGGGAAGACATCACTGTAAAAGAATTAAGAAATTCAGATCTTATAATTTAGGTGTTAACAAAAGTTGGAAAATTCAGTAACATCTAAAAAACATTTAGCAGTGATATCATACTTATGACAGGGATGTTTTTGCAAATATCATGCTCCATAATTAAGGTAAGAAGTGCATAGCCAGATATGGATGGCAAATCCACCTCCGTCAGTATTAGATCAACATTGCCCGGTCTTCCCTTGAGTAATTCCCACGCCTTCAATCCATCAGGAACAGCAGCCACTGCTCAAAACAAACGGACAAAGTTATTTTGAAGTTCTAAGAGGGTGTAATTAGTTTCATGCACTTAATATTCTCAAATTAAAGCATTAAACAAGAAGAAAAGGTCGATAACAGAAATTCTTTATGGAAATTGACAACTAAAATAATTATATCATGTAAGAAAATAATTGAATCATGTAAGCCTGTAGTTTCCAAACTGCCAAGACTCTTAAAGCAAGTTGAAAGGAGCCATTAGTTCCTTAGACTTTCATTGAACCCAGATCCCCATCACATAACCTGTCAGAAAATAGATAATTTCTTTTAAAAGGGAAAAAATCATTAAAACGTTATAAAAAGAAATAAAAGGCCCATTTTTGTGTACACATAGTTTTTCTTTTTCATTTCTCTTCCTAACTTATTTTTCTGAATTAAATCCTCACGAGCTTTCCGACTGCTGGCACACTTTATATTACCAAAGATCATATGTCAATCCTTTCTCATATTGGGACTCCAGAGACTTCGATTTCCTATATTTTCTTCCTCTTGCTCCCCCCCTCTCCATTGAGTGTGGTCAATAAAATCCTTAATGACTCTCAGGCCCCAGAAAATAACTCAATGTTTACAATCAATCAAACTCACGGTTTCATCCCCGAAAAACGGAACCGAGACAGAGGAAAAAAAACAGAACAGACCAACTCACATGTTTATTTCACAGCAAACCATTGAACATGCAAGCCACAGAATACAAGATGGAACAGAAGCTAACATAATGCAAAAGGAAAAACGAACCGTAAAACTTCCAAAAAGAAAAAAAAAATGCAAACAGTGATATTGACCATGAAAGAAGCAAGCGAGTTCTCATATGCAGGTCGAGTCAATCGAAGAAAAAATACATTAAAAAAAACAAAAACCCAAATTCACAAAAAAAGGAAAAAAGAAGAATGAAAGAAAAGCAACCCGGTGAAATTAAAGACAGAAGAGATAGAAGAAGGTTTTCTAACCTTTGTAGCTGCATTTTCTGAGAAGCGCAGCTATAATCTGCCTTGTTGAGTCATCGGCTTCAACCAATAAGACCCTCAAAATCATCCTTGGAAGAAACTTCTCCCACCTCATCAAGCCCTTCAATTCACCCTTACTCCCACTCCCACTCTCTTCCTTCTCCACTCTCACTGACTTCTCTCCACTCATCACCACCTCGCCCATATTCCCACCGAATGAACTCAGCCACCGGAATCGCACTACAGCATCAGAATTGAGAATCTTGGCGGAAGTAAAACCTCTCTCAACACGCACAGAGAGAGAGCAACAATCTGATATCTTGTATCCAAATTTGGAGGGTAAAAAAAACATAAAAGGAAGAAAGAAAAAGGCGATGTGTGGAAGCAGGGGTGGACGGGGAGACACCGTTAAGTTTAACAGCGAGTCGATCGAACGGCGTGGGAGAAGACAGAAACATTAACCGCCCTCTGATCCAACGGCCAGCGAAAATATCCTTGTTTCCGAAAATATCTAGACACTTGGAGGCGGTGGCCCACATGGTCCACGTCATCAATCAGATCTGATTTTCGACCAAAGATCTAAAGCCAAAAAGCCATTGGGTTCTCGTGGTTGGTGCTGGTGGTGGATATTTTTTCGCCTTCCTTTTATTTTATTTTTCTTTTGCTTCTCATTATTTCGCTCCTCTCGTTCCCATCCAAATCCAAAATATCAGAATTTATTATGTGTGTGCGGGCATTTGGATATTTTTCCTGTGGGACACCCATTAAGATATTAACACTAAACTCAGATATTTTTCGGTGCTTTCACCCTGCCATTCTATCACATGGTCGACACCGAGACACGTGGCTCTGTTCTAGGGGATACTCTCGTTTTGTGGCTTTGAAGTTGTCAAACGCTATCTACCACACCTCACGCGCCACACCTACATCGTCTCCCAAACTCGCTCTTCCGTTGGATGCCAGAATATCCCACACCGTGGGTCCTCCCTTCTTCTTTGACTTTGTGTTGATTAGAGAGGGAGAGAGTGCGTGTTAATTTTATATTTACCACCCGAGCGTAGGTGTGGTGGAAGCCTCACCTCAAATCAACCTAGGACATTTTTCGATATCCTATTGGTTCTCATAAACCCTTCTTCTTATCTCATCATTAACTATTTAATTACTCCTTTTTCTATCTCTAAATCCTCTAACAACCTTATAAATTAAATTAATGTTTTCGCACTCCTTCCAATATCTGCTACCACTATTTTGTTTTTCCTCCACTTGTCTCTTTCTCTCTTTTTCTCCTCCTTCATCTTCATCTCTTTTTTTTTTTTTCTCAAATTATAATCTTCAATATCCATAACTTTATTTCTTGCCAACCACTCTTTGTTGTGTATTGGTTTATTTTCAACAATAGTGAAGCTGTACGACAACTGAACTTGAATTTTAAACCAAAAAATCTTTTCTTTTTATTAACTCTAAACGACAAAAACAATTTTGGTTTACGAAAATTACTACTTCCGACGGCAGTACTCTTTTCGAAAACACGTGAAGAATTTATTTAGTGTGGATTTGCAACTGTTTGTTCTTTATTAGTTAGTGTTGATTACTGCCACAATAGAACTTAAAATTCTAAATAACTAAAATTAGAAATAGTATATTGGTAGAAAGCTAAATTATGCAGACATGTATTTGGCCATTCCAGCTATTTGAGGTTGTTATTAATCACGTTTAAGCTCATAATCTCACTCCTATAAACATGCACATGTGATTGGTTTGAAGTCTTGTTTGATGGAAAAAACTGTTGGGTTCCTGTATATGTGAAGTTGTGTCACTTTGGATATAAAATATCTTCAAACATTAATGGTCTTAGATGTTACCACGCGCAAGATATTTTATTTTCAAGATAAATGAAAATTATTAATAAAATTTTATGCTACCTGAATTTAAATTGCACAGCAAGGGATACTAAATGTTTAACCTTTAAGCTGAAGAGATTTAAAAGTTCCCTGCTGAAAATGATAATTTTTTTTTTTTTGAAGTGTGTCGTGAGTATTGATGAGTGCTTAAGAGAAGGGAAGGGAGAAAAAGAAGGTTAGTTATTGTGATGTGTATGAGGCAAAACATGTGGAAAGCACGTGAAGATAGGATGTGCAAGGGCGATGAGGCTTTTAAACCAGCTTTTTTTCTGCAAAATGAAAGCTACAGAACACAAATGCATTCGTGATGAAATAACTTGCACTCTTTTATTTAGGTATGGATGGGACCGTTAGCATAGCAAATTCCTTTTTCTTTCCAACTTTCCCAAGAAATGTAGATATCTTGGTTAAGGATAGTAAGGAGGATTTTCCTCCATCCCATGTTTTTTCTTCTTGCACCCTCAACATTTTTAAAATATCACTATTTGACTTAGCTTAAGATAGAAAGGTTAAGTAAGATAAAAATCCTCTCTTCTTTCGTAAGTTTCATTTCCTCATACCCTCAAATGTGTGGGCACCAACTCCTCCGATATTTGGTTAAGAGACGAATTTAAGAATGCAAAACTTAAAAATAAAAAGAAAGCACAAAAAAACAATAAACAAAAAAATGACTTTTTTGTATTTGGGATCCCTTTTTACTCGGATTTGTAAAAAAGAGTCTCTCAATTTTATTTTATTTTTGTGAAACTGGGTTAAGTCGCTAGGATGAGGGTGAAGTCGTCCTCCATGATGACAATTTTTTTTTAAACAAAGTCGTCAGGCAGGGGAACGATTTTTGTTTGGCGCGTGGTGAAGTCGTCTTTGCAGATGACAACTTCATTTTGAGTTTTTTTTTTAATTCTTTTTACAATAAATGATAATACTTAAATTAAAAATAAAAATAAACATTAATATATTTTTTAATTGATTAAAAAAAATACAATAATTTAGTTACTGGAAAATAATAAAACAGTCATCTATGTCCTCCAGTTCCACATGTTGGTCTTCTTCTGGGTTTGTTGGGACGTCTTGGTGGTTGTTGTTGTTGTGGTTCATCATCATCATCATCATCTTCATCTTCATCTTGATGACTTTGGACATTTTACAGAATTTGTGGTGATTGGGAAGGCATTGGCGGAGGATAGAATGACATTGATGATGAAGATCCTGGATAATAGGCAGATGGTGGTGTCATGGTTGTGGTGCCAAACATATGTGATGGACCAACACCATAACTTGACTGATGCGGGAAGAAACCATATGAAGAAGGGACGTGTTGGAATGAGGTGTTTGATGGGTTGCCAAATTGAGGATGTGAATGTCCAAACATTTGACCCTGACCCATAGGCGACTGTCGGAAAAAGGGTTGGGGATGATGTATGAGATCTGGAGAAGACCCAACATGGCCAGTGTAGGGTTTTGAAGCAGGCTGGGAAGGTTCTTGTGACATATCGTACTATAAAATAAATAACATGGTTATTGTCATGAATAAGTATGTAGGATAAATAGATGTACAACATTGTAGTATAAATAACCTCATTGTCGGAAGATTCTATCGATGGAGATATATAGCGGATAATGTGGTTTATGTACCATTGCATATACAGTGTTTCATCACGCAAATGTCTGTTTCCGCTAAACGGTGTACCTTGAATGATCCGATTTTGTCGATCATTCCAAATTGCAATCCACTGGTGATGATGTCCTACCCAATCTCTGTCGTTTCTCCCCCTCAAGTCATCCCTGTGAACTTGATCCAGGTTAACCAGCTCAAGCGGAATGTTTTGTCTTAAACCAAATTGACGCATCACCCTATCCGCCTAATGGATTTCTATTGTGGCGAAGCAAATTATTGGGACTGTTGCTCTGAATACCAAAGGGATGTCAACCACAATCAATCGACTAACTTCTTGTCGAGTGTAAGGCCTCCACAAGAACTAAAACAAAATTGTAGACATTAGTTTGAAATGTTAAAAAAGAAAAAGCTTTGAATTACCTTAAGTATTACCTGTCTTGTACGTAGTTGATCAAATCTCAACCGAAATTCAGTAACTGAAATTGAAGTTGGATTTATCCGATGCGTTACATTCATCCACCTAAAAAAAGTAGCAATTTCAAGTTAGTTAAATGACAAGAAAAAATAATAATTTAAAAGTTAGCTTTTTACCTTTTACAGACAGGGAAACCATCCCCATCAGCCACCTCCTGATCACTTAAAGGTTGAAGTTGTGGGGCTATAGAAGTAATCCTCTCCCAAGCCCAACATTGTAACAAGATAATGCATCCACCAATATTTTCTTGGCGTAGGTGAATGCCATGATCTAGGCAACGATATAGGCAGGCCAAAACTGCAGACCCCCAACTACAATTCCTGACTACATTCAAGTTAGCTAGCCTAAGTAGATACATGACATGTACCCTAGCTGCAGACGTGTCTGGCATTAAAATGCTTCCAATCAATTTGAGAATGTAAGCTCTCGCATATTGAGCAATAACCTCATTGTTTGCATTTGGTGGAAGTTGTTGGAAAGTAGAGTTTAACCAAGATACTCTAATTGAGTTCCCTCTTATAACCGTCGGCGGTGGAATGACACCTAGATGTTCATGGAAGGTGGCGAATATGTCTTGAACCGTAATGGGACCAGTGACCACATCTCCGTCTATCGGTAGGTCAAGGAGGACGACTACATCCTCTAGTGTTACAGTAGTCTCTCCATGGGGGAAGTGAAATGTGTGAGTTTCTGATCTCCACCTTTCTAATAAAGAACTGATGAGGAAGTGGTTGACATCCATGTCTGGGATATATAAGTCCAGTCTGTTGAATTAAATTTATGACACGGGGATCAAGTATGTCTTGGTTGTTTAGTATCCAAACTCCAGCTCTTCTCGGTCTAAGAACTCGTTCTCGTCCTTCCCATAAGTCGTTAGTGATATGTTCGTGTTGAAGCCGAAATAGTGACATATCCCGGGGTAGACGTCCATTTTGTGCCATGCTAAACGTGTTTAGAAATTGAAAATAAAAATTAGAACATAAGTCTGGAAATTAATTGATAACAAAATATTAAAAGATACTTAAACCTTAAAAGTAGAAGCAATGAAAGGTGTGCTGAAGTGTTGAAAACTCTCCCAATGCGCGCAACCTCAAAGGATTTTCTGCCAATCCAAGTTGAATGCACAAAGTGATGAATATGTGCAAGTTGAGAGTATTTGAACCAATGCTAGAATTTTCTTCACGTGATTACACAATGCACTGTCCATCAAACTTTAAAAGTTGTTCGTGGCATGTGGTTGTGAGAGCATTCAAATAAAGCACAGTCAAAGTTGTCACCATTTTGGATGAATGCATGCAAATTTTTATCTGTGCATGGCATAGGGAGTAGGAGGAATCTCTGCCAGTCCATTATTTACCCTGATTTCGTGGTGGTGCAGCGCACAGTCAACAACACAGTCAAACAAATTAATTGCGCGCGTGATGGTGTCAGGCTGAGTAAAGACAAAGTCGTCATTAACGCGGACGACATGCACCAATTAAAGTCATCATCCGTGCGGACGACAATCCATTAAAGTCGTTAGGCAGCCTAACAATTTCGCTTTAATGGCCACCAACTCCGTCCTGACATGCACCAGTTTGTGTTTAATGAAGTGGGTGGTTTAATTAATGAAGTCGCTTACTTTTAAGAGAAAAACGTTGTCATTAAAAGCGGCTTCAGTGATATTTATTACAAAACCGTTGGCATTAATAGCGGTTTGTGTCCAGTAATAAATGTGCTGGTGCGCAAGAAGTAGGGTTTCTTAAAATTAATATTTATACTCATTTGAGTATCATTTCAGTAGAGACTCCTTCATTTTGTTCGTACCTTCATCAAATTTACATACAAATGGCAGATCAATTGAATCAATATCCATATATTTTGTCTGATTTTAGTGAAGATGAGTTGGTTACCAACCAATAAACAGTCCATACAACGGATCATAGTGGGTCATCAAGTCACACCTCACTTGAAGCTTCAAATCCAGTGACTAAAAATTCACTATGTATTGGCATGTCTTTTGACACAAAAGAGTCCACAATGTCATGTATCAAGCAATACCATATTGACAATGGTTATAGATTTGCTGTTGTTGAGAGCAAATCTGAAAAATTTATATGTCGATGTGTCGACTACAAAAAAGGTTGCTCGTGGTGTTTACAGGCTGCTTATAGCAAGCAGAGTTTGAATTGGGAAATTAGAAAGATTGACGGATCACACACGTGTTTGTCAACCATGCAACCTGCAGATCATGTCAATCTTGATTCCAACCAAATTGGTTCTATTGTGATGAACTCTGTAAAGGAAAATCCTTCCATACCTATCAAAAGTTTGGTAGCTAAAATTAAAAATCGTTTCGGATATTCAATTCATATGACAAAGCCTGGAATGGTAAGCAAAAAACGCTTGCTAAGGAGTTCGGAGATTGGGAAGAGTCTTACAATGAACTTCCCATGTGGTATCAAGTTGTACAAGAAAGCAATCCCGGCACAATAATTCAATGCACTGGATCTCCTGTACAAGTAAGTGGCCAACCTGACCCTTCTTGCTATATTATGGAACGCGTATTTTGGTCTTTTGGACCATGCATCCAAGGGTTTAACTATTGCAAGCCAATTGTCCAAGTAGATGGCACATTTCTGACAGGAAGATATTAAGGGACATTGCTAACAACACTAGCTCAAGATGGGTCACGTAATAAATTCCCTTTGGCCTTCACAATAGTGGAAGGAGAAACAAAGGAGGCCTTAATATGGTTTTTTCAACTCTTAAGGGAGCATGTTACACCACAATCAAACCTCTGCTTGATAACAGATAGGGGAAAAGGCATATTGGCAGCCCTACAATTTGAAGAAGTACAATGGGAAGCAGATAGACTACAATCAATATACTACATACGTCATATTGCTTCAAATTTCAACAAAAAATTCAAGAATCACGAATTGAAGAACCGGTTAAAGAATATGGGTAATAAATTTTTTCTTTCATTCACCACATTCAATAATTAAACTAACTAATATAATTGTATTTTTACAGCTTACGAGGTGAAGCAACCGATATTGGATGCTAAATTGGCAGCTTTGAGATCCCATTCACCAGAAGTGGCATCTTGGATCGACAGGATACCATTACAAAAATGGACTCAGGCCTACGATGGATGTAGTAGATTCGGGCACATGACAACAAACCTGGCAGAATGTATGAATTCTGTTTTAAAAAGAGCTCGTTCATTACCAATTTGTGCTCTAATTAAGGCAACATTTGAAAGGACCGCAACATGGTTTGTTGAGAGAGGGGTTAAGGCAGACTCCATGTTATGAGCAGGCCACCAATATACAGAGGAAATTAATGCTATCATTAGAAAAAATCAACAACAAACAGGAATGTGTCAAGTTCGTCGATACTCGAGAAAATAATGAATTTCAAGTTCAAGAGATGTTTTCTCCACATGATCACCGCCTACCAATGTCTTTTACAGTTAGATTAAATGATTGGTGATGTGATTGTGGTCATTTTCAAGCTCTTCGACTGCCTTGTCATCACGTAATAGTTGTTTGCTCTTTCTCGCATATAGACCTAACCTCATACATTCATCCAGTTTATAGCCTCTACAACATCAACAAAGTTTATGAAATACAATTTCATCCGGTTAGGAATAAAGAATATTGGTCACCATACACCGGACCAAATTTCATTCCAGACCCAAACATGCACCGTAGGATAAGGGGAAGACCACCAACTAATAGAATCCATAATGAGATGGATGAACCAAATCCAAATAGACGAAGCAAATGTTCTTATTGTAGAAATGAAGGACATCATAGGGGCAATTGTCCCTATCGTTAGTAATTTTATTATGTAATTTTTATTGTGTTATTTTTATTATGTAATTTTTATTATGCTATTTTTATTCTGTTATTTTTATTATGTTATATTTATTATGTATTTTTAGGTTGTAAATTTAATTATGTTATTTCTATTATTATGTAACGTATTTTTTAAAATTAATTTATTGTACCAATAACAAAATTAATTCCCAATAAATTAAATGTAATATCGACTCTTAAGAAAATTGTGTAAAATAAATTGATCAAATTTTAGAGGCTAAAAAAAAGAAAATTGAAAATTTTAAAAAAATAAAATAAAAGTGCAACGTTAAAAAAAAAAATTGAAACCGGTCTTCTACCTGACGACTTCAGTGCAGAAACTGGCTTCCTGCCTAGCAACATCGATTTTTTTTTTTAAAAAAGGAAAGCAGCGTTGGGGAGGACGACTTCACCTTTAATGTCGTCCTCCCCCTGACGACATGACCCAAATTTACAAAAAAAAATTCAAAGGACCCATATTTACAAATTCTTGGTCAAAATGACCCAAAATTACAAAAAAGCCCAAAAAAATAGTTAAAAACGAACAACAAGAGAGAACTCTCTTTGCTAACTTTTTATAATAAAGATTTGCAAGGAAAATTGCTTAAATATGATAAAATATCAATGAAAATTTATAATTACCATATTTCTTCCTTATACACAATTGAATAAATTTAATTCACATAATATCAATAAATATAAATAATAAAATAAAATAAAATAAAAAAATTATTATTATTATTTACATAATAATAATAATAATAATAATATAATTGTGAGATTCCTCTATTCTAATATTTGGTCTAAGTATACCAGTCACCCTACACTCAAACAAAACACTTCCCACCCACATAATTTTTTCCTCAGTTTCTCTTCCAAACAATTACCTCTCTATTCTCTCTATAACTCTAATCCTTCTCCTTCTTTTGCAATCAAATTTTGGAAAAGAAACTCCTACAAAGCTCCCTATTGATTTCACTCCCAGCTTCCTTCCTCCGAGTAAGTCAATCCTCTAATGTTTGGTTTTCGTTTTGCTTTGAATTCGAAGTTCTGCCTCTGTTCTGGGATTAATCATTGATTCCTTCTCTTTCTATGTCCTGGAGATGTAATTTCTTAGGTTGAATTGAGATTTCTGCCCTTAAATCAAATCAAGGAAGTTAACCCCGAGGTTTGTTGGGCCTTATCAGATTTCGAGGAGAATTGGCGCTGCAGCTTATGAGATCGCCCTGCCGTCACACTTGGTGAATCTGCACAATGTGTTTCATGTCTCTCAGTTGAGCAAATACATAGCAGATCCATCTCACGTGTTAGAGTCAGACGATATTCAGATCCGGAAAGACTTGACGGTGAACACTAGACCAGTGCGAATCCTTGACTCGCAAGTGAAAAAGCTACGGGGGAAGGAGATCAAAACCGTGAAAGTGCTTTGGGACGAGACTACTAAGGAGATGACCTGGGAAATGGAGGATCGCATGAGGCAATCCTATCCTCACTTGTTTCCTGGTAAGTCCTATTTTCGGGGACGAAAATCTTTAAAGGTGGGGATAATGTAAGACCCGGGAAAATTAAATAGTTAATTAGGAAGTTATTTAATAAATGCGGGTAATCGAAGCCTTTAAGAAATTTAATGCAGAGGGACATGATGTGGAAAAGTACTAGCTCAAGTGGTTGAAAGTACTTTGTTTGTGTGAGAGGACTTGGGTTCGAGTCCTATGTATGCCAATTGTGTGATTTGATTGATTATTAATTTTATTAAATTGCATGGTTATGTGGGATACTAACATAATTACATAATTAGAGGATTTAACATAAACATGCCTTGGTTGAATTGGTTGTGTCCTAACTTTGGAAATTCAAGGGTGTGTGTTCAAATCCCGTTCATAACGAAATAGCTCTCTTTATTTTTGCTAATGAAAGAACCAAGAGGGTTGGAATTAGAGGGCACCAAGAGAAGTCAATTTTGGGGCAAGAAGAGAACCATCATGTGTGAAATGTTGCTGGTGTGCCTGAATTTTCGTGCTCTATGTGTTTGGGTTTGGAATCTTGTGGTTTTTGTGTACTGTATGATTAACCCCTTGAATGGAGTATGTCTAAGGTAAGGGTTTCTTTTTAATGTATGATTGGGTATGGTCTCATCTCTGGTTTGAGAGTCGGAGTGGGGAATTATAATTTGTTCTAGTGAATGAGTTGTAAATAATGTAACATTGGGTGAATTGGTAATGAGCGAATTGTGTATTGGCATGGTTTTGTGGTTGGGAATTGCATTTTGTGTGTGTAACAGTGAAAATGTCTGGTTTTATCGCCCAAGCGAGCCAGGCTCACTCAGGCTAGAAAATCAGGGACGTGAGAATATTGGTACGTCGACCTTTCGCCCAAGCGAGGGCTCAAAGATTTGGGCGACAGTTTATCTCGCTTAGGCGAGTGCATCTCGCCTAAGTGAGAAATCGAGCGTTGTGGTGTTCGAGTTGGTGCATCTCGCCCAGGTGAGGGGTTTTCGCCTAAGCGAGAACTCGCGTTTGTTTTTGGTGGAGTGTTTAACTCGCCGCCTAGGCGAGGGTGTTGATGTTAGGCGAATGGGGGGGACTCGCCTAAGCGAGTAAGGTCTCGCCTAAGCGAGTAAGGTCTCGCCTAAGCGAGTTCACGTATTCTGTTGCTGTCACAGGCTCGTCCAGGCGAGGGAGCCTAGCTTAAGCGAGTCAGGCCTGATCGCTCTAGCTAGAGCTTCTTGCCTAAGCGAGATGTGTGGTTTGTGTGTGTTGTTTAGATGCAATTGAGGCGAAACTTGGATCAGGGGATGTTGTGCCATGAGCGGGTAGGTTCATGGATGGAGGTAACACGTGATGATATGAGCGGGGAGGTTCATATTCAGTTACTCTCGTGTGAGGATACAGGCGAGGTAGGTTCGTATGGTTCGGCTCACACTCGAGAGATGCTGCGTGCGGGGAGGTACGTAGCTGGTGGATCACGTGTGTTAGACTACGGGCGGGCAGGTCCGTAGAGTAGGACTACGAGCGGGGAGGTTCGAAGAAGCAGGACCACGAACGGACAGGTTCGTGCGAGCATCATAAACCCTGAGTCCAAGGCTAACAATGTTAAGTGAATTGAAGGTTGTAAATCCTTAAGAAGTTAGGGACTGGTCTAAGAATTAATTGGAATAGAATAAAAGGGTGTGCTAATTTTATTTCTGTGTTATTATATGTTATTTAATCTTTTATAAGCTCACCCTTTCTGTTTGTGTATGGCGATGATCGTGTAATTCTTTACACGGGAGCAGATGGTGTTTCAGGTGATGCCGAGAACGCTCAGGCGACGGAGTGAGGGCTAGCTGGGTTTAAGCTAGGATTTTGTTTATGTTAAAACTTATGTTTTTATTTGTTTTGGAAAATTGTAAGGTTTTAAATGCTACAATTTTAATAAATGTGGCGCGATGTTTAAACAATCTAATTTCCCACGTTTTTTGGGAATAATAATATCATGATGTTTTTTTATTATCTTTTCTTTATGTATTTATTTAAATCAGTAATATTCCTTAGGGATGTTACATATATTGAAACTCCAATAATCATTCACGCTCAGGTAGAGTAGAATGGATTATGTCGTGAGGAGTAGCAGAAGGTCCTAGTCCTTGGACTTGATCAAGTCTTAGACGAGAAGGGGAGTTACCTTGTGAGTGATTGGGTGATAACCCCTTGAGGCCAAACTCTGCAGAGTTTGGGAATCATCACAGGTGCATGCCACCAAGAGGTCCAATGTCGCTTACATAATCCAGATAATTAAGTTTAGAGTCATTTATCTTTCATGTGTTATGGTGATTTAAGTGATTATGTTGGAAATATGAACATTAATATGGTGTTTATAATTGGATTGTAATGTTTCTTTTAATCAAATTAGCTTATCATTCTTGCTTGTGTCTGCTTTTTTATGTGGTTCCCCTTTTTGCAATGATCATTAATCATTTGGTATGAGTAGAGAAAGATACAGGTGAAGATACTCCCTTCTTGGATAGGAATTGAAACAATAGAATGAAGTTTCATGTAATAGTCTCTGGTTTATGTTTTGATCAGAGTTGGAACTTCTGCTAACTCCTTTCTAGTATAGGTTGTAAATATAGTTGGTACTTCTATAGTTATTTGGATGACAATATTAATACTCTATATTAGCCTATTTCCACTATCTACTCTGTTTTATCATAATATAATATTTTGTTTAGTGGCGTAAAAATTATTAAATGGAATGTTACAATAATCACAGGAAAATAAAAATAAAAATAACCAATTACAATTTTATAAATTTAAATAATAACTTAAATATTATTGTAACATAATATATATAAAGAACGAATCAAACGAATTGATTCATTTAATATTTATATATATAACATTAATTCGTTTCTTATATATTTTTTAGTTATTATATATATATATATATATATATATATATATATATAATTTTTATTTTTTAATAATAATAATAATAATATTATTATTATTAGTGAGAGACACAAATTAAAATATTATGGTTTTGTAATATGTTATATGTACATTTTTGTTTGTTAAATTAAATAGTATAATATAAATTATTTCAAGTTATTATTGAAAATATTAATAAATTGTTTCAAGTTATTAACAATATTATTAATGAGCTATTTTTTTAATTTTAAATAATAATTTTATTTTTATTTTAACATCATTTTTCTTATTTACATTATATTTATTATGAAGGGTAAAATAGTAATCATACAATTTAATCTATTAAAAATAAAAATTTATTAAAATTTATCAATCATATCATACACAAATTTTTACAAACTTTCCACGCACATCCACTTAGATCATACTATATTTTCCTTAATCCAAACACCATCATCTTTACCTACAAATAAACACAAATTGATCCACTCCTTCAAATCCACACCATAATCCAAACATAGCATTAGGGTGTGTTCTTTTGTGTGGATGGATTTGAGGGAGAGTGTGATGATGAATTTGTGTGAATTTGAGTGAATGAATATGTGTGTTTTGTTGAGTGGATTTCGAGGGTAAAGTAAATAGATTTGAAGATAAGTTGTATGAAAGTTAATGAGAGATTTGATTGATGTGATAGATAAAATAAATTGTAAAAATAGATAGAATTATAAAATTACCAAAATATCCTTTATGAAAAAAAGAAAATGATTTTGTAATTTGATGTTACAAAAATAATTACAAATAATTAACACATATTAAAAAATATTAATTATATGAATTTTTAAATTAAAAAAGTTTAAATTTTTATGAATATGAAAAAAGTTATACAATTAAATTTTAAAAAAAGTTATACAAAAATTAATAATATTAATTATTATATATATTATTATTTTTTATTTAATATTAATTATTCTACATATATATATATATTATTAATTATTATATACTTCAAAATATTAATTATTTTATAAATTAATTATGATATATTAATATATTAATTATTATATTTTTTATAATATTTTAATTATTATATATTTATATATATTATTATATATATAAATATATTATTATTTATTATATATAATAAATTATAATAATAAATACTAATATATTTATATATATATAATAATTAATAATATGTATATATATAATTAATAAAATATATAATAATTATTTAAAAAAATATGATAGTTCATATAAATAAGTGGTTTTTTAATTTGTAAAATGGTGATGTATCCACTCAAATATCTATGGTTCAGAGAGGATGAAATTAATTTTTTTTTTTTTTTTTTTTCTGAATCTGCTCCTTAATTCTCTTTTAAATTGGTGCGTGCATGTGAACATGATTTTGCTGACAAATTCGTCGCAGCAAATATGTGGTATTACCATATTTTAGTAATAAAATAATCATTTCATATATTTTTATCATAAAGGATATTTTAATAATCTTCAAATTCTATCTATTAAAAGTTTTTTTTAATCTATCACATTACTCAAATCACTCACTAACTTTCATAAAATTTATCTCTAAATCCATTCAAAAAAGCACACATATTCATCCAGTCAAATCTACACAAATTTATCTTCATACTCTCCCCCAAATCCACTCTACTAAAGGAACAGACCCTTAGTACTCCTTCACCCCTTGCAATTAGAAGTGTTTCAGATTTTGAAATTTGATTTAGTAGTGTTTCAGATTTTGAAATCCAATTTAGTATGGTCTCGAATTTCGAAATTCAATTATGTTATTTTTTTATTTGATGTGCTTTGCTTTTGATATTTTTCTTATAACTTTAGTTATTTGGTGTGTTTTGTTTTTTTTTTCTTCTTTTTAAGTTTAGTTATTTGGTGTGATATTTTTAATGTTTGTGAGAATTTTTTTGTTGCAAAAATAGAAAGAACACATGATGCCTTTACATACTGGGCTGAGAGCTTTGCACAAGATGAAACATATTGTTTCCTAATACCTTATTTAGTGAGCAGACTCAACCCAAATACAAATGAAATAAACAATATTGTATTTCTCTGTTTGTTCACAACTTCACAAAGTATTTATTATAATGAATGATCTATGAGCCGTTGACATATTCAAAGAATAAGGTCATTAATTACAAACATGTCGAAGGCGATCAACACAATGAATATATTGTAGCAGGATGTGTCCAAAAGAGGTCACTTACTACCTCAGATTCATGTACACATGTAACCTAATGGATGTTTTCACCGCCTCAGAACACACATAATAACTAAAATTAAAAAATACATAACAAAAATAAGAACACATAAAAAACAATACTAGATTTTGAAATCCAACAGACTCCAAAGTCGGACTTTGACATTTGTGAGATTCAAAATCCTGATTTCAAAATATGGTAAAATCCAAAATCAGATATCGAATTTCGATTTCGAAAATCCAAAATTGGGTTACAAAATTTGCGAAAATCTAGAATCAGATTTCAAAATCCGAAAAATTCTAAAATCAGATTTCAATATCCCGAAGACTTTAAAATTGGATTTCAAAATCTAGCAGACTAAAATTTGGATTTTGAAATTTAGAAAAATCCAAAACCGGATTCCAAATTCTGGGGTGTGAATGGGTTTTGTATGAATGGCTTGGTAATGAGGATCACTTCGCCAGGTGACGCGAACAGTGATGGTTCAATTTTAATGTTTTTGAGCTTTCTAGGTTGATTATGATCGGAGAAAAGGAACATTATCTATTGGTTGATCACTATAATGCCAATAACTGTTGAATTGCATTGTGATTGCAAGTTAATTGCGAAAATGATATGAACATTCTTTTAAGGTTTGGAAATGTGGGGTTTTTGATGTTCTAGGATTAATCGTTGTAGAATGGATATGATTTATTCTAAATAATTGTACAATTGTAAGTGCGATTACTAGTGGAGTTATAGAAATAGGCAACAAAATGAAATTGGGGAGCTTTGGGGCTTCATAGGTGTTGGGAAATTCTGGAATTTTTCCAGAGTGGTATGCACCACCTGGCGACACGAGGCCTGCCGCCAGGTGCCAGCGCAGTGAACATTGTTCTGCGTGGCTGTGAGGTGCAATTTAGGGGCTAGATATGTTGGAGTCAAATTGGGGTGTGAAAAGAAAAATGATTGGTGATACATTGAGATAGGGTATGATAGAAGCAAGTAATGCATAAATTAAGGAAATTAATTAAATCTTAGGTTGATTGGGCTTTGGAGGAAGAGTGATGCAAAGGAGGTAGATAGGAGGTTAGTTGCACTAGTACTGTGAATGATTGGTTGCATAATCTAACGTGATATTAGTTTCTTCTGAGACTTGTCTAAGTTATGGTATGATTATAGGATAGATGGCAATTGTCATAGTCTATGATGCATGGATACGGTACGTGTATCGGATACGACACGTATTCGATACATCGATACGTTTATTTTTTAAAATAATAAGATACGATACGTGATATATGAATAATGAAAGGTGTATAGTAATTCTTAAAAATATAATAAATATATAATTGTTATTGTGTGAATCCAAATTAAAACTATATGTATTAAAGTTGTCAACATAAAAAATATAAATTATTGTCATCATAAAAGTACGACTATAAGAAAATGACCAATTTTAGTAATCAAAAATATGTTAGACACCAATTTTCTACTTAAAGACTTATTATTTTGGTAGTCAAGACCTTGGTGGCTAATGTTAATGACCAATTTAGAAATAAATTATTTTAGTAGTCAAAACCTTGGTAGCTAATGTTAGTGACAAATTTAGAAACTAATTCATAATATAAAGGTATAAATACACATTTGGTACCCAAACTTTTTCGGAAAGTTCAATGTGGTACCCGAACTTTAGGAATGTTCAATTTGGTACCCCAATTTTCTAAAGAGGTTCAATTTGGTCCTCTCCGTTAAGTTGGAGTTAACACCGTGTCCGTACAGGACACGTGTCAAGCCATGAAATTTTTATTTTTATTTTTTATTTTTTTCAAAAAATTAATTATTTTTTTCAAAAAATTAATTATTTTTTTCAAAAAATTTAAAAAACTGCCACGTGTCAATTTATCATCGTGCCACGTGGCAGCTTACAAGCATGACACGTGGCAGTGTAATAGTTGTTTTCAATTTAGTACCCCAATTTAAATTTTTTGTTCAATTTAAGTATTTAGGTGAAATGATTTGATGTATATATATTATAAAAAGTTATTGTAACATGTATATATAGGTTGTAATTAAGCTTATTTACTAATTTGGTCTCAAATGGAAGATGACGAAATTGAATGATTTTAAAAAATTGGGTACTAAATTGAACCAAAAATTTAAATTGGAGTACTAAATTGAAAACAACTATTACACTGCCATGTGTCATGCTTGTAAGCTGCCACGTGGCACGATGATAAACTGACACGTGGCAGTTTTTTAAATTTTTTGAAAAAAAAATTAATTTTTTGAAGAAAAAATTAAAAAAAAAAATAAAAATTTCATGGCTTGACACGTGTCCTGTACGGGCACGGTGTTAACTCCAACTTAACGGAGAGAACCAAATTGAACCTCTTTAGAAAATTGGGGTACCAAATTGAACATTCCTAAAGTTCGGGTACCACATTGAACTTTCCGAAAAAGTTTGGGTACCAAATGTGTATTTATACCTAATATAAACTATTTTAATTATCAATTTAGAGATCAATTATATTTTTTTCGAACTATTTTAGTTGCCAATAATTTTTATTTTTTAAATTTGTACCTAAATTCGTCACTATATATAGTAAGTAATTATTTTTTGTCACTAAAATTTTCTTGTAGTGTACTACGACTTTATAAATTAGATACTTCATTTATAACTATCAATAAAGTATCCTACAGTATCGGATACAGATACATGACCTAAGTTGAAGTATTAGTGCATCATAGGTCATAGTACATGAGATGATACCAACACTTAACAAATTGATGCATAATAGTTGAGAATTGATGATTGGAAGCAGCTTGGACAGTTCCTAACTAGACTTGTGGTATTATGGATGAGTGTATAGTTCATGGGTAGGCACTGGCGTTATGAAGGAGACCTATGAGTTATAGTGCATGAGTGGATTACTCAACTTAGGGGGCTAAAGTGAGATGGGTTGTTATGATTGGAAGTGGTGTAGACAGTATTGGATTAAGCTTGTGGTACTTTGGATTAGTGGTAATGTGGGTTAGTGAGTGAGCAACTATGTCTGGACTAGAACAACAACCAGTACTACACAAGTACTGGTGTAATGTCTAGCGGTGATGTCTGACCGCCAGACGATAACTATAATCATAATGACATTAGTAGTGCGTGGCGCCTGACGACGAGTTATGTTCCGTCAAATGATAACTGTAGGTTCAGAACACCAGAGGCGTGTGACGCTTGGCGGTTTATGACGTCCGCTTGGCGGTCTTGAACAAAATTTCGTTTGACGAATCTGGAGCAGCACCAAACTATAACACAAATGCCCGAATAATGGTTTGATTTGGATGTGCGTGCTTAAAAGAACAACTAACTGAAGCAAAATTGTGCTTCTCTGACGTGTAAGTAAAACTGTTGTGCTTGATAAAAAAAATATGTGCGTTCCAATTTGTTTTAAATTAGCAGAAGTGTTTTGTTTGATCAAAATTATCATATTCTTCTTTGTATTTCTCACGTGATTTACAATTATATATTGGTTCTAAAAGATATAAGACCCATATATATAAAATGATTATGCAGTACATACGTTATGAAATGAAATCAAATGCTTGTGTTTCAGAATTCAAATGCTTAATGTCTGAAATTTTTTAGATTTGGTTACAGATAAAATGGGCCACGTGTGACACTTGAATATTCATCCTCATCCGACAAGAAGAAAGAGACAACCCATATCCAATGCTGTCACTCTCACTCACTCTTGCTCCACACTATCATCCCCTTCCTTCAGCTTCACCAAAAATCCTCCATCTTCATTCTCCTTCATCCACGCTCTTTCCAATGGCCACTCTCTTTAGTTTTCACACCACCCTTCGCCCCTCTTGCTATCTTCCATCATCACCCTCCTCACTTCCACACCCCTTCTCCAACACCCTCTCCACAACTTTCTTCGGCAACACTGTAAGCCTCAAATATGCTGCCACTTCCACAACCAACAGTGCCCGTTCACTCTCTGCTCGCATGTCATGGGACGGTCCTCTCTCTTCCGTCAAATTGATCATTCAGGGTAAAAATCTCGAGGTATGCTTGGGTTTTGGGTTTACCCCCATTTGTTTTTCTTTAAAAAGCAACGATCTTTGAAACACCCAATTCAGCTTTCTTGAAATTAACCTAATCAGCTATTTATCTTGGTTTTTAGCTCACTGATCCTGTGAAGGAGCACGTGGAAGATAAGGTGGGAAAGGCGGTGCAGAAGCATAGTCACTTAGTGAGAGAGGTTGATGTGAGACTTTCTACTAGAGGAGGAGGTGAATTTGGGCGAGGACCCAGAACTCGTAGGTGTGAGGTGAGCCTATTTTCATTTTCAAGTTCTAATTTTGGTAGTATGGGATGGGATTGACACACATTTACCAAGTGGGTTTTAATTCTTTGATTCTGGTTTGTCTTAGGTGACTTTGTTCACTAAGAGGCACGGAGTGTTGCGGGCTGAGGAGGACGCTGAAAGCACCTACGGAAGTATAGATTTGGTATCATCAATCATTCAGAGAAAGTTGAGGAAAATAAAGGAAAAGGAGTCGGATCATGGTCGCCACATGAAGGGTTTCAATAGGTTGAAGGTTAGGGAGCCGGTGGAGCAATTACCTGTGACAGAGGATGAAATATTATCCCCAGAGGAGGAAGAAGAATCAATTGATGAGGTTGGTACTTGGTTCTTCATATTTAGGTCTTATTGTTTAGTTTCATTGTATCTACACTTAAATTAAGCTTCATGTCATGCCTACTTCCTTTGTTTGCTCTGTTATGCTTTTACTTTGCTTTCTGATTTTGCATATCTTAAATTGGATTCGTAAATTTTTATTACTGTTTCTAAACAATACTTTATGCTCTTTCATTCCCCCCAAAATACTTGATGCTAGATTGTGATATATTCTAGAAATAGAAGTGAAAGTGGTTCTACATAGACATAATAGAAAAATTGGTTTGTGTGGTTGGAAGGGTTGTTCTGATGGTGTTTTGCAATGAGTAATTCAAACCTTGCACTTAAATTCCTCTGCTATCTGTTGTTAATAGTCTAGTAGATGCATTATTGCTTAGCATGAGCCAGGATTTTTTCTCTCTTTCCTTACATTGCTTCTACCCAAATTGTGAGCTGTCTTAACAGGTTGTTCGCACAAAGTACTTTGACATGCCACCCTTGACTGTGTCTGAAGCAATAGAGCAACTTGTAAATGTTGATCATGACTTCTATGGTTTTCGAAACGAAGAAACTGGTGAGAAATTAGTTTATATCTATCTATATTTTGTTTGGATATGCTTCTCCCACCGTTTTCTTGCATCTCGTCCCTAACTAGGGGTACTTTATCTTTTATCTTTTGATATCCTGGGAAATTAAAATGATTTTCGTTTGCTTCAGGGGAAATTAATATTGTGTATAAAAGAAAAGAAGGTGGATATGGACTCATTATACCCAAAGGGGATGGTGAAGCAGAGAAATTGGAGCCTGTTGTGCTTGAACCAGCTGCAGAACCCTCCCTGAAAGAATGATATGCACCTGCAAGAATTTTTCTTTTTGTTAGAATATAAGAGCTTGTACATGATTAGCGGATACTAATGGCAATTTCTTGGAGCCAGTGCAGAGGCAATTTCAGTGTAGTCTCTGACCTTTTAAATTGCAAAATGAAAGGGATGCACCATTTTCTGCGCACTGTATTTGCATATAATTTCCAGAATATGTCTTTTCTCCACACAATTTCATCGCTGGTTTTGTTCTGTTTCTTGTCTATTGCTTATTCAGATTACACCGTGAAAAGTCAATAATTTGTCACTCCTTTTGTTTTATGAAATGCAAGTGATTGAGTCACAGTCAAACACTTGTTTAGGTTATGTGATAAACTAACCGGGCAGAATTATCTTTAGTGTATGCTGCTATGCTGGTTAAGCCAGAGAGAGGAGGGATCGATAGCACCTTTATGTTGAAGTGCATTGTCCCTATATCTGTGATGGAGTTTCCAAGAAATGGAATGTGAGCATTATGTTGTTCCTTTGGGCAGGGCATGAGATAGCATGGTTATGAAAAGTAAGATTTTGAATACTGTTTAACATTCAATATAACCTACATTTGGATTCAAGATCCCGCATTCAACCAAATTGATGGACTCTCTGCCCCCGAATGGTTGGTTCTCGTTTAATGATGCTTTCGCGAATTTATGTGGGTTTCTGGTGAGTCATATCTTGACTATTGCTTGAAAGCTTGAAAGAAGGGTCATTCTACCATGACATTCTTGGGTTTTATTAAGCATCGAAGGGGAATGAATTATTCTAAACAAAATAAAAACAATGGTTAAATATGATTTTAGTTTATAATTTTGATGCTAAATTGAAATTTATTTCTATTTGAAATTTTGATATATTTTAGTCTTCAATTTTTAAAATTGAATGAATATAGTTCTTTTAACTCAATTACGTTAAATATTTTGAATGTGTTAAATATATTTTATATTAGTATTTGAATTGTTTACATCGTAGTTCTTGTTTCAATATGTTAAAAAATGTTTTTGATATGTCAAAAAAGTTTAATGTAATTAAATTAAAATGAGTATATTCATTAACTTTTTAAGTTTGGTGACCAAAGTTTTGGACAGGGACATATTTGTGTCAAAGTTTAGGAACTAAAAACACATTTAAGCCTAAAAGTAATAATTGATGTTGTTATCCGTTTCTGAATAGTTATATCAATTTTAGTTCTCCCTTTTTCTAACCCTTTCCTTATGCATTTATAACCGATCAATAATAGTTTTTTCTCTTTTTTTTTTCTACTCACGTGCCTTTGTTTTTTTGTACCAGTAAGTTGACATGGTTCATAAATGTTACATTCATTTGATATGGTGCCATGACATCTTTTTTAAAAATTTAACCAATGGTAGGCACAGGTTGATAGTTATCAAAAGGGTAAATTGGTAAGTTGTGTTTGAGTTTGAAATTTAAGGTAAAGGCTCTCTTTTGACATTCGTGGTTTCTTCTTTCATCTCCTCATTCTCTCTTACATTAGGGTTTGTTCATCTCCTCTTGTCATTCTCAGTTGTAGTTGGTTCATTCCATATGCTTTCCTCATTGTTATTTACATTTAGACTCATTCCATTTCATATCCTGATTGTTGTTTGCATTTTGGGATTGATGTCATAGGTGTTTATGGACCTAATTTACCCACTCCTAGTTTTCATGAAATAAGAGTTCCACTTCTTAACATGAAAGTTGAGTACACTGAGAAGTTGTTGCAAGATCATAAATTGCAGTGGAGCAAACATGGTTGTTATATTATGTTAGATGCATGGACTAATCAAAAGCAAGGATGTATGATTAACTTTTTGGTAAGCTTCCCTACAGGGACAATGTTAGTCAAGTTCATTGATAGTTCTAACTTTGTGAAGACAGGAAAAAAACTATTTGAGATGCTTGATTCACTTATGGAGGAAATTGGAGAAGAAAAAGTTGTTTAAGTTATAATAGATAATGAGAGCAATTATGTGTTGGCTGGTAACTTGTTAGAAGAGAAAATACCCTATAACTATTGGACTCCTTATGCTGCCCATTGTATAGATTTGATTTTTGAAGACATTGGAAAGCTTCCTTTGATAAAGAAAACAACTCAAAGAGGAGTTAGTCTTGTTTGCTTTATCTATAGCCAGTATAGTACCTTGAATTTGTTGAGACAATTTAAGAATAAGAAGGAATTAGTAAGACATGTTACAAAGTTTGCTACCTCTTATTTATCGTCACAAAGGTTGCATTAAGAGAAAGAAAATTTGAAAACGATGTTCACTTCTAATGAATGAAGCAACAACAAGTTATCCAAGGAAGTAAGGGGATGGAGGCTACAAAATTGTTCTCATGCCTTCATTTTGGAATTAAGTAGTATTCACTCTCAAAGTCATGGCTCCTCTTGTTCATGTGCTTCGTCTAGTGGATGGGGAAAGAAAAACAATTATGAGTTATATATATGAAGCAATAGAGAAAGCTAAGGAAACAATAATGAAATCATGCAACAAAAATGAAAGTAAATACAATGATGTATTTACAATCATTGATAATAGATGAACATGTCAACTTTATCGTCCATTGCATGCAACTGGTCACCTTTTGAACCCATAGTTCTTTTATTCTAACCTATACATGGAATATAATTTGGAAGTTACAAATGGATTATATAATTGCATTAGGAGGTTGGTGCTAAGTAAAGATGTGCAATAAATTTTTTTAACTGAGTTGCCTTTTTAGAAAAGTGCAAGTGGACTCTTTGGTGATAATTTTGCCAAAGAATCAAAGAAGACCATAGTCATAGATGAGACACTTAAACACTTTCTAAATTGCGCTAAGATATAATGTTTACGTTCTAAGTTACTTTCTTTGCTTTTGTAGCTCAATGGTGGAAGAATTGTGGGCATGCAACTCCTAATTTACAAAAGCTAGCAATCAAGATTTTACGTTTGACATGTAGTTCATTGGGATGTAAGCTGAATTGAAGTGTTTTTTAGCAAGTAATAACACAACTCATTTCATTATTATCTTATTTGTAAAGTGTAGAAAGAAATTAATTCACATATTACTTATCCATAATGCGTATTCATTCAAAGAAAAGGAATAGGTTGGACCACAAAAGGCTGCATGATTTGGTTTACATAAAGTATAATCAACAACTTGCTCAAAGATATGATATTTGGGATGAAATGGACCTTGTTCTTATGATGATATTCTTACTAAAATTAACGTTTTTATTAAATATTTCTAAAAATATTTAATAAAAACGTTAATTTTAGTAAGAATATCATCATAAGATTTATACAAAAAGTAAATTGAGTATCAATTTAATGAGGAACAATATTGTTTCATTTTTACAAAAATTGGGATTAAATTGGAACTAAAAACAAATATAGGGACCAAATTGAATTATTTTGACACGTGATACAATTGTGAAGTAGCATGTGTAAAAAATAATAAAAAAATAAAAAAAATCACAAATTGACACGTGAAGTTGACTTTAACACCATTTGGTCAAAATTGACAACAATGACCAAATTAAATCATTTCTAAAAAAAATCAAATTGAGACAAAAAAAACTGGAGGACCAATTTAACATTACTTGACAAATACAAGGACCAAAAGAGTAATTTAACCAATTTTTAAATATTACAAAATTAGCTCATAATTTTTTTTAAGAATGTTATTTTTACTTATTAATTCAACACAAACATTATACAAATATAAAGAAACTTATTTATATACTTATAATTTTTCTTTTCAGCAACATGACTTAAATAAAATAACTATTTTCCTTCAAAATTTAAGTATATTTTTTTTCGGAAACTTATATCTTTATTTTTTTTCATTTAAACATAAACACAAATGAAAAGAATTTAGAGTAGATAAAAGATACGTTTACAATGTAGTCGTATCAAGCTTGCATACTTAGGGTTAACACAAAGGACACTAAAGTCTATGACATGATAATGTAGAGATTATTAACAAAGTGGAAGCTCTTAACAGTCAAGAAATTCATACTCAATCAAATGGAAGTCCAAGATCCGGTACAAGGCTTAGGACATTCATGACATCGAGTAAGAGTTAAATTGATAAAAAAAACTTTGCAAAAAATAGTGATTAATTTAATGGAACTCAATTACATAATGAGATCTGACATGTGGAGGTCCACATGAGACAAGAATTCCTCACATGTATTATTTACTTAAAGTGAGAAAAAATATCTGCTAAGGTTCTTACTTAATCCTTTTTTATCTTATTAAATCTTTTTTTATGTTATTAAGAATTTTCTATATCTTGTGAAGATCTTCAAGGTTTATCAAACCTGTTTGTGATGTCTTTTTTTTATGTCTTTTCCATCTAAATAGAGTTCAACAGATTAGATCATTGATAATATCATTCTTTAAATCTTATTTTTATTCATATAATTTTATTAATATTATGAGACACTTTCAAACTCTAATCAAGTTCAAAATTCATTAAAGCTAAAATAAATTCTCAACACACGACTTTTACTTAAAATGCTATTAAACTAAAATTGTGTTTCACGACTTTTTATTTAAACCGAAATCATGTTAGTCTAATATGACTTTACCTTTTTAATCAGAAACTTATGTTAGTTTAGCAAAACTTTTTTACATTGAAGTCGTTTCTATGACTTGCCCAAATTCACAATCTTTTAAAAATTGTCCATTTTAATAAATTTGATAATAAATTGCATCAGATGGTGAAAAAAAACATGGACTTGTCCTTTTGCTTAATTTACTTACCAGACATGTGACGGTTGCATATAGGATTGCTTTGAGAGAGTACTTTTTTTCTCAGAAATCATATTTTAAGAGACTGCTGCTTATTATAAAAAAAAATATAAGATTATGTAAAAATAAGAACTAAAAAGTAAGATAAATGAGATATAAAATGTGGACCAAAACTGAAGAATTTTAGTTGCAAAGACAAGAATTGTAAAAGTTAAAAGAGATATCATATGTTAATCGTGTATTTATTTTGATTAGTTGAAAATTTATTTTATTACAAATCCTATGTTGTTAGTATATTCACAGCAGATGCCAAGTGAAAAATAAGTTTGCTAAAGAAAAATGTATCTTTTAAAACATCATTGCAGGATAAAGAACCTGTGTTTTTATACATGATTGCAGTGATCACACTTAAAGATTTTTCCCCCTCTTTTAACGCCCAATATGAATTCTTAGTTAGAGCTGAAGAAGTGATAGCACGACTCTTCCTACTAAAGTTTCTTGGATAACGCTTTGAGACACAAGGAATGAAACAAAAAAGGGGCATCAAAACTGAAGCAGAAAAAAGAAAAGTTTGATTACTCACCTTTATGTTACTATGCATGAGCCTTTCTTGGTTTACCAGTGAATGTCTCCTCTGAAACAGATAAAAGCTTATTGATAGACATTCCTGCACCTCTAACACTCTTCTTCACTTCATACCTATGCTTAATCCTATCATCTAACTTGTACCCAAGGAATGCAGGAAAAACCAGTAACTCCTCAGTGTCACGCCCCATTTCCTCTATCAAGTACTCCATCTTCATCTCCAAAGAAGCGTGATTATACTGCAGTATCTGTGGATGCTTCTTGCTCATGGCAACGATCTCTTCACATGAAAACCCATAATTCAAGAACATACCAATCACCTTCTGCATGTTCACACTGTTTGTCCTAGTGGCAGACCTAACTGCCACTGCGAAGTCCTTTGTCCTGAACCTATATCCAATCTTCACCAGCAACACCAGCTTATATGCAATGTTCTCATGGAATGAAGTGCTGAGAAACGTGGGCGCTTTAATCAGGAACTTGAAGATGTCATCTGAATCTAACCCACAGTCCTTGAGAAACTGTATTCTTGGACGCAGTTTCCTCTCTCTGCTGGCAGTAACAACAGCCGGATACACTTGAATTATCCTAAATATCTGTCTGTAATCTAGCTCAGCAAAAGAACTGAAAAACCCAACATGTCCCTCCACATGTTCCACACTATAGTTCAAAAAAAGGGGAAACCTAACCAGCACTTTCCCAACACTATCCACATCCCCATCACTAAGCTCCATCAGAACATTGACTCTTGGAATAATTTGAGCATCCAAATCATGGTTCAAAATTTGAGGGCGTTTAAGAATCAAATCAATGCCACCAAAGGGTTCGAAGAAAGCTAAAGTTCTATCGATTTCATCAACCGACCTGCCACACAAGACCTTTGCCAAGCTCACTTTGTTGAGCACATGCACAACCTGGTCAACGGGAATTCCACGGTCAACGAGGAACCGAACCTTCTGAGGAAAACTCGCCAATACATTTTGTTCCGTAGAAGATAAGAGGCGATTCAGTCGCGGTTTCTCGAGTTTTCCTTGCAATTCGTCTCGAAGGAAGGTCAACAAAGGGTCAATTTGGTTGTCTGTTAGGACAGTTGGGCGCTTTGTGATTAATTTGCCGATAGCGAGAGGGTCGAAGTCGAGAGATCGTAGAGAACTAAGACGAGCGCGCAATGATTCTACAGACAAAGAGGTTAGGTCAGGGTTGTTGGAGAAGAGCACTTGAGTTTCCTCAAAGCCAATCCCAATTTCTTGAAACAGAGCAAAGAAGGACGCTGAAAACACGAAGAGCGCAAGTGAGTCAGTAACAAAGGTGTTTGAGAAATTGCCTCTGAGGAGTTAGCGGTTTACCTACCGGCTTGAGCATCAGAAATGGGAAGGGAATTGGTGCTGCGACGGCGACGAATGGAGTCGCGGTTTGAGAGTTGGGATTTGACGTGGATTTTGGCGAGTGAGCATTGGGGTTGAGGCTGAAGTTTAGTGTGAAAGGTTGAAGAATAACGAAAGGGTGGGTTTGGTAGTGGGAATGGACAGAAGATGGTAGAAGAACACGAACACCAACAGTTACCAAACAGAACAAGTGGCAACACCATCTCTGCAACGCCCAAGTATACGAAATTGTGTTTCTGAAGTGGCAGTGGTGAAAACGGAAAACATGCCCCCGGAATGAGCAAAGCACAAAAAATGAAAATTTGTAACTTTTAAATTAAATAGATTTTATTTGTTTCTTCCCTTCGGTCATTTTCTCCTTTTCAATTATTTTGAATTATTAGGAATTTAGTATATAAAATAATTTAAAATCTTTAAATATTGTTTACACGTCCATATATTTATTATATTTTACAACCAATATTAAAATATCTTTAAATAATTATTTCATGTCATGTAAATATCATAACTTGTTAAATAAAGATGTATAGTTTAAGAGAATTTTATGAGTAGAAGACATGTTTGTTATATAAATAAAAGGGTTAAATATGTTTTTGTCCTTTAATTTTTAGTGAAAATTAAAATTAGTTCTTTTCTGAAATTTTGGCTCAATTTAATTTCTCAACTTAAAAAATGTGTGGGTTTAGTCCTTTAAAAAAATTTTGTTAAGTTTATTTGATGTTTCAAATACGTTTCATGTTTCATGTTTCATTGATAACATGATAACATTTGAGTTGTTTACATCGTTTGACTCATTTTCACTTTAATATTAACTAAAACGTATTTGAAACGTCAAATAAACTTAAAAAAAAAATTGGTTAAAAGGACTAAATTCATGTATTTCTATGATTAGAAGATTAAATTTGGTCAAATTTTCGAATAATGATTAATTCTAATTTTCATGAAAATTAAGGGATCAAAAACATATTTAACCCTAAACAAAACTAGTTTCTACACCCACATCAATTTCTCTTCTAGTTGTGGTTGTGTTCCTTTTAAGAGATAAATTTGAGAGGGAATGAGTGGATTTGGAGGTGAAGTTGTGGGTGTTTCTTTTAAGCAATTTGAAGATAAAAGTGAGTGAATTTGGGATAAAGTTGGTGAGAAATTTAACTAATGTGACAGATAAAAGAAAAGTAATAATATATATAAAATGAATATTACAAAATTGCTCTTGGTTTAAAAATAATATAAACATTAATTTTGGAGGAGTTAGTAACTCATTTTTAAAAATGTGGTCTAAATAATTTTGGTAAAAAAATTTATATCACAACTGGATTAGGAATCTCATTGTGCATGTTCAGGAATATCATATAATGAGCCTCAAAAGTTACACTCACAAGAAAATATGTTTGAGAAAATATGATAAATTAAGAATGTGGTGAGGAAAACATTGTAAAACAACATAAAATTCACACAAATCTCTTTGAAAAGCGGGATGAGATTATCCACCATCTTGCAAATCCATCCGTGTATTTATGTAGAAATCGCTTCAAAAGAACACCAAATTCTCTTCATATTTGTCTTACCAAATATGCTCTATAGTTACGTCTTATCAAACGAACACTTTAGAGTTCGCAAATATCTTCTCAAGCAATCAAAACGTGAGATCAATCGTAATAGGGTACTTAATACAAGTATGTATTCTCTCAAACCAAAAAACTCTAACGCTGAGGATGTGTTCCTTTGGTATGATGGATTTGGGAGAGTGTGTGAAAATGAATTTGTATGGATCGGAGGGGATGAATTTTTGTGTGTTTTTTGAGTATGTATAGAATGTGTTCTTTTGAGATGATGAATTTTAGGAAAAATGAGTGGATGAATTTAAGTGGATTTTGAAGTAAAATTTGTGTTGTTTCTTTTAAAGTATTTGGAGGTGAGAGTGAGTGGATTTGTGAGTAAAATTTATAAGAGTTTGTGAATGATTTGATTGATATGATAAATAAATAAATAAAAAAGTTTTAATAGATTAAAATTTAAGATTACTATTTTACCCTTAAGATAAAAGTTAATATATTATTACTATAATATATATATATATATATATATATATATATATATATAAATATATAAAAAAATATATATATTATTATAAACCCAACACATAACACCACCCATTATGCAAATGCAAACTCACACTCATGGGCCTCCTTCACACACAACGCAAGCAAAAACAAAGATGAGTTGTGCGCACAAAAAACAGATTACACCATAGGGATATAATGATAAATTAGTGGTTGATTCCTGCAAATCACTTCTAAAGTGGTGAGATGGAATAAGGATAATCTATCGTAAATCAGTTGTGTTCCTTTTTCCCAAATTCATTCAAAGAAACACATAAAATTCTAAATTCATCTCTTATAATCACTTCAAACAGAAAATTAATAGAAACGAACACACCATTAGAGAGTAAAGTAAGTGGATTTAGAGATAAATTTTGTGAAAGTTAGTGAGAGATTTGATTAATATGATAGATTAAAAAAAATTGTGAAAATAGATAGAATTTGAAGTTTATCAAAATACCCTTGATGGTAAAAATAAAATGATTTTTTAATTTGATGTGATAAAAGAATTAAAATTAAATAATATGAATTTAATAAAATTTATATAAAATTAAATAAAATTAAAAAAAATTACAATTACAATTTTGTATTAATGGGAACAAATTTTAAATTTAAAATTAAAGACAACAACACCGGTTACGTAACCGGTATCACACACTCACATCACCAGTACTGGTTATGTAACTGGTGCACACACACTCACATCGCACCGGTTATGTAATCAGTGCATACACATTCTCACACACAACGCCAGTTATGTAATCGGTGCATACATATTCACCACCTTATCTCACACACTGATGCACACACTATGAACACCGGTTCACACACAATAACACCATGTCACTCATAACCTTCAACCACACAACACAACTACATTACTATTGTCCAACACTCAAACCTTCAGAAGTTATCCACGAACAGACACACAAACACGCAAAATATGTCATGTGTGAGGGTTAAAGTGGTAAAATAGAATAATCATCCGCAAATCTTTGCATCCCAAAAAGGATGAAACAATTGTTAAATCTGCAAATCCGGACGCCCTTTTCTTCGCAAATCACTTGAAGAGAACACATGCATTCTTTACAATCCACACATTTCTTACAGAAAAACAAATTTTAAGAAAATAAATTCTATCAAAATCTAAAATAAAAGAAAACTTGATTTGTAGTTTTATTTTACTTTTAAATTAAGTAGATCCAAAAAAAAAAGCACAAATTAAAGGTGTGCTTGAGTGTCCTTGCAAATAAATAAACTGAGGTTTTTCAAACTTTCAAAGTTGTCGCTTCCACAATGTAGTTTATGCAGTTTAAAAAATCCCAAATAGACCCAGTTGTTAAAAGACAATTAAAATTTTAATGGTGAGGATTATTTGAAATTCCAAGTAGCTAATTACAAACTTTTAAAGTGTAAAATATTGATTGAAAAGAATCCAAAACAAACTAAAATCCCAGTAGACATGAAAGGAACTTGCAATGGCACATTTACAAAAGTATTGTTATAGGATACACATTATGATATTTTCCTGCAACTAACGAGAATTAGTATGTATAGAAAAAGTGTTAATATAACGTTATTAAAATAATTAACAAATTATCTATAAGTCTAAACATTGGAATATTAGACGAGATCTGACTCTACTATCTAAACCCCTGCCCAATTTGATGGTTTTGACTGAACATTTACTTTTAAAAAGACTAGTCCGTTTAAATTAAGTTGCATGTAGTATAATTTTAATTCAGATAATTAAAATACTTTTTTTACTATTTATTTAGTAACTTAATACAACAATAACGAGATTAGGTCGAATTAAGTCATTAGTTAAATAATTGAAATTGTATAATCACTTCTTAATCTTTTAAAAAACTTCATAATCTAACATTCACGTCATTTATTAATTCTTGTCAGATAGCAGTAGTACTTATAACAAACACAAACAATCTTTCTTAACTTGTTTAAAAGTTAAAAAGATAATCATATATCTACTTTAAAACTCTACAATCCTAAAAAAAATGTGGATTATACATTATTTACTATTAAATACTATACAAGGAATAAAATATTTATGCGACCATCTATGAAATTGGTTTTCACACAAAAAAGTACTTGATGGATAATATTCTTGTCATATATTTATTATGTAATTGAATTGTATCAGATGTATCCGTCTGAAACTTAACTAATCGAATCTAATGTTAATGGATACACTAAATGAAACTTAATTCGATCCAAAGAATTCAATCCACAAAAATATAATTGGACTAGCCACTTCCACCCACCCCTGAACATGAAGCAAAATATCGAAACAATAACCAACTCAGAAAAGCAACTCATGGCTGCAAATATATTGGTGAAAAAAATATTTCAATTGGGGAAAAATGGACTGCAATTTACAAAAGGAAAATGTTTTGACACTACAACTAATGTTTAGAACAACAGAGACAAGCCCTCTTCAAGAGGACATGGTTTTTAATTGATAAATGCCAATGGAAGACCAGTAGTGCCACCATCAAATCGAAGAAAGGGCAAAGCCTGCATCATAACTTGCTGCAGCTAACTTCAAATTTGAAGTTAAATTACCTGTAAAAACTTGAATTATTTTCTTACTCTTGGTTTGTTGAACTTTGTTCTCTTTCCTTTGCTCTTTTACAAGGCAATGACTGTTATTAAATGACTGGTATGTTTTCCTTTCTTGAATTTTTGGAAGACCTGAAAAAGGGAGAGAACCAGCAAGATGTTAAAGCATATTTCTAAGTCAACATAGAAACTTAAAGTACTAGAAGAGAAATGAATGGGTGAAGATCAATCTCCTTTCATTCCTTGTTCTTCACATACTTCCCACGAAAATGGCACTGATTAGAGCATTAAAAAAAAAACCAGTAACCATAAGCAGCTTGCAATAAGTACACTTGCCTCCTTTGGGGATAACGCTTTAGATCACCCTGTGTGTCTTTACAGGCTTGTCTCCTCTCATGTTGATTACGATGTCCCTGAAAAATGACAGCACAAGAAATATAAAAATTCTTAGGACTGAAAATTATAAGTATTTGAAGCAAGCAGACCACATCCAAAAAATGTGAATATTATCTCCATGACACTAAAAAGAGAACAGTTCTTTAAACTGATTGGCTTATTACTACTTGGATATCTGTGATTATGTTATATCTTTTCAAGCAGTTGGATTATGTTATATATATATATACACACACACACATTTATCCGTTTATGAACCGATAGAACAACGAAAAGGAACGCAAGTGCTTTTACCAGCTTTACTATGTAGAAGAAAAAAAATAAGGAGAAACTTGTACTCATTCTGTGATGTCTATCATCAAGGTAATTCTCAAACAGCACAAAGCTCATCGCAACAGCTGTTGACAGAAAACTGCCTCGCTCTCAATTTGCTAGAACAAGGCAGCATAGATGTATCTAGGGAAATTTTCTCAAAAAGCTTACGGGAAACTTAAAGGGAGGTGTAGAACAGTAATGCATCAAAACCAATTGACCACCAAAAACAGAATTTAAATAAATCTAATCATTCAAGGGCATGCAGATTGAAGTACAACAAACTATTTATTGAAACAATGTGGAAACTTAAAAAAAATACAAAGATAATACTATGATTGGAATTTAATACAACTGATTGTTTTTAATAACAAGGAACAGCATAAATTATATATGAAAATTGATTGTCTTAGAATGGGAGTGAATAACTTAAGTGGCTTAAGGGCTAGTTAAAATACATCGACTCATAGGAAAATAGTAAGACACGTTTTCTTAGTACTATTACTCTAAAAGTAATTATGAACAGCTTAAAATAAAAGTAAAATAGAAAACTGAATACTTTTCAGAGGGCTTTATCATTTATCTTTGAAATACAGTGAGAGGCTTGTACATAACAGAGTCTCCTACCAGTAAACTTGATCACCAGGATGTTATCTTTCATTTTCCTTCTGGATGTCAGGTGTTGTTGTCAACCAATTACAGTATTGTATGTAGTTGAAGAAATCCTCATCATACTTTTTATATTTGGGAGAGGAGGAGATAATACAAGTATTATTAACAGATCTACAAGCCCATCTCAATAAACATAATTAGGAGGCCATAAGCACCATACTAACTTCCAGTACTGTAATACTGTGGTTTGCCCGCTTATAGTTAGATATATTTTTCTTTATATTTTCTTGCTCTTCTATTAAGCTTCAGGGAGAATGACAAATGGTATTAAATGCTGATAAAATTTGTCTAAAAGAAGCACTCTGACCCAATAGGTAATAAACCTTTTATTCAATACACTGAAACCTCTTAAAACACAAATCATAATGTTTATGAGCACCCAATTAAGTATATTTCTTACCAAAGAAAACATAAGTTACCTACGTCCGCACCACAATCATCTAAACATTCAATAACTAAACAGTAGTAAAATTATACTTGAACACACAAAGCACTCCTAATCAAAGATTATACAATGGTTATAAATATGGGGAAGGAATAAGATAAGAATCTGTAATGAAAAAAGTTAGTTATTTTTGGGTTCTAAATAACACCAACATTTCTATGATATACATACATGCATAAACACACGTATATATACAGAAGCTGTAGAGTGAACATTTTGATGGGTTTATCCTACTGAAAGCAAACCTTATCATCAAGTTTAAGAACATGAGTCAGAACAGGAAATATAATGATTAAAGAAGCCAAAAATAGTAGTACAAAACCTCCAGCAGAAAGTGATAAGAAATATTGAGATAGATCCCATGCAATCATAAAAATCGGGAAGAAAACTAAACACTTTTTTAAGTTGCACTAGAAGTTGCAATTTTATTCTTCATCAAATCGCTGTCAAATCTAAACAAAACCTTCCGTACGTACAGTCAAAAGAACACTGACATTACCACTCCAAACTTCCACCAACACAAATCTTGAACAGGATATAGATCAATCTGCCGAAACCAACATAAAATATAAAGGCACCACCATTTTTCAAGCATGCGATAACGATGCAAACAACAAAGCACATCCAATAACAGTAACAAAGAATAGAGAAATACAAAAAACAAAGCAAGTGGCAAACTCCTCGTATGTTATAAAGAGTAACTTAGTTCAAAAATTAAACGCAAGAGCCTCAGCAAAGGCACAAGGTATGAGAACTTCAATTTCAAAGTTCAAACCGGAGCAAAAGCATTCCAATGGTTGAACATATATATTCAGAAACAAAAGCTACGTACGCTCTTACTTGGAGTTGTCAATTGCATTGACATCAACGTCACGATGCACGAGAGTGGAGTTACTCTTCCTCTTGGCGAGAAACTTGTTCTTAGGTTTCCTCTCTCTGACTTTCCAAACGTTGTTCTTCCTGAACACGAACTTGTCCACCTTCCACCCAGGGCAACTCGTGTCGATCACGGTCACCTCGCTCTTCGTGAAACCCTTCAACTCGTTACCCTCCTCCTCCTCTTCGCCGCGATCCGCGACGGCCTCCTCTTCCACTTCCGCCACGAACGCGTCGCCTCTTGGGGCGGCGGCTGCGACGGCGACGGCGGTATTGGCGGCGGAGGAGGCGAGGAAGATTTTAGGGTTGGTCTGTTTCCTGGGGCATTTTTTGTTGGTTTTAGTGATGGTGGCGCCCATGCAGAAGAGCTCAGCGAGGAGGGCCGTCATGGGCTTGGGCTCGTCTCGGCCTGCGGAGGGAGGTTTCCGGGGCGGGTCATTGGGGCGGGCCTGGGGTGACTGGGGAGGGGCAGTGAGGAGGAAGGAATCGAGGTCGGGCTCGTCGCCGGTGGGGATGCCCTTGCTGGACCGGAGACGGTCGAGCCAATTCAGACCGGATTTTCCGGTCTGGACCGAGCAGAGCATGGTGGTTGAGGAGAGAAAGAAAGTGAATGTGGACGACAGTGGTGGGAGTGATAAACGAAACCAAACAAAAGAAAGAAAGGGGAAAGAGGAAGAGGAGTGCGCAATGCGCGTCGTGAGTCGTCGGTGACTGCCACGTGGACGACAAAGTGATATACTGTGTTTTAAAATCGGAGAAAACTTATTTATTATTTATTATCTGTTGTATTTAGAATTTTATCCTATTTATTACCGATGTACTTATACTTTAATGAACATAATTTATTATTTTAATAAACATATTAAAAAAGAAAAAACACCTGCAATATCTGTAAAATCGAAAGTCATGTGAGTAGGCAGTGTTTGGTGATTACACTTACCTATGTGTGAATGTATTTGGGAAGTGGCGAGAGTAAAATCAACGTGGATGTCTTGTGAACCACGCCCCTCAAAGACCGCTGAAAATAGATTATTACTTTCCTTTTTTTTTTCTACTTCATCCTCAATAAATAAACAAATACTTTCTATTGCAACTGTTAATGTGATGTGAATGAGGTATTTATTGCAACTGTTAATGTGAGTAGGGTATTTATTGCAACTGTTATAATTATACGTTGGTTTATTAAGAAATTATAGTAAATTTGTAATTGAAATTATGGAAGAATTGTGTTGGCAAATATTTACTATATTTTGTTTATGCTCAGCTTGCATACAGAATTCACATCTTAATACTTCCCCCAGTTCAAAACAAGACTCTTATAACTCCAAAACATATATAAAAATTATTCAATTTATATATTTCAGTCAAAAGATATCTGTAATTCTTTTATATATTTTTTTTAATGTAAGTAATTATGCATAAACCACTTAGTTATATGTAGGGATACTATTAAATTTTTAAAATACTATTATTTTTAAATAGAGATTGATATATTTTAACAAAAAAGTATGCATAATTCTCCATAACAAAATTTTTAAATGGAGGAGATTGTTAAATTAGTGGATACATTTATTTAATATTTGTTTAACAAATAAATATTTCTGAAATTTAAAGATTCAACTTGATCTTAATCATTTAATAATTTGTTTAACTTTCAAACTGTACATAAAATTTAAACAAATATACTATATCAATAATTTCACTTAATTTTCGACAATATATAATTCTATATATTAGTAATACATAATTAATAATATCAAGCTCCATTTAATAATGATGATTTAAATATATATATATATATATATATATATATATAAAGAATTTATGTATTTAGTTTTAGTTATAAATTATATTCAAATAGTATTTATATTTTTTTCTTCAAGAAGTTAGGGTTTAGAAAATACAAAGTTCAAATTATATTTATATGTTATATTTTACTAGAATTAGAAATTTAAACCAATTGTATTAAAATAGGCTCTCTTTTTTTTCTGATCGGCGTATTAAAATAGGTTTGTTTGCTATAATTAGTTCAAGCAATATTTTTTGTGTGGCTCATTGCATATTTTAAAGTGTTTTAACTTTTTTTTTATTGAATTGACATGATTGTAGATAAATATACATAACTAGTGTTTATATGCTTACGCACTTTTTTTTTAATGGAATAATATAATTATTATAATATTTAAATAGATAGGCTTTAAATATCTATAAATATATATATATATATATAATAAATGTGATTTTGAAAAGTTTAATAATTTTAAAAATAAAATATTATATGGTAATATATTAAAATATTTTTTATGTAAATTTTTAATATTAAAATGTATAATAATAATTAATTGATACGTGGTTATGAATTTAAGAAATTATTTTAGGTAATATTTAGATAAATTAATAAATAAATTGATATAAATTAATTAATTAATTTGAATGAAATATTTTTTAATATTTAAAATATGTACGATAGAAGTATGAATGCATTTATAACTTATATAACTTATATTCTTTTCTACGTATTAATGTGACATCCCATTTTAAATAGATTAATCTATCAAATAAAACATCACATCTTTATAACAGTAGAGAGCAAAAACTGACAGAAAAACTATAGTCAAGGAAGGCACTTTTACAGTCACCCATGAGAGTACTTGCAAGGAAAATTAGGCATACAACCATGCCATAACCAAAACATAATCCAAAGTTCAACAATTACACCAAAACAAGACTCCTAGAACTAGGAATAACACAAGACTATTGTCATTTAAACACTGCTCCCAAGAGCCAAAGGGGACAGGGCCCTCTACTCCGCACCACCGTTACCGTCAGGTCCACCTTCCACATGCTTCCCATCTGCTCCCACCGATAGGGTGATCATTGCAAAAAAGAAACAGACAAGTACAACACGAAGATAAAAGGGTAAGCTAGAGTGAAGATATGGGTTGACAAATTATAGAGTACGTACAAGGCAAGGCAAGGCATTACATTTAACAAAAGACACTCAGATCATGCAAGAACAATCAAATGCAGTTACTATGACTCGATATCCGGATCATACACTTGATATAGGATTCTAAAGGAAGTATGCACCTGTGCTGGTTTCTAGACTCTGCAGAGTTTAGACGCATGGGGTTATCACCCAACCACACACAAGGTTAATCCTTTATTGTCTCGGGCCCAAACTGTCCCAAGACAAGGACCTCCTGCCACTCTCACCACATAACCCATTCTGCTCTACGTGAGCGTGAATGCTTATTAGAGTTCAAGATACCCTCCTTTATCTAGACATCTCCTATATCAAGGTATACACTAGGCAGGCATATATATATATATATACATATACATATATATATATATATATATATATATATATATATATATATATATATATATATATATATATATATATATATATACTTATCACTAGGGGTTTCCCATGAAACTCCCTCACCAACACTGTTCACATGCCTATCCATCACCCAATTCTCATGAAATTTCACCAACAAATATATCATGTTTCTCATTTCATACTTATCACATGCATACCACATTCAATCCAACAAAATCATAGCTTATTACCTAACAACCCTTTTATTCAAAACCCGTTCAGGCATACACACCAAGCCTGGTCACATACTATGAGCAAAGAAATTAATTCACACACATATAGAGTCACATCAGCCAACAAGCAGTTCCTGTCACAACATCTCGCCCAAGCTAAAGGTCCTCGTCCAGGCGAAAGGGGTCCTTTCGCTCAGGCGACCCCTCCTCGCCTAGGCGAGAGCGCGACAGTGGCCACTGCAAGGTTCCAGCGGGTTCTCGCTCAGGCGACAGCGTCTTGCATAAGCGAGACTGCGCCTTGCTCAAAAATAAAAGCCAGTCGCCTAGGCGACAACACGAGCTGGAACCCAGGGTGAGTCTCTGCTATTCTCGCTTAGGCGAGGTCACTCGCTTGGGTGAGATTAGCAGGTTCTGCACCTATTGATACATGCACTACCATGTCAACCAAGCATACATACGGGTTTAAAATAGATTCACGAACCAGACTATAAATGAGCAGAATAACCTAAGAGCACAAAGTTTCTAGCTTCCCTTACCTTTTTGAGGTACTAACACAGAGAATGGTAAACCAAGCAAGACCAAACGAGATTCTGGAGCAACCTACAGAACTGAGAACGAACACTCATGGAGATGAGAATGGGTATTAAGGGAAACCTACAATAAAACCGAAGTTTTTAACTAGAAAAGAGGAAGGATGAAGTTAAAGCTCAACTTACCTGAGAGCATTAAACCGAGAAGCTTAGCTGGAAACGAAAGAACTTATGCCCTAGCAGAGCTCTAACTCAAGGTTCAGAGGTGTGTGAGGGAGGGAGACAGTCTCTGAAAAATGGCACAAGAGAGGGAGTGAGCTGCAAGAGTGACAAAGGGCTCCCTATAAGGCTGGCCTTGGGCCTGCGAAAGGTCAGGCCCAAACACAAAGAGCTGAAAAGAAATGGGGCTTACAATTAACATTATTTAAATAAATAAATAATTTAAATAAATAAATAAGTTAATTAGAACGAAATATTTTTTTATTTGTTTTTAAACTTTTAAATGTTAATATAATCTTCTTAAACTTTTAAATTACTAATTACTATTAGTGATTATTATTTACGAAATAGTTATCTATTATTTTTACCAAATTAATTTAATATATAAATATATTAATATATAAGTATACTAATATTAATGTATTAATATAAATATAAATATATGTTTTCAATATCAGACGTTAATCTAATTCTACGATTAAGAATTTGGAATTTGTATTTATTATGGTAACATGTCCCTTATGTTGTGAATGACTACTTGGCCAAACGTGTCTTTTCCATTACCTTACCCAGGTTTTATGGTGTAGGAAATCTTCTCCAAAGATTTCATCTCCTAAGGTTTCATTTTTCTCCAAAGATGCAAGTTCATCCCATGGAGAACTTTGGAAGTACAGCTAAACGAAAGAGCAAAGCCTCATTCCACATCATGCACTTCAGTAATGAGGTAAGTAAATAGTGATTCAATCTCAATGCACTTGAAAAGGATTGCATGCAATATATATTTTTCCATCTTTTTTAAAAATCATTTCCGAATGATCTCGAAATGTCTTTTTTTTTTTTTTTAAAGATGAAGTCAGAAATCTATTTTCTTTGATCAAATAGTTATAAAAGGTTGATTTTCGGTCTGACTATGTATTGATGAAAAAATATTGTAGAATTTCGATCTTTTGTAAATGCGTTTATTGAAGAATTAGATACTATATGCTATTTGGAGGACAGCAAAGGCAACATGCACATTGTGACTTATAATTGATGATACTATTAACTTATTGGTATGTAAGTAGTTGCATATCTTGAAAATATTTGTGTTAAGAAATATGTATGAAAATTTAGAGGTGTAAAATACATAAGATATATGCTAAAATTAAAAAAAAAACTTTAATTTATATACTAATTTACAAGAAAAGGAGAGACAAGGCTCTATGTAGACCTTCTAAGATATCTTATTAGTATTGTGTTGATTATCATATTAAGAGCTGACTTTAATTACAATTCAACCCTATAAAATAGGTTTATAAGGTGAGATTTACTCTGTGTACTATAAATTCATTTTATCTTTAGTCGATATGAGATCTCCCACACACCATCTTCATGTCGAGACATATACATCTCGAGCGTTGGATTACACATTAATGGGTGATCCGATAACGGGTGATACGATAGGCCCAACAAATTACACATTACATTAGGATAGACTCAAACTCCAGGCTTTGATATCAAGTTAAGAAGTGAACATTAAGACTAATTCAATCCTACAAAATCAACTTGTAAAGTGATGTTTGCACCTACTTATAAATTTGTCTTATCTTTAGTCGATATGAGATCTCCAACAATTTTATTTGAAAGTTATCAATGAGAATGATGATTATTTAGGTGATAATTTACTTATACGACATAAAATGTGGAATGGAGCATGGAACCATCAATTAAAGGAAATTATGTTTCATAAATATCCAAATAAAATAGATAAAGATATGATATGTGAGAAATTAACGAAGGTTGTTCCACAATTATTTGTATATATCAAGTATTAGACGTGGGCATGCTTCTTGTGAACTAATATATAAGTGGATATATTCAAATTTTGAGAATTAGGTGTTAGCACATGATACATGTATTTAATATTTATCTTCTAAAAATTATTGAGTTATGTATCGTCCATGGTACAAGTAGTCCTTCTTTGACCAGGCAAGAAAGTTGGCCCTTAGTTGAACATATAACGACTAACCAAGCCCAAAGAATCTCTGACAAACAAAAAGTCGAACAAGGAGGGTATTGGGACTAGAGGTGTCAATTTGATTCCTAGTCCATAGGCTAGCCCTGATCCACTCTTCATAAAGCCCCCTTTTAGGGGGGGCCCAAATGAGGGGGCCAAAAAAAGCCCTAGCCCCAACACCCTCTCTAGTGGGTTAAGGCCATGGCTAAGGTGGGTTAGGCCCCCCAAATAATACTACATTAAGTCAGAGTCAAAGATCAAGACGGCCGACTCGAACGGGTCCGAAGACCCAGACATGCCCGACGAGCCAAACATGTATGATCACCCGGACAAGTCTGAAGCCCAAGACGAGTATGACAACCCGGATAGGCCCGAAGACCCGAACTAGCCCAACAAATTGGACAAGTCTGAAAACCTAGATGTGTCTTATGACCTAGACGGACCTAACAACTCATATAAGCACAATGACTCAGATGATCCTGACGATCCGAACAACCTCAACACTTCGGTCGGGCCCAATGACACGGATAAGCCCGAAAACTCGAACAGACACGATGACTCGAACGAGCACGATGATCTGGACGAGCACGACAACCCAGATGGGCCTAAGGATCAGGACAAGCCCGAAGACCCAGACAAGCACGATGATTTGGATGGGCCAGACGACCCCAACGACCCCAATAGGACTGACTACCTAGACAGGCTCGATAATCCAAACGGGTCTGACGAAACTGATCCAACGATCTAGACGAACCCGACAATAAGGACAAGCCCGACTATTCGGACGAGCCCAATGGTTTGGATGGGCCCGTCCAAGTCATTTGACACGTCAAGTTCGTTGGTCCCGTCCAGATCGTTTGGCCCGTCCGACTTGTTGGGACCATTTGGTCGTCGTACTCATCTTAGTCATCAAGCCTGTTTGGTTTGTCGGGTCCGTCCGAGTTGACGGGCCCATCCGTGTCGTTATGTTTGTCTGGGTCGTTGGGCCCGACCAGACGAGCCCATCCAGGTCATTTCCCCCATCAAGTTCCTTGTGCTTGTCCGGACCTTCTGACCTGTCCGACTCGTTGGGTCCGTTCTGGTCGTCGGACTCGTCTTGGTCTTCGGGCCTGTTTGGTTCGTCGGGCCTATCTGAGTCGTCATGTTTGTCTGGGTCGTTGGGTCCGTCTGGTTTGTCTGGCCCGTTTGGGTGGTGGAGGTCGTTCAGGTCATCAAGCTTGTCTGGTTCATTTGGCTCGTCCAAATCGTCAAACCTGTTCGAATCATCGGGCCCATCTGGGTCGTCGGGCCCGCCCGTGCCTTCATGTATGTTCAGGTCGTTTGGCCCGTCCAGATCATCAGACCAAGTCGGATAGTCGGGCACGGTCGGATCCTCGGACCAATTCGGATCGTCTGGCCCGTTTGGGTCGTTGGACCCGTTCGAGTCGTCGGACCCGTTCAAGTCGTCCGAATCGTTCGAGTCGTTGGACCTGTTTGGGTCGTCGAGCCCATCCATGTCGTTGAGCCCATCCATGTCGTCGTGCTTGTCAGGGTCGTTGGGCAGGTTTGAGTCGTTGGGCCTATTCAAGTCGTCGTGCTTGTCCGGGTGTTTGGGTTCGTCCCACAGATAATAATATATTTTTCATTTTGAAGATGAAAGCCAATGGGTTAGCCCTGACCCACAGGGCTTTTGTGGAGTTTTTGGTCCTATGGACTTCTTTGATGGGAGCTTTTTTTTATGTGAGTTTTTTTGGCTCTAACGCACATGGGTCAAGGCCAAGCCCTGTGGGCTGGGCCAAATTGACACCTCTAATTGGGACCTTGTTGAAGGTTATGGACTGACTTCAAAAAACAATAAACTGAACAAGGAGAGGGTGTTGGGCCAACCTCAAGCCCGATAACAAACTATATACCCTTGAGGACACATTGTAAACTGACTCCTTGTAATGTTAACTTTCTTCCCAGGAGCCACATTTCTACTTGTAACAAGAATCTACTGACTCTCGAATTTCAAGAAAAGGTGGAAACATGAAATATAAACTCACATTTTTTTACTTATAAATATAAAGGTTCACCCAAAGAGAGAGGACAAACTTCTTTTTGGCTGATATTTCACTTAGAAGTTAAAGTCAAAACTTACTTATTGATCTTAATTAACTATCTAACTTAGTTGTGAAAACAAGTTATATGTCAGATTTGTTCATAACTCATAAGAATTTCAAATGGAGTTTAGGATAAAAGAATGAAAATTAAACCATAATTGTATTATTAGACAAATTATAGTTTAGAATTTGTAAAACGAAATATATTATTTATTTTTACTCAAATTAAAGTGAAAATTAAACCGTAATTGTATTATTACACAAATTATAGTTTATAATTTGTAAAACGAAATATATTATTTAATTTTACTCAAATTGAAAGTCTTTCCAATTTTGAATCATATACTAATTTGCCATTTTTAAGTATTTACTATGCATTTATAATAATAATGTTATACATTGATCGTTGTTGATATGGGAATTAGCACACAATAATATATATATATATATATATATATATATATATATATATATATATATATATTTATTTATTTATTGCATATACACCAATAAGATTTGAGTTTTGCCATAAGAGATAACTTCCCTTTAGTTTGAAACAAAGTTCTTCTTCCTCTAAAGGGTAATACATTTTTTTTTTAAAAAAAAAGGTTTTTTTAGATAAAATTCCAATTAAGGCTAATCGGAATAAGAGGAATCGTGCAAGGAAGTAATTATTTAGTGTGTAATCCTTATTATGAGAAACTATTCATTACTTTTTATTATTATGTTATGTGAAAGATACTACAAATGCATGATATGGAATAAATATATATTCGGATGTGCAGCTAACAATTTTTTTGTACTGTCTTTAACGTAATTATTTTGTTGACATACATTTCAATTGAAAAATCAAGAATGCATTGAAAACAGAAGTATTTGGTTTTAACACTAAGATTGAATTGTGACTAGGTTTTGCACTTGATGCCCTAACCTTAGTTTTCCACGTTCTCATTATTAGACATTTAGACTAACACAAGTATGTTTCATATCCTAAGTTTGGTTATGGTATTGTTAGAACTTTTTTAGTCCATAGTATTGTTGAGGACTTCACCACTAAACTACGCGTACTGTTCTGTGACTTCATACTTCCTATAGCGGATATATATACTTTTTTTTTTACTCTATTAAAAAAACTAAATATATATTGATGACTAGGGATGTGAATCAAATGAATAGGATATGGGTAGTAGCTTTCCCGTATCTTTATTTGCTGGATAAATATTCGCCTCATATTTATATCCGTGTAGATATCTATTGTGCGGGTATCCGTATATTTTTTAATATTCACAGATATTCATGGTTACCTACAGATATTTACAGAAGAAAATTTTAATATTTAATAAAAAAATTTAATCATAAATTGAAATAAAAATACAATACATAATCTTTATAAATTTCAAAAAAAGTGAAAATAACTCATTTAAATAATGTTAAATGACAGTTTACAAATATATGAAGATTTTTTAAAACCAAATGATAAAAAATAACTCGTTCAAAATCAATGGGTTAATGTTTTAATATTTTTTTTAATTTAAATTAGAGTATAGCTGGTATAGATATCCACGAGTACGGATATTATGATACCTGTACCCATCCCGTTAACATGTGAGTATAAAAAATATTCGTACCCTTTATCCGCGAGTATCCATTTTCAAAATTCATTTTTTACCTGTTGTGAATTTTATCTATGAAGATTCGCAAATACTAATTTTTTTTACATCCCTATCGGTGACTTGTTATGGTATACAAAATTGGAATATAGACCTATATTTTTTTATACAATTAGTATAAAAAACAATTTGATGGTAATTTTATATCATTACTTAGGTTTTCAATGTTTTGTATATTTCCTCTCTTGTTTGCCTCGTTGCATAAAAGAAGTTATTTACTCTTTTAGATGCTCTTGAAGTCTTGCTTCATGCTGGTTATATTTGATTTAAAATTCATATTGTAATCTTTATTTTAATTATTTATCCATTGATTTTTTTTATGGTCTAAAGTTTTTTTTTCTGTGCATAATTAATTAAATATATTGTTACAGAATTATTTATACGAAATAAATTACTTTTTGTATAGGTTTTTTCTTGACGTAATAAGTTTGATTATTGTCATTTGGATTTATATAATTCTAGATGCAATATAATAAATAGAATAAATATCATTTAACCGACACAAAAAATTTCGTGCACAAGACTAAATATTACTTCCTTTATCTACTACTTTCTGAAATATATTATAGACTAGTATTGTCGCTGATGTTTCTTTCCTTGTGCATATAGTTAATTTATTATTTTATTTATTGCCTTTGTAATTAAAAAAAAAAAACATAGAAAAGTAGAAGGATTTGAAAGGTAAACAAAAACATCACTCAAGGAGAAACTAATTAATATATAAAATACAACATTATAGCTTTTTTTTTTTTTCATATTGAGAGAGATTATAACCGTTGACAAACGAAATCTCATGTGTGTTTGTTTTTGGGATAATTAATGGGAAAGGGAGGAATATAGTTACAAATACACATGTCAAAGTGAGTGAGTCCAACCCGATAAACCAAAAATTTTACAACTTGACTTAACCCATCATGGGTTGGTAGGTTAAGTGGGTTGACTCATCAACTCACATAAAAAAAATATTTATTTATTTTTAAGTATTTAAATATTTGAATATTTTTTTAAGCAATCCATAAGATGACAATCATAGTAAATTAAAAAACTAATGGTTTCATCATACTCACCGTTAATATATGATGAATTGTTTCTAAGAAAGTGTCAATATAGTCCAAGAAAACATGACTTACACAATTTTTGCCATGTTATTTAACAAAATATAAATGAAAAAAATTACACATTAGGTCATGCTAATTTAGAAAAAAATGTTTATAAGACGGTTGTTTGAGTAATTTATTATAAAGATAATAATTAAATATTAAAGGATCAATGTATATAACTTGACAATCAAATTAATTAAAGAATCAAACTATTCAAATATTATTGAGCAATATTCTAGCATTTAAATACATGAAATTGTGAACCTATATAATTAGGAATAGTATATAATTATAAAAAAAATGTTGGTGGGTTAAGTAGATTAACTCACCTTCAACTCGGCTCAAACCCATTTAACCTGTGGGTTAAGTGAGCCGGGTTGAGTTCAACCCACTTTTGAAAAAACTTAATTTTTTTCAACCTAATCCGACCCGAATCCGTGAAAAACCGAGTTGGCTTACGTGTTGAAATTCTTGTTGACATCTCTAATCATAAATTTTCATCATGTTTGCACCTTTTGTTTTTAATTCATTATACTTTTCTTTTGGTTAAAGATAACCATATACTTTTATATTTTCTTTTCTTACATTACTACACAGAGGAAAAAAGTTTTAGATCTTTATTCTTTTCTTTTCTTTCGTAATTTTTACTAAAACATTTAAAAATAATATATTTTACAATTTTTTTTCTTTTTTCCATTATTATGCAATGCTTTCTAGTAAAGTTTTGTAGCATCCCATTTTAATAGCTTAATACTAATAAAATAAAACACTTCATCATAATATTCAAAACAGGTAATTTAGTGTATAAAGTATATACAGTCTTACAAAAGGTAACACTATAAAAAAATAGCATTTATACACTCAAACTAAATCAACAAGCTTTATACAAAAATTAACCACTACTAAAGCTCATTGAGACCTTCCACTCTAAGTGATGGTTCCTCATCTTCTAAGGGGTGCCTCTCAACCTGCAATTTCATTTGCTCCCACCAAATAGGTGATAATCACAAAAGAAAGAGATGAACAACGCAATAAAACACAAAGCACACAAAAGGATAAGCTAGTGTACAGAAAAAGTTATTCTAAAATACTAAATCTTATCAATTTCACACCAACATAGATAAAATAGATATGTATATGCACACAAATTAGTTGACATTAAACTCAATCATCTAGATACATGTCATTGACATATAATTCACTAGAGGTGTACACATATGATGATTCCTAGACTCTATAGAGTGTAGCCTCAAGAGTTTAGCACCCAACTACACATAAGGTTAATCCCTTTAACATGTAGAACCCAAATAAATCCAAAGGTTAGGATCTCCTACCACTACAAAGAAAAAAAAAATATTTTGTAGGGGTTATTTTGCGGAGGTTATAAAAACCCTCACAAATAAACATGATTTAGGATGATTCAAAGGAGTTCTTTAAAAGCTAATAATAGTGGGAATTTTGTGTTTTTTTAAAAGGTTTATGACCTCCATAAATTAGAATACATTTTTCCTTATTTCATTCACTCATTTCCTCCCAAAATTTTACGATTTCTAAAACATTTTCCCCCTAGAAAACCTAAAACATTTTTTCCCTAGAAAACCTAAGTGCGAGTTCTCTCATACCTAATTGTGATTCTAGCTCTTATTTCACTTGTCACTCTATCAAATTAGAAAATCTAAGCGGAGTTCCCTCATTCATTTTGTCATTTTGTCTGTCCACCCGTCACACCCTTCATCACACTCACTACATCATGCCTGATCAATAACTTTCTTTGTAGTGAGTCACTTGATTTTTCTTATATTAAATATCTCATTCTTTATTTTTATATTTTTACTTTTTTTCTCAAATAATAATTCTCAAATCTAGTCAATCTAAATTTGAGTTTGAATTTTGAAATTGTTGTAGAGCTCGTTATAATTCATACAATTATAATATTTTCGTTCGACTTCAAAAGTTTTATCCATTTTAATTTAAAGACTCTTATTGTACTTTAAAATTCATAATTTGTAAAATTATTTAACAATAATAGTAGTTTAATATAAGTTTTTATTTATATTTATAAATTTTGCTAAATACAAGCATACTTATAATAGATCCTAAACTCGCTAATTCATGATCACACTTTATGGACGGAAACCGTCCACTCCTTAATATCTATGGAATATATATATATATATATATATATATATATATATATATATATATATATATATATATATATATATTATTTCTCTTAATTTTATTTTTTTGATTTCTCCAATTAAAAGAGTACGCTAAAAAAATAATTGTAAACAAAAAAATAGAAAATTAAGTTTGGGAATAATATGAGAGAAAATTACTTTTTTGGAGTGCAGAAAAGATACTTTTGTGATTCAGGTTCATCTTTGTATTGAAGTAACGTAGATGAGAAAAAAACAAAAACAGATTAGATATTTCAAATCCAAGACATGACAATTAACTTCTTACCGAACTAGTATAGTACCCATCTCGTTTCTGAAAACGTATTCAACAATTAGTTTTGTTAAGATTGCCGAGACCCTTTCCTCTTGTTCTTATTAAACAGATTGCAAACGATCGATGCATCAAGAAAGGGAAAATAGAGAGAAACAATTCATGAGTGCATTTTGGTCTGTGCAAGTCCTTCTTCTTTTCTTGTGAGCTAGAAAATGAATTGTACTTTTTTCTTTTTTCTGTGTAAGAGTGAAGTGTGTAGTAGAAAGTGCAAGGCCACCTTCTGTGTTCTGTCCCTGTCAATGTGGCAAACCATTTTTGTTTCTATCCATGTTCTGGTGGACACTGTTTTCGTCCTATGCTTTTGCTTTTTCTTTTTTCTTTTTTTATAATTTGCAAAATGTTTCTTCTTATCTTTGTTAGGCAAAGAAAATAGCATTAATTATTCTAAACCTTCTCCATCTAACTTCGGATTAACCTATAATGGTGATTAGTGTTGCCCCACAGATAGTTAACTCACATAAAGACACCGGAAAGAATCATTTAATGATAATATTATCTAACGTAATGGAAACACAATCACTGTTACTATTATATGTTGCTGCAGATAATGCTGTCATCTCTTCATCGGTCTCTATTCAAAACAGTGTGGAGCATATGGTGCATGGTGGATAATATTTTTCTCCATTCTCATTATCAAACTCGAGTCTTTATTAGTGTCTCGTGGGTCTAAATTCGTGTTCCCATTCAGAAAAAAAATAAAAACAGTGTTTTTCAAAACCGTGTTTTTGATGACTTTTCACTCGCAAGACCAACCTATACAGTAGTTTATTACGGCACAGTTTGTGTAGTTGCAAACTACGTTGACTACATCTATAGTCAAATGATTAAGAACAATGGTAAAATGTTACCATATGATTTATTTTTATTATCACGTTGGTGTTGGGTTTAGATCTTATTTAGATGGGTGTTGTTGAATAATTTGAAATATTATTTGTTTAATTAAACTTGCATAATTTAACTTAAAAGTAAGAATAAGAATGTCTTGTTAAGATTTCCACATTCAAATCCCAATTATCAATGCATTAATTAATGTGATTAGTAAGGATAATTAATTCCATTGTCAACGATCCACTTTGGTCTCTTCAAACCTTCAATTAATGAAACTTAATTTTAGTTATATGTTGCTCCTATATATGGTCTTACTATGCCTCCTATTTAGAAAGCATAAATTAGACTTGACTATGCAATTTACCACTTCAATTCTAAGTATATCAGATTATATATATTGACCACGGAATTAATTAAACATTATTTGGATGTTGTTGGGAAGTGGATGGATCCTCTTAATTAATTTATTACTGAAGTTAAATATTTCTATTTGTAACTCTTAATTACTAAAACTATATATGTCAGAACCCAAAACATAATTCATTTATTGAATTAAATTTTTTACACGTAACTTCTATAACAAAAATCATGTTTAAATACGTTTTCGTATCTTATTTATGATAAAATTAGTTGTTGATTAAGAAATACTTAAGTTTGTTAATACAAGTATTAAAAAACTGATTTGATCAATTTTTCTTATCTTATTACTGTTTTTTTTTTTTTTTGCACTAAATATAA
>Ga0214543_1000587_pt1 | contig 62348 bp, 32 predicted proteins | sample CNSS2metaG_FD_160094 | JGI IMG/M metagenome (GOLD analysis project Ga0214543, IMG submission 160094) | Root nodule microbial communities from cowpea collected in UCLA plant growth center, Los Angeles, California, USA - CNSS2 | ecosystem: Host-associated > Plants > Roots > Nodule | place: USA...
AAGCACAAGCAAGAGAGGAAGAGTACTCTAGAAAATAAAGATGGCCTAACCAAAGCTAAGGGTAATATCCTTAGAAAGGATGGAACAAGAGCTCAAAAAAGGGAGGTGCAAATCCTCCCCCAAATCAAGTCAAGCTCCATCTACAAAGGCTTAAAGAATTTGTGGTCAAGTTCTCTCCAAGGAGGGGAGGATGATGAAGGATTGACCCCAACCAAGGATGGAGGCACATGCTTAAGAAGACTAAGCATGTTTAGAAAGGAAGTTCACTAATGTTTCATCCCTTTCATTTGTGTTTGTTATTTTTGATTCCCAAAGTTGACTTAGTTGAATCAACTTTAGTTGACTTGTTGACCTTTGACTAGGTTTGACTTGTTGACTATAGTTGACTTGACTTAAGCCAACATGCTAATCTATGTTTATTTGCTTTGTAGGTTAATTAGGAGTAAGAAAGCAATGCTAGGTGGCGCATGGTGATTGGGGAGCATAAATGATGTGGAGGAGAGAGTAAAGCAAAGGCATAAAGCATAAAGTAAAAGGCATGAAGCAAGTGTACCTATGTACCTTTGGTCTCCTTTGTTTTTAGCACACTTTGGCCACTTTTTGGAGACATATGAGACACATTCTTTGTCTCCTTTTATGCTAGAACGAAATTAGCCTTGCACACACCATAGTTAGGTCTTTTGTCTCTCATTTTTGTAACCTTATTTGACCTAGTTTCTAGAAGCTAGGGTTAGGTTTTTGTAGAGACATCCTTAGGTATCTTTCATTTGCTTAGAGGCCTCTAAACTTTTCTATATAAGGGGTGCTCCTAGACATGTAAAAGGGTTGAACATTTTGAAGTAAAAAAACTCTTGTGTCTCAACCATTTGTGAGAGTTTCCTCCCTAGGGAGTGAATACTTTTAAGCCTTATCTTGCATAGTAAGTGGCGGCACACATCCACTCATCTTCAAGGTTGCCATGGCTTCTAGCCTATCCTTGTAGTGGCGTGCTTCTCACATTTTTACCATTCCTTTCCTTTCCATTTTATGTTTTCTTCTTCCTTTAATTGCTCTTGGTTTTCTATGGTTTATATGCTTTCCATTTCCTTTTTGTTTTGAATACATCCATCATCTTCTTCTCTTGAGCTTTGTGAAAGGAACCTTCACATCTAGATAGCTTGCTATCTTAATGTCCAGTGGGGATTTCACTTAGATTTCTTAATCAACTCACACCATATTCAATATTCTTAAAAAGGAACAAGATAATCCTTCATCAGAAGGAATCCTCATCGATCCATAAATATCAATATGGATCAACTCCAATAAGTCTTTTGCTCTTTATGCTTTTCCTATTGAGAAAGGTAACTGGTGTTGTTTGCCGAGGAGACATCCTTCGTATAATTCATTATTCTCCTTCAAGCATTAAAGATCTCTCATCATGTTTTTTTTTGTAGAGAAAATTTAAGGCATGTGTGTTGAAATGGTCAAATCTTATATGCCAAAGCCATGAGTAATCAACTTTTGCCTTCATGGCAATATTAGTTCTAGATTTGAAGCTTATAGGAATGCTTCTATTTCTCTTCTCCATTTTTATTGTTCAATTTATATCCTTCTATTTTAATAAATTTTGCATGTATCTTTCTCAAAGTGAAGAGAATATTCATTCTCCATCATTCGGCCAATACATAGAAGATTCTTTTTAAGATTAGGAACTAGTAAAACATCCTTGATGAATTTTTTACCTTTCTTTGTCTACGCCATGACAGTTCCTTTGCCTTGAAACTCCAATATGGTGTCGTTTCCCAACTGAACTTTGGCAATGACGGTTCTGTTAGTGTCTCTGAAGATGCTTTGATATTTGGCCATGTGATTGCTTCATCCATTATCCAAGTACCAATTTTGATAATTGGCATTATCAGTTTAAAAGGCATTCCTTAGTTCTTCAATTCCTAAATTCTTATGAAAATCTTTGGAGGCAAAGAAGCATTCTGGAGACTAGAGGTATTCAACATTATTCTTTTTCTAGTATTCAAAATGTATAGGAGTAAGTAACTCTCGTATTCACGAGGGTTGAACATAATGTATCTTAACTCTTTGTGATTTCTGCTATTCATTATATTTCTTTTCCATACTCTTGTGTTCTATTCTCGATCTTAACTCCATGATAATTATTGATTGCATATTTAGAGGCATGTAATCATTGAACACAATATTAGAACCTAGACTAGAATAGACAACTAATTGATTGTGCATCTAGACATAGAGCACATCATTGGTCATTCTTAACATCTGAACCTAAGGCTTAATGCGAACATTTAGTAAGGAAATATCGAAGATATTAGGGTTCATATTAAAGATTAAACTTGTCGCTAAGATATTAGGGCTTGTTACATAATTGTGTGAATGTTAGAGGTATGAATTAGAAATATATTGTTAGTGTTTTAATATTGATTCCATGCATGAAATCCAACTTCGGTGAAGTCTTTACAATATATTTTAATTTATTTTAATTTGCTTTCGATAATTTCGAATTATTTTATAAATAAAAAATTAATATTTTTCATTATTGTAAAGTTTTTTTGCCTTTGTAAAGTTTTTTTGCCTTAATTAGTAAACAATCATAGTTTTTCTAAACCACGCGAGTCTTTGAGGGAAAATGATATATGGACTTATCCACTTTATTACTTGTGCGATTTGGTACACTTATCAATCACATAACAAGTTTTTGGTGTCATTGTTGGAACTAGCGTTTTTTTAGTTAATTCTGTTTTATTTACCAAATTTGGTTTTGATTGTTAATAACTTGTTTTTTTTTCTTTCTATTTTTTTAAAAAAAGCAGTTATTACTAATTCGTTTTTTTATTGTTTCCTTATTTTGCAAGAGAAGCATATAATGTTTTAGGTTTCTCAAATTGTTCTCATTTTCGCCTCTTAGAGCAAGAAGAAATAAATATGGCTGGATCACGGGAGACAAGAGATCTTTTTTCCTTTTACCAAGATTATGATTAAACATTAAGTCAAACATGGTATAGATTCAAATGATTGCTTAGAAAGACTCATGTCCATGGATTTGATGAACCAACACATGTTAACATCTTCTTGGGAGGATGAGAGCACAAACAAAGTTGATGTTAGATGCCTCAACTGGAGGTATGATCTAGTCCAAGACACCTGAGGCGACAAAGGCATTCAGAGAGAATATGGCATCCAGTGGCTTTGAAGCCCAGAATGAGAGAATTCAAAAGCATAAAAGGGATGTATTAGAGTTGCAAACTCAAGATGCGTTATTAGTTCAAAACAAGTTAATGACTCAACAACACAAAGCTCATATGAAGCAACTTTCAGCACTTCCATAAGAGCTCCAAAATGTCTTTCAACACCAACACCAACAATCATTACAAAGTTATGTGTTATGTAGAGGACATCATGCTAATGGACAATGTGTTATGCACAGTCAGTCTCAAAAGGAGCCAAATTACATGGGAAATCAAGATCAACAAGGAAATTATTGGAGCTCTTATGGAAGGAGCCACAACTTTGTAATAATTGTTGGTGTTGGTGTTGAAAGGCATTTTGTAACTCTTATGGAAGTGCTAAAAGTTGCTTCATAAGAGCTCCAAAATACCTTTCAACACCAACAATCATTATAAAGTTGTGTGTTATGTAGAGGAGATGATGCCAATGGACAATGTGTTATGCACAGTCAGTCTCAAAAGAAGACAAATTACATGGGAAATCAAGATCGGCAAGGAAATTATTGGAAATATAATCAAGGATGGAAGTCTCATCCAAGCATGGGACAAGTTGGACCTTCCAATAGGCCACCTCAACAACATCAACAACCCTTTTTGCATAAAAGGACATTAAAGATGGAAGAAACATTTAAACAATTCATGCAAGTCTCTATTTCCAATCACAACAACACGAAGGCATCCATCCAAAATTTTGAAACACAGATGAGTCAATTGGCACAAAAGTTGGAGGAAAAATTAATAAAAAAAATTTAGAGCCAACATTGAGGTCAATCCAAAGGAGGATTGTAAGGCTATCACAACCCGGAGTGGAAAGGTATTGGAGGAGAGAGTGGATAAAAGAAAGGTTGAAAAAAATTTAGAGAGTGAGAAAAATAAGAGTGATAAGGAAAAAAGTAAGAAAGAATAAAAATTGAGTAACAAGAATGAGGAGAGAGTTGAATAAGGAAGCCAATAGGAGAAAGAGGAGGAGAAAATCAAATAGAAAGATGTGAAAAAACTCTTCCATACCCACCAGTTCCCTTAAAGAAAGACAAAGAGAATCAATTTGCTCACTTTGTGGATATTTTCAAGAAGCTGGAGATTAACTTCCTCTTTCGGAAGCACTACAACAAATGTATGCTTATGCAAGATTCATGAAAGATTTGCTTACTAAGAAAAGGAAGTATATAGAAGAGGAGACAATTGAGGTTCATGGAAATTGTAGTGCTATAATACAAAAGTTGTTGCCGCCAAAATTCAAGCTACTTGGTAAGTTTCACTATTCCTTGTACAATTGGGAATTTGGCTATTGGGAAAGCATTGATTGATTTGGAAGGTGATATCAATCTGATTCCTCTTTCTTTAATGATGAAGATTATAAACTTAGAGGTGAAACCAACAAGAATGACTTTACAACTAGTTGACCAGTCTGTCAAATTCCCCTTGGAGTCACTAAGGATGTACTTGTAAAGGTGGATAAATTCACTTTTCCATTTGATTTTGTCATTCTTGACATAGAGGAAGATATTGAGGTTCCTCTCATTTTGGGAAAACCATTTATGAAGACAACTAGAGTAATTATTGATGTTGATGATGGTCACTTAAAATGTGTGTACAAGACGAGACAATTGTAACATCCCGTCAGGATATTACGGATTTATAAATAAAATAAGAGAAACGAATAAATAACAACGCATTTAATAATACCTCATTTTCCCAAAACGCGGGAAAATTTAAAATTTATTAAAAGAGCAAATAAAGTTCATAATCGTCCGTTATAAAAACTAAAAGAAACAATTTTATAAAATCACCCATCAGGGTTTACAACTGTTTCCAAATGCAAATAAAGAAAACATAAGAATTCCTCGAGTCGAACCCCTCTCCGTGACTAAGCTTCACCTGAGCCACCTGTATCAACAACATCTGCTCCCGTGTACCGCGTACACGATCATCGTCAAACACACGCAGATAGGGTGAGTTTAACAGATACATCATATATAATGTTACATACATATATATCTACATTCACACACATCACTGTACATAACTTAACATCCCACATTGTTCTATACTTTAATTCCTACCATCTGACCCCCAATCAGATTATTCGTGTTCTACATCGTCTAATGGTTACTTCAAGGTGACTTGCTGCCATACCTATCGGCCACAACCGATAGAGCACGTGCGGGAAACAATGCTACAGATCATACACCGTAACGCCAGGTAGAGTTCCCATATACGAACATAGTCTGTAACGTCCCAAGAATACCAAACTCGTTAGCCAACAACTGAGGAGGGCAATCTATCTGGACCCATCCGTACCGGCCACAACCAGCACACTCACACCGGCAACACTCGCCAACCCGAGCCACAACTCAAGGGTTCCTCGTGTTCATCCGCCATCCCGAGCCACAACTCAAGAGATGCTATTCTGAGCCACAACTTAAGGAATACCACGTGCTTAACCCTTATCCCGAGTCACAACTCAAGGGATACGTTCCGAGCCACAACTCAAGGAACACCAGCAATCCCACCTTTAAAGCACTGCTAGACGTCTTGTAGATCACAATTTCACAACCAAAATTTCCAAGCTGCAGCAGTACAAATCGCCTGGCGGGTGACACATACCGCCAGGCGCTGTCAGCTCCCAGACCGCCTAGCGGGTGTCGCGTACCGCCAGGCGCACAGCGCCTTAAAATTCCTCTCACCGCAGAGACCGCCTGATGGGACTACCCCACCGCCAGGTGCACCAAGCCTTGAGACCCCACTGTGCTCCCGTTACCGTCTGGCAGTTCACGTCCCACCGTCAGGCGCCATGACAGTACAACGCGTACTGGTTTTTTATGCTCAAGTCTAGCACAGTTTCTTACCTCATTTCCATCTGCTCAATCCCTGGTATCATCTAACTTAATTGGTTACTAACAATGGTGAGGTCCAATCCTCACTCCTTAGCTTGATAATAGGACCCATTCAATGATAACATTAAGCTCCTTCCTTCTTAACCTATTAGTACTCTTAGATTCTTTACCATTAAGTTGTTGCCAAGCCTATTACACTGTTTGAACCCTCATTCACAATAATTGGTCAATTCTCCAAACCCCCTTACACCCAACTTATTCAGTATTCAGAATCTCTACTACGCCATAATATAAGAAGACCTCTAATATCTGATATCACTACCTCCTAAGGTAATTCTCACCCTTGTAGTTCATACACGACTCCATCATCAAACCTTCCCAAATATCATAAAAATTCCATCTACTGATCCTAACCCAACGGGAACAAAATCCAACCTCAGTGCACGACACTTCAACCTGCAGCAGCACTGCCACTACGTTGGCGCCTGGCGGCCAGCCCCCGTGCCGCCAAGCGGTGCTTACCTTCTGGACTTTTTCCCAGATTATCCCACACCCAATGCCCGGCCATTTTTCCATCTTCGTGAATTCCCATTACATGTAAATCTAATCCAAGCACAATCATAACAATTCAATATATACTTTCATTGATCACCTATTCCTATGTCCAATTCACAGTAACACATTCCAAATTGTAATTTCAGATAACACACATTCAACCCTAACTCATATACATTGTTCCATTCATTTAAGCCTTTGATTAGGTAATTATACCCACGGTTGGTCAACATTACCACCCCATAAGAATCATCACTGACTTTTGCCCCGATCAGATTTCACCCAGAATTCCAGAAAACCCAAAAACGAGTCAGATTGCCCCGCACCGCCTGGCGGTTCAACCAGTCCCGCCAGGCGCTTCATCAGCAAACCTCGAAAGTGCCGCCAGGCGGTTCCTCTTCCGGGAACCCAGAATACATGAATTTGCATGAGTCGCTTGGCGGTGGTTCGTCACCCGCCAAGCGGTTTCTGGAAAATTCCAGAAACGCATAATTTCACAGAATTAACCATGCACAGACAATCCAATATACCATACATCACACATTATTTAATAATAAGCATAAGATTTCGGAGTCCAGCTCCCCTAACCTGGAATTCCTTCGCTTAAATTGAATTGTTTGAGATACTCCAATGATCACCACGTCTCCCCCTTCTTGATGTGGTCACTCAAACCTCACCAATCTCTCTAATTTTCGTGCTCTAATTCAGGTTGCTATTCCAGCTTGCCAAAACCTTCCCTATGACCACTTTTTACCCTTTTAAACTTGGCTTTTAGTAGAGTTTAATTACCCAAAACGAAATTTACCTAATGGTACTGTTAATTACCATTTAATTGACATTTATGATCTGTTTTTTAGCTACCCAAGGCTGCCTCTCAATTATCTAGGGTTTTTCCCAACCTTTCATATTCAATTCAAAGCCAAAATGCCAAAAATAAAGTTTTTAGTTTAGTTCTCCAAGGTTTGAACCCATAACCATTCAATCACAAAGTAATTGCACAACCAATTCAACCAAGTCAAGTTTCATGCTTAACAAATCCAATTCAGACATCATATCATACCAGAACATGATTACATAGATTTAAATAATAAAACAATAACACAAAAGTTAGCATACATAGGACTCGAACCCAAGTCCTCTCACACAATCTAAGTACTCTCAACCACTTGAGCTAGTACTTTTCCATGTCATACCAACCATAATTTAATGTCATAATTATTTCCCCACCCGCATTTATTAATTAATTATTTATTTAATTAATTAAATCCTACGGGTATTACAACAATCACCTTTAATGTGGTTGAAGCAATGTAGTATCCTAAAGATAAAGATAATTGTGGAAGCATGAAGGAGATAAATGTCGTTATTGAAAGTCAAATTCATAGGAGGTCTCCACTTGGAAAAGTTCTGAATGGAGCTTAAGAAGATCTAATTATGGAAGAGGCAACTAGATTTGAAGAGGTGAAGAGACAATTAGAAAATCATAAAGAAGTAACCTCAAATGTTGAATTGGAAAATTTGGTGAAAAAAGAAATTCATGATAAACAACAACTTCAGTTGAAAATATTACCAACTCATCTCAAATATGTTTTTTAGAAGGTGAAGAAAAGAAGTTGTTGTTCAGTAGCAATTCCTTATCAAACATAGAAGAATAGAGATTGGTTGTTGTATTGAGAGAAAATAAAAAAGCAATTGGGTGCACATATCTTATTTGAAAGGTATAAGTTTGACATATTGTATGCACAATATGATGTTAGAAAAGGATTACAAACTGATTGTTCAACTATAGAGGAGATTGAATCCAACCATGAAGGAGGTGGTTAGAAAAGAGGTATTCAAGTTGCTTGAGGTTGTTATGATTTATCTTATATTTAATAATGCTTGGGTTAGTCTTGTACATGTAGTGCCAATGAATTAATTCCAACAAGGACACTCACTGGGTGGAGAATATGTATTGATTATAGAAAGCTGAATGAGGCAACTCGGAAGGATCACTTTCCCTTACCTTTCATGGACCAGATGCTGGAAAGGTTAGTAGGGTAGGCCTATTATTGTTTTCTAGATAGTTACTTGGGCTATAATAAGATAGTCGTAAATCCAGATGATCAAGAAAAGACTGCATTTACTAGTCCCTTTGGCGTATTTGTTATAGAAGAATGCATTTTGGTCTGTGTAATACACCAGTAACTTTCCAAAGGTGTATGTTTGCAATTTTTTCTGATTTGTTGGAAAAAGCATTGAAGTTTTTATGGATGATTTCTTCGTATTTGGTTCATCTTTTGATCTTTCTTTAAACAATCTTGAGATTGTATTCAAAATATGCGTAGAAACCAATCTTATTCTAAATTAGGAGAAATGTCACTTCATGGTGTGTGAAGGTATACTTGGCCACAAAGTCTCTTCTAGAGGAATCTTAGTGGATAGTGTCAAGGTAGATTTCATTAAGAAGTTCCCCCTACCTACTTCTGTAAAGGGTGTTCAGAGTTTTATTGGTCATCCAAGATTCTATCGAAGATTCATCCAAGACTTTTCCAAGATAACAAGTCTACTACGCTACCTCCTTGTTAAAGATGTTCCATTCAAATTTGATGAGGAGTGGATGCGGGCATTTAACATTTTGAAAGGAAGGTTGATTTTGGCTTCAGTAATTGTTTCTCCAAATTGGGAGAAAGAATTTGAGTTAATGTATGATGCGAGTGATTATGCCATAGGAGTTGTGCTTAGTCAGAGGCAAGGAAAGGTTTTTCATACCATTTATTATGTTAGTAAGGTCTTAACTGGTGCACAATTAAATTATGCTACAACAGAGAATGAGATGTTGGCTATTGTGTATGCTTTAGAAAAGTGATCTCATTGGATATACTCAAATCATGTTATTATTAAATACTTGCTGACAAAAGCAAATTCAAAGCCAAAATTGATTTGATTGGTACAACTTTTGCGAGAATTGGATGTGGACATCAAAGATAAGAAAGGAAGTGAGAGTGTGATAACTGACCATATTTCTCGATTAGTTAATGAGGAAGTAACCTACAATGAGGGGGGACATTCATGAAACTCTTTCAAATGAAGTCCTTATGTTCATTTAACAAAGATTGTGGTTTGCTGATATGGAAAATTTTAAAGTTGTTGGTGTTCTTCCAGAACAACTCAAGTGGCAACAAAAGAATAAGTTTTTACATGATGCCAACCAATTCATATGGCATGTCCATTCTTATTCAAAATAGGAACAAATAACTACTTACTAAGAATATGTGTCGCTATAGAAGAAATGAGCATTTTATGCCATTGTCATAATTTGCCATATGGAGGACATTATAATGGTGAAAGGACAACAGCTAAGGTGTTACAATTCAGATTCTATTGGCCTAATCTATATAAAGATGCCCACGTTCATGTAAAGAGTTATGATAAATGTCAACGGACTGGGAACATATTTAAAAGACATGAGATGTCATTACAAGCTATCTTATAAGTATAGGTGTTTCATTGTTGGGGAATAGATTTTATGGGACCTCTTCCCTCATCATTTGGGAATGAATATATATTGGTAGTTGTGGATTATGTTAGTAAATGGGTGGAAGCAACAACTTGTCAAAAGAATGATGCCAAAACAGTTATAAAATTTTTGAAAAGACTTTTGCTCGATTTGGAGTTCCAAGAATTCTCATTAGTGATGAAGGGACACATTTTTGCAATGCTCAATTGGCAAAGGTTCTTTCTGTAACGTCCCTAGTGGAAATTACTTAATTAAATAAATAAATAATATTTGAAATTAATACGACTTAATTTTATTATTCCCAAAAGGCAGGAAAATTTAAAACATTGTACAACACGCCAAAAGCTATTTAATAATAGTAGTAAAGTTATTACAAATTTCCAAAATCCAATGAAAATAGCAGTAAACACAAATAAGTTCCTAGCTCATATCCCAAGCTAGCCCCTATCTCTGTCTCAAGCGTCAGCAACATCACCTGTAGTATCATCTGCTCCTGTGTAAAGAATTACACTATCATCGTCAATCACAAACAAAAAGAGTGAACTTATAAGTAAAAATAACATATAATATAACATAATAAAAGCAATACACCCATCTGATTCATCCTAGTTAGTTCTTGACCAAGTCCTTAATACCCCAAGGCTTTTCAGCCTTCAAATCACACAACAGTTAATTTTGGACTCAAGATTTATGATGCTCACATGAACCTGCCCGCTCGTGGTTCTGTCTTTACGAACCTCACTACTCGTAATCCTGCTCTACGAACCTCCCCGCTCGTAGTCCTGCTCTACGGACCTACCCGCTCGTAGTCCAACACATGTGATCCACCAGCTACACACCTTCCTGCACGCAGCATCTCTCAAATGTGACACGAAACATACGAATCTACCTCGCTTGTATCCCCACACGAGAGTAACTGGATATGAATCTTCCCACTTGTATCATCAAATGTTCACCACCATCCATGAACCTACCTGCTCATGGCACAACATCTCCTAGTCCAAGTCCGCATCAATGCGTACAAACAACACACACAAAACTACACTAATCTCGCTTAGGCTAGAAGCCTTAGCTCAACCGACTAGGCCTGTCTCGCTTAAGCTAGGCTTTCTCGCTTGAGCGAGCGCGTTACAGTGGCTTAATGTGAATTCTCGCTTGGGCGAGATCGCTCTTCGCCTAGAACCAAAGTCTCACGCCTAGGCGGCGAGTCAAGCAGAAACACACGAATTTTCCACGATTTCTCGCTTAGGCGAAACTCCCTCGCCTTAGCGAGATGACTTGTCGCCCATAATAGGGCTCTCCGCCTGAGCGAGATGCTCGAGCAGAACCACACAATCCCCTCAATTTCTCATTGAGGCGAGGAACTCTCACCTAAGCGAGATACTCTGTAGAACTAGGGTCGAGTCTCTGCTACTTTTGCCTAGGCGAGCCTTGCTCGCTTGAGCGAGAATAGTATATATCTTCCCTGTTCATGCACGCAAACACCAGAAAACAATGCCAATTCACAATACAGACACTACCAAGCAATCTATTACAACGATTAATTCTCATGGACATGTTTTAAACCCAATTGGACCACCAAAACTTGAGATTGAACCACAAACAACCATATAGTACCAAACCCTTGTCATATTCATATAGAGGCATAAGTGACTTATCAAACAACATCAGAAAATCAAACCTCTCAATCACATCACATGGATCACAAAATTTCATGACACGCAAGCATAAAATGATAAGATCATGACTCACAATCACAACACATACCATTTAATTTATAAAACACATAATGACAACTCCCCTAACCTGGTTTCCTTTGCTTAAATTTGAATGGGTGATAGTTCTTCTTGACCCAAAATGGCTCCCCTTAGTGCGCCCACAATTCAGCTCCTTTGATTCACTCTAAACTCATGTTTCACTCAGAATTCGTGCTCCTTACCACACTCTCAGTTTTCAGTCTCAAAAACCCTTCTATTTGCCTTAGTTTGCCTTTTTAATATGGTCCTTAATTATGGTTAATGGCTAAAAACGAAAATTACATTTAAATGAATATAATTACCCTTCAAAGACCATTATGGGCTATTTTTCCCAGCCTCCCTTGGCTGCCCATTGTCACTAGGGTTTCTCTACCCTTTCACATTCATGCCACAATTAGTTTGGCAGAAAAATAAAAAAGTTAATTTCATTCTTAACAAGGTTTGAACCCACAACAACTAAATCACAAAGCAAATGCACAACCAATCATGTTTCATGATAATTCTTATAATTTTAGGATTACATTATCACTACTCACATTCAATCATAACCTTAAAACAATGCACAAAATAAAATATCATACAATTGGCATACATACAACTTGAACCCAAGTCCTCTCACACAATAAATTACTTTCAACCATTTAAGTTAGTACTTTTCCACGTCATACCAATTAACATTAAAAGTCATCAAGGCTTCTACTACCGGTATCTATTAAATAATTATTTATTTAACTATTTAAATTTCTTAGGTCTTACACTTTTACACTATAAGGTAAAACATAAAGTTGATTCACCATATTATTCGCAAACCAATGGACAAGCAAAAGTGTCCAACTGGGAGATTAAGAAAATTTTGGAAAAAATTGTGTCATCTTCTAGGAAGAATTGGTCAGCAAAGTTAGATAATGATAGGTGGACATACCAAACTACGATGAAGACCCCAATTGGATTATCTCCTTTTTAGTTGGTTTATCGAAAAGCTTGTCATTTACCGATCGAAATGGATCATAAAGCTTATTGGGCATTGAATGTGTTAAATTTTGATCCCTCTATGTCAACTGAAAAAAGAAAATTGCAATTGCTAGAGTTGGAGGAGATGAGACAACATGCTTATAAGAGCTCTTAAATTTAAAAATAGAGGATTAAAAGATATCAAGATCAAAAGCTATTGAAGAGGGAAATTTATCCAGGTCAATAGGTATTACAATTCAATTCAAGATCCTCTTCCTCATTCGTGGTCCCCATGGAACACATACTCTGTTTCTGAAGCGTAGAATACCATTTGTGCCCATCTAATAGTCTCTTCCTTTGTCGATGCCTAACCACCCGATGGTCTACTGCAAGTCGTGATCCTTACCCTGTTCCACTCGGATCTCCTTTAGGAACTCATTAATGACTTTCAGCATTCCACATCGAATATGGTCTGAACCCACTTGCACTTCAAAGTTCATATCCCGCAATTCATCAATTAATTCCAACTCTTTCACCATCAATACAGACATATGAACTCTCTTTCTACTTAGGGCATCTACAACGACATTGGCTTTACCAGGGTGGTATAAAAGGTCAAAGTCGTAGTCCTTGAGGTACTTCATCCAGCATCATTGCCTCATATCCAATTTCTTCTGATCAAACAAGTATTTTAAGCTCTTGTGATCGCTAAAAACTTGAAACTAGGAACCATACAAGTAGTGCCTCCAATTCTTGAGGACAAACACCACCACAACTAACTCCAGGTTATGAATTGGATAATTTTTCTCGTACACCTTAAGTTGTCGTGACGCATAAGCCACTAGTCGCTTCTCCTACATCAGTACGCAACCCAAACCCTGATATGAAGCATCACAATACACTTCAAACTTCACAATACACTTCAAAAGTTTCTATTATGAATAAAAAGATAATTGGTCTCTAAATCGGTAACTAAAATAGTTTTTATTATGAATTGGTCTCTAAATTGCTCACTAACATTAGCTACCAAGGTTTTTCCTACCAAAGAAATCAGTCTCTAATTAGAAAATTGGTCTCCTATTGGTTACTAAAATTGGTCATTATTTAGGAATTTTCTTGTAGTGATAATTAGAATGTAAATATTATCTTACAAATCGATTTTATAAAATTGAGTTATACATAAACTTACTTACTGAGATGATATTAGATTATATTATAGCAAAGTTTATTAACATTTATATGTTATCCATTATAAAGTTCTTTTTAGATTACCTACAAATATTTAATCTTATAATCGATATGTTTATCTTTTTTTTACATAAGATGTGTTGAAAATCCTATATTAACTAAGATACGGTTAAATCATAATATATATATATATATATATATATATATACTAACACAAAAATAGCTTACCACGTCATTGAATTTACATATGACATATATGAAACATACGTGAAAAATGTGCGGTGACAATTTTATAATTAAGTGATCAAAATTTACACCTGACCTATAAACATCGGATGTAAGAACCCAATTTTAAGTTGAGCGCTTAGAGGTCATATGTAAATATATTAAAAAAAAAAACCTTGCATGTTACATATTCCCTCACTTTCTCTCCTACGTGAACATCACCCTCAACAACAACGACCTGTGTGGTGTTAGGGCTTCCTTTGGTGACTAAAAGTTGCACTTTTTGCCATTGTGTGTGGTGCATTGGGAAACAACTTTTCCCTTTAATATTTTCTGCATTAAAGTTAGATTCTCATCTTCTCACTTTAGTATTGGCGCGCACGTGACTATTTTTTAGGGAACTCAGTCATTGCATTATAAGAAAATCCTTGAATAATGACCAATTTTAGTGAAAAAAAATAATTAGCCACTATAGTGGCCAATTCAAATACCAATTATTAAAATAAAAATTATTGGTAACTAAAATAATTTCAAAAATTATAATTGGTCTCTAAATTGGTAACTAAAATAGTTTCTATCATGAATTGTTCTCTAAATTGGTCATTATCATTAGCTACCAAGGTTTTGGGTACCAAAGAAATTGGCCTCTAAACATATTTTTGGTCACTAAAATTGGTCATTATTGAATAGTCTTCTTGTAGTGTTGTTATGTTAAATGTCCACCTTGGTTGTTTTGAACGTCAGTTTTTTTATTTTTTGTTTATATTAGATGTTTGATTAATTTTATATTTATTATAGGTTTTATGTTTATATAATTTTAGATTTATTAGATCTTTGATTAATTTATAATTTGATTAAATTATAAATTATTATTATTAGGTGCATTGTGGGTTTATATTAAGATTTATTATAATTTTTCATATAGACATTGAGTGAACCTTAGTTCCCCTTTAAGATTTAGTATAAATGATTAAACATTAATTGTTTGTATTAAATCTTGAATTGTTTGATCGAAAAAATATATTTTTCATAATTTATTAGTATGTGTGTATTGTAAATTTATGCATAAATTTGATAAAATTTCGGTTCAAATCATTTTATGTTGTCCTCATTGGAATTTAATAGTCCTCATTCTTGAAGAATCCCTAATTGTCTGGTTTTGTTTTATTAATAAGATACCCAAAAGTGAACTAAAGGCCTTACTACAAAAGTAATGTTACAACTTTCATAACATTCGATTAGTATATAACAATTATGACTAGTGTGTCTTCAATTTAACTAGAGTTGTGATTGCAATAAACCAATTGTTAAATAGGAATAAACAAAACAAATTCAATTTATATATCCTAAGGTTAGATGTCATTTAATCGTTAACTTAATTATTTTGTGTAGAAGTTGTATGATATTTACTTTTCCTTCATTTATTGTATGTAATATGAAGGGCAGTTCGTTTGGATGTGGACATCATGCATTGAATCAAAACTATCATTAGGGCAAGAGTCATTGAAACTATTGGACAATAGTAAACACTTATAACTTAAGTATTATTTGTATGGTTTGAGGAACTCTATACATAATAATGTTGTATTATTCTTTAGGTCTTCAAGGATCTTTTACCTATATCGAAATAAAACAATAGTGGATAATATCTCTTCAATAAAGTAGAAGAGTAGGTTTTGATTTATCTTTTGTTCTAAGTTAGATTACATTTTTTATTCAATAGATATTTATTGACTTTTGAAATATATATTATGCATGGGAAACATTATAGTTGAAATGTATATGTTGTTCTATATAATTTCTTTTTTTCAAGTTTTGGTTTCATGCCAAAACCAATCAAATTAAAAAAAAAGAACTTAAAAATTTAGGTATGTTATTACGCTAATAGACATAAATTTGCACGTGTTAGAACATTAATCAACATAAATTTATGTCTGTTACTATCGTAACATATGTAAAATTAATGCGAAATAGAAAAAAAAATAGTTAAAAAATATATCTTTGTTGTCTCTATAACATACATAAATTTGCGTATATTATAAATGTAAAAAACATAAATTTACATATATATTAAATCAACAAACTTGAATTTACAACGAAAATTTTAATCTATGTAAATTTATGTCTTCCACCGTTATGTCTAGCTTAAAATAGACATAAAAAATCTAAACTAATGGACGTAAAATAGTATTTTCTATGTAAACAAACTTCTTAAAAAAAATTGGTTTAATGAAGTAGAGCCAGATATAACTTTATCCACTAAAAACATTTTCTATAAATTTTTTATGAGATTTTATATAAAAGAATTTATATCACTTTATGTTAATTTATTCTTAAAACATTGCAGTCGTAAACTTCATAAATTAGCCGTGTGCAGTACATATATGGAAATAAGAAAGGAGAATTTGGAAATAAGAGATTAAGAGCGGTGGTTACATGCATAGTTGGAAGGGAAAGAAAAGAAAGGAAAACCCACATTTGAAAGCACATTGAAAAAAATATACCAGGGAAACAAAATTGAGAAAAACAAGAACATTCAATTATATTCTCTCCGCTAAAACTCTTAAAATATCAATAAATATTATTCTTTCCTTTAGTGAAGAAAACTGATGGAACCAAATTCCACATTTAATTAATATGGATCCAATGGATATGATCTGAATACAGGTCAGAATACCTGAAAAATTTTAATTCATTCACTTATCATAAATAATTATATCAATATTTTAAAAGTTCTTTTTATAACTCAATGTCTTCGAAAATATGAGTATATGGATTATGTGATTAGATTTCATGTATTTCCTTTTTTTTTACGTCTCACATTACATAACATAAATAAGTATTTATTATCAATTAATAATTTATTGATTATTTATTATATATATAAAATATATATATATATATATATATATATATATATATATATATATATATATTAAATACTGGAAAACCTAATTAATTTCAACTCATGTGTTGCAACTTTTACATTCCTTTTATTACTGTATGAAAATCTTTAAATAGTAATTAATTTTAGGAAAAAAATAATTTATCATATTACAATAATTAATTTAGATAACAATTTATAAATTACAAATTATTAATTTTTAAAACAGCAGTCATATTATCAATAAAAAATTATAGTTAATGATTAGTTGCTAAATACTAATAAGAAGATAAACTAATTGAGAACATTTCTCAACTGATAGAAGAGACAAAACTTTGAAATACTCTCGTGTAGAGCCAAAGAATTAATAATAGGAAGATTTTCAAGAAGAAAATTAAAGTTACTATAAATAAAATTCTAATTAGTTACATGTGTTTTATTATTGAATAATAGTATAAAGCCATTGAAAACTGAAAGAAGAAATTGTTAGACAAGCTCCCAGCCACTTTTTTTTATCAGGCACTAAAAGAATAGTCATCGTGGAATTTCACCACTAAAGTTAGTGACTAAATTTAGTAATTATTAAATAACTAATTTTAATTTTTATGTAAACATTTATATAACTATAGATTTAATGGCAGATAAGGATTTACTGCCCGATAATGATGGTAATAGAAAAAACTAATAAATTTTTGGTTTAATTTTTTATACCAAAATTTGTAAGAAATATAGGGAAAAAAATTAAAATAGTTAAACAATCGATTTTATTTCTAAAGATTCATGCAGTCATAAATATATCTCTAAAACCTTCTAAAGTAGAGTTACCTTATGAATTTCCATTAATGTTTATCCTACCAACTCTCATGTATTTAATATATTCATAAGAGAGGTCATCACATAGGTAACAACACAAGGTAAGCTACTGAGAGAGATATCATCATACCACGGTTTGTGAGAAGCATTTAAATAAGAATAAGTCATACAATAACCACTGTAATTCCTTATCAAGGCATCAAATGCATGCACTGTATCAATATATTTTTATGTCTTTTGAAACTTATTAAGCAAGTTCTATCAAAGACTAACTTCCTTCTATGGGTGCGATATAAGTTTAAGCGTCTAGAATTTGAGATTTCTTAAGATTTTGAACATTTAGAAGAAAAAGATGAAAGATAGAATTTCATTGATATCTCCAGAAGAAAAAAAAAAACTGTTACAGCAATTAAAATTGCCTTTATTTATAATAAAAGAAGGGTGCAGTAAAATCCTATTCTAGATGATGCTCCATCGTAACATTGCCAGCCTATAATCTGTTGAGGTTGTTAGCGGTGGATAGTGAAAAAAGATTCTGCAGCTCAATGGGATGATTTTATTGTCTGCCCCTGCTGAGTTGGTGTATTTAATGATTCATGTGAAAATCCAATTTTACCCTTTTCATCATTTTCGTAATTTAACATCCCCCCACAAGCTGGAGTATGGTAAATATCAATCATGCCGAGCTTGGAAATGAATGGAGTGAAAAGAGGAGGAGGTAAAGCTTTTGTAAAGAAATCAGCTAGCTGTTCTTTGGATGAAATAGGCAGTAAACGTAGGACCCCCTCTTGAAGCTTGGTTCGAACAAAATGACAATCAATCTCCAAATGCTTTGTTCGCTCATGAAAAACGGGGTTGGCAGCTATGTGCAAGGCACTTTGATTATCACAATAGAGAACAGGTGCTCTAGAACAAGTAATGTGTAGATCACGTAAAAGAAATATCAGCCACTGTAACTCGCAGGCAGCAGTTGAAAGTGCCCTGTACTCAGCTTCAGAAGAAGATCTTGAAACTGTTTGTTGCTTCTTTGCTTTCCAAGAAATTAATGATGAACCCAAAAAGAAGCAATATCCTGAAATGGATTTTCTAGAGTCAAGACAACCAGCCCAATCTGCATCAGAGAATCCTAGTAATTGAATTTCTGATTTTCTTGGAAAGAACAAGCCTCTACCTGGGCTGTTTTTAAGATATCTCACTATTCTGCAAGCAGCTTGGTAGTGTGTTAGAGTTGGATTATTTAGAAATTGACTAAGTTGTTGAGTGGCAAAGGTGATGTCTGGCCTAGTGGTGTTCAAGTAAAGTAATTTTCCAATTAATCTTCTATAGGCTGCTACATCTTCATATGACTTCCCTGCATCTTGATATAATTTAATTGAATGATCAAGTGGTGTTTTGGCAGGTTTTGATCCAAGTAGACCAGATTCATTTAGAAGATCTAAACAATATTTCCTTTGACAAATTGAGATACCCAGTTTGGAATGTGCCACCTCTAACCCAAGGAAGTATTTCAATGGGCCCAAGTCCTTGATTTTGAAATTGGAGTCAAGAAAATCCTTTATTCTGGTGAATTCATCTAGGCAATTGCCGGCAAGAACCACATCATCAACATAAATGAGAAGAGCTGTAAAATTCTCCCCATTTTTGAAGGTGAATAATGAATGGTCTGCATTAGATTGCTGATATCCTTGGCTCAATAGCAATGAAGTGAGTTTCTCATACCATTTTCTGCTAGCTTGCTTGAGACCATACAAGGACTTGAGTAACTTGCAAACTTGATTGGATTTTGAGCATTTGACACCTGGTGGAATAACCATGTAAACATCCTCATCCAAATCCCCATGTAAGAAGGCATTATTGACATCTAATTGATGTAAATGCCAATTGTAAGCGGATGCTAAAGCCAGCAAAATCCTTACTGTAGTGAGCTTAGCTACCGGTGAGAAAGTGTCAAAAAAATCAAGACCTTCCACTTGATTATAACCCTTGGCTACCAACCTAGCCTTGTATCTCTCTATAGACCCATCTGTTTTGTATTTGACCTTGTAGATCCATTTGCTACCAATAGGATTCACATTCTCTGGTAGATCAACTATTACCCATGTACCATTCTTCTCAAGAGCATCTAATTCAGACTTCATGGCATTATTCCAGCATTCATACTTACTAGCCTCCAAATATGTGTGTGGCTCGTGAGTGTGTGTGATTGAGAGAGAATAAGCATGATGTGTGGGTGACAAATTTGAGAAAGAATGGAAAGATGAAATGGGGTAGGAAGTACCTGAGGTAATTGTTTCTTCTGAATTGCTTGAAAGGCTACACACATAGTCACTAAGATGCTTTGGTGGATGTCTTTGCCTGTGCGACTTCCTTTGATTTTCAGCAGCTGTGTCTGATACAGTAGAGGGATTTGGAACTGGGGTATGTTCTACAAGCTCTTTATGAGTGTCAACAGGTGTTACAAAATCCGTCACAGGAATATCAAAAGATCTAGGCTGGGTCATGAATTGTGGAGCATCAATTTGTTGGTGGTAAGACGGTGATGGATGATAAGACCAAGTGGATAAAGGTGAATGAGGCTTATATGGCAGTATATGTTCATGATGAGTGACATTTCTAGAAATAAAAATCTCCTTATTGTTGAGATCTAATAAGACAGTCCCTTTGACACCATGTTTATATCTAAGAAAAATGCATTTCCTAGCTCTAGGTGCAAGCTTAGTTCTATGTGCCTGAAGTGTAGATGCATAACACAAGGAGCCAAAAACTTTTAAATCATGCAAGTTAGGTGTGTGCTTGTGTAATAAGAAGTAAGGTGATTTGTTTTCAAGGAGAGTACTGGGTACTCTATTTATTATGTATGTAGCATGGAGAATAGCATAAGACCAAAACTGTTTTGGTAATTTTGATTGGAAAAGAAGAGCTCTCCCTACATTAAGAACATGTTGGTGTTTCCTTTCAACTCTACCATTTTGTTGTGGAGATTCCACACAAGTTGTTTGATGCATTATTCCTTTTGAAGCATAAAATTGTGGCATAGCAAATTCAGGACCATTATCCGTTCTTACAACTTTTACTCTTGCACTATATTGTTTCTCAATCAATTTGATGAAATTTTGTACATGATCTCTTACTTCTGCTTTAGATTTTAACAAAATGACCCATGTAAAGCGACTAAAATCATCAACAGCAGTCAAGAAATAAGAATTACCATGTATAGAATGTATGGATAAAGGCCCCCAAATGTCAAAATGAAGCAACTCATAAGGTGAAACAGCTTTGTTCAAACTAATTTTATATGGTAATTTCTTGTGTCTAGCATAATGGCATACATCACAGACTGCCTTTGGATCAACAACAATGAAAGGAAATTCTGAATTCATAGAAATCATCTTTGAAATTGATAGGTGTCCTAATCTAAAATGCCATAAGGCATCTTCAGGTAAAGTTTGAGTTTCAACTGTTTGGATATTTGAGCAAGAGGCTTGTTTGTCATCAATAACTAAGTGATATAGCCCTTCAAACTTTTCAGCAGAACCAATCATCCTCTGGGATTGCTGGTCCTGAATAACACAAAGGGAATTATTGAAGGAAACAACACAATTCAAGGTAGAAATCAACTTTGATACTGAAATCAAGTTGAATGAAAAATTTGGTACATACAAAACATTTGTAATGAAGAAACCAGGAGAAAAAACAACAGTACCAGCATACTTTGCAATTGAAACATGACCATTAGGCAACCTTATGCTTATTGGTTTAATTTCATTGAAAGTTTGAAAAGTTTTAAAAGATGCACAAATATGATCACTTGCTCCCGAATCAATGATCCAAGAACCAATACAAAAACTGTTGAAGGAAGAAGAGATGTTGATAATACCTGATTTTTGAGTTTCACCTGGTGAATGACCAGACTGAAATGTGCTAACCTGGTTAGCTAAGGAAGCAGAATGTTGGTTAATGCCAGAACCTTGAATTAAACTGAGTATCTTCTCATATTGCTCATGAGTGAAAGTAGGTGGTGTAGTAGAAATATCTCCATTTGTTGACACATCTTCCTTTAAATCTCTAGTGTCACTGCAAGCATTGTTGATCATTGATGAATTCACTTTCTGAAAATGAGGAGGAAAACCATGTTTCCTATAGCAAGTGTCTACTGTGTGTCCTGTCTTTCCACAGTAAGTGCATATTTTCCTTGGTCCAGAATTTTGTACAAAACTTTTCCCTCTTCCCTGCATCCTTTTATCAACAACATTTATGAGAGCCTTTGAGTCATCATTGACAACGAAATTTGCTTGTCTTTCATGTTGAATCACCATAGAGAAAATTCGGTTAATACTAGGAAGTGGGTCCATCAAGAGAATCTGTGATTTAACTACTGAAAAATTCTCATTCAAACCAGTCAAAAATCTTATAACATGATTAAGACTATGAAAGTTTCTAGTATTCCTCATAGCAGTACAGGTGCATTTAACCGGGCAAGCACAACAAGGAATAGGCATATAAGTTTCAAGTTCTTCCCAAAGTATTTTCAGCTCAGAATAAAATTCTGTGACAGTGAGAGAACCTTGTTTTAGACTGTAGATTTCTTGTTGCAGCTCAGATATTCTGATAAGGTCTCCTTGAGAGAATCGTTCTTTCAAATCATTCCACACATCTATAGCATTTTCCAGAAATATGATGCTCTGGCCAATGGACTCAATCACGGAGTTTATAATCCATGAGTGAATAATCATGTTGCAGCGACTCCAACTCTTATAAGTTGGATCAAAAGTGTTGGGAATCGGTATACTCCCATCAACAAACTCAAACTTATTTTTGGCACCCAAAGCACGTTTCATGGTTCGAGCCCACGCATGATAATTTGAACCATTCAACATGGGAGTGACAATAACAAAGGAAGGGCCATCACCTAGATGAATATAATAGGGATTAGTAGGATCTTGTGATGGATCTATTTGACCACCACCAGTATTGGAACCGGAACCACCACCTCGGGCCATCAGAGTTACAACCAGGCTCTGATACCATCTTAAGATTTTGAACATTTAGAAGAAAAAGATGAAAGATAGAATTTCATTGATATCTCCAGAAGAAAAAAAAACTGTTACAGCAATTAAAATTGCCTTTATTTATAATAAAAGAAGGGTGCAGTAAAATCCTATTCTAGATGATGCTCCATCGTAACATTGCCAGCCTATAATCTGTTGAGGTTGTTAGCGGTGGATAGTGAAAAAAGATTCTGCAACTCAATGGGATGATTTTATTGTCTGCCCCTGCTGAGTTGGTGTATTTAATGATTCATGTGAAAATCCAATTTTACCCTTTTCATCATTTTCGTAATTTAACAAGATTCAAAACATGTTAGATGTGTAATAAACTCTCATTAAGTGACTTAGACCCTAGTGAAGTCATAAATTTCGTTATATGTATAAATACCTAATATACTATCTCAAACTACAAAAATCATGAATAGTCCCATATTCATTTTTCTAAATCACGTATTGCACAAAACATGTCATTCACATTTCAATTCCATGTACACATATTGCAATTCACCCAAACTAAAACAATAATTGATTAAGCACACAATTAAACATTTTTATTTCATAAAAACATATATATACATGCATGTATATATAGACAAATCACAAAAATTACTTGAGTGAGAACAATAGACGATATTACCACTTAAGAGAAAATAGTTTAGGTTAAGGTAAGGTATAAGATGAAACACTCAATAGGGTGACCCAGGTAATACCTTCGCTTAAGCGCAAAGTGAATGTATCAAACAATACTTTCTTTTAAGCGACTTATATGAAACCTTTTCTTTAGTGAGTCTTCTTTTTCTTGGTGGGGAATTAGATGAAACACTCATCAGATGACTCAAACAATATTGACAATTAAGCGAATTAAAAAATAAAAAAGCTTCGTTTGAGAGTGTGTACTCTCACCGAGCAAGAGTATTAGACGAAGCGTTCTATACAGTGCCTTAGATGATATGCTTAATCATATTAGTGTCCCGACCCATTTTTTGCCCGTTGAAAACGAGTTATGACACATAAACCCATTTGAATAATACGGGTCATAAAGCACAACATATCTTATCCCATGACGGGTTGACGGGTTAACGAGTCAGCTCCTCTAGCCCATCCTTTAAAAAAAATATTTTTTTTCAGTTTTGATAAATTTAGAAAACTTAGAAATGAAGTAATATTTATGGGAAGAATTATTGTACCTTCTGTTGGGTTTTATTCATATAAAAATAAACAAAACAAGTCCAGGGACTAACTTAAGTGCTAAGATATGGGCTGATAAGTTCAATATCCTGACCTGGTCCACCATTTTCCTAATGAATTGACGGAGTGACCCTTTTGCCACCCATAAAAATGGAGGAATGGAGAAAAATTGAAGAAAAAAATTCATAAAAAATTGTAGGATTCTAAAAGTAGAAAATACACATGACCTCTTACAAAGTTAAGATAAGTTAACTGAAAACATTCCATGAAAAAAATAGTAATTTAATTGAATAAAAAATATAAAAAATAAATAATAATAAACCAAAATATAAAAATCAAATTATTAATTAAGTCTTTCAAACTCAAGTAACTACGTTGATCTTATAAATTGTGTAATTTGTCAAGTATATTATAGTTTGTATAATTAACGTATAGTGTCACGCTTTTTATCAAGTTGTAATTAGTTACATTAAGATCAATCGCTTTAAATATTATTTGGAGCTCAGATATTCGTTTTATATAATAATTTATTTAATCAATGTAACGCAAAATTATAAGTTAAAAAAATGAAAGAAAAAACTTATTAATTTGACATAGTAATAATATGTTTTTGAGACCAGAATAGACAATTAAATTAGTCATTGAAAAAAAAAGGAAGACAAACAAATAATTCATGTATCATTAATTAAGAATTTTATTATGGAGAAAGTTTGCATATTAAATTCAATTTTCCGTTAAAAATTAAATACAAATAAATATAGTATTTCCTCCTCCATTTTCTTAACATATGACATTTGAGATTTGAGTAAGAAAAAATAATAAAAGCATTAACTTTCATTAAATTTTTTCTTTCTTAAAACACCCTTGCGGGTTTTATCTTATTTTTTTAAACATTTTGTATACATAAAATCACTTGTAATAACGTATGTTTCATCCTATGATGCATCGATACTTCAACTTAGTGTCTGATACGTATCCGTATCCAATACTTTAGGATATTTTACTGATACTTATCAATGAAGTTTCTATTTTATAAAATCGTAGTAAACTACAAGAAAATATTTGAATAATGACTTATTTTTGTGACAACAAATAATTAGTCACTATATAGTGACCAATTTGAATACCAATTTAAAAACTAAAAATTATTGACAACTAAAATAGTTTCAAAAATTATAATTGGTCTCTAAATTTATAAGTAAAATAATCTTTATTATGAATTGTTTCTAAATTGTTCATTAACATTAACTATCAAAGTTTTGACTATCAAAATAATTGGTTTCTAAATTGGTCACTAACATTAGTTACCAAGATTTTAGCTACCAAAATAATTGGTCTCTAATTTGGAAATTGGTCTCTAACATATTTTTTGTCAATAAAATTGGTCATTATTTAAGAATTTTCTTGTAATAGTACTTTTATGATGACAATAAATTATATTTTTTATGTTGACAACTTTAGTAATATAGTTTTAATTTGGATTCACATAATAACAATCATATATTTATTATGTTTTTAAGAATTATTGTATATTTTTTCAATATTCATAGATCGTGTATATATTACATGTCGTATCCTATTATTTTCAAAATAAGTGTGTCGACGTATTGGATACGTGTCGTATCCGATACACGTATCGTATCTATGTATCATAAGTTTCCTCTTATGCAATAAAGTATCATTTGTTTTCCATAAAATAACTTATATCCTCTCTTTATAAAGTATCAATTGTTTTTCTCTTTTCACCGAAGAGAAGCTGTGAAATCATTTGAAAACTTTTTCTTTTTTAGGTGAAATCCATTTATTTATGTTTAACATTAATCAAAGGTTACGATAAATATATAATTCCACATATTAAAAAGGAAATATATATTTTTACTGAGACTGAGATACTCCTTGAATTCTTTATGTTCACTTAAAGTGTTGTCCTCCTACTTCTTATTCACAATCGAGTTGTTCTTAGTTGTCTCTTGTCTTGTTTTAAGATCTTCTCGATTAGAAGGATGGGTGCTGCAATGACACTTTAATGCTCAAATTAGTTATGTGCGTATAATAATAAATGTCTCATGAATAGCATCATTTTATATTATTATTATTATTATGAACTTTTATACTATTAGGTTAAGCCTATCTTGTACAATCTTAGTGTATTATGATTTTCTCTAATTAGATATAATTTTATTTATTACAATAATCTTATTTGGTGTAAGTGTACCGAGATGATGTCGTCTCTGTGGCTGACATCATCTAGATCTCATATGAAACAACTTGAAAGAGAATAAAAATTACATATTCAAAGAAAGGTTAATAAATTTTAAATGTTAGTGTATTACAAAATTTTATTTCTATTTTGTAAGAAGTTGCATTAAGTATGAATTTCAATAAAAAAAATGTAAATACTCATTAATTACTTATAAATAAATAAATAGATGTTGAATTGCATTTAGAATGTGAAATGTAGGTATATTTATGTTTAATAATAGGTTTTGAATTCATTTACACATTAATTATCAATCACTAATAAATAAATGTGCATCAAAAATACATAATGACTTAAAATAGAATGTTAAATTGTAATAAAAGTTTTAAATTTTTCTTAAAAATTCAAAGTTCATTTTTCAAAATTCTTAATACAATAAATTTGACTATCCATGGTTTCACTATTTTTGACTCTATTCTACAATCTATATTTCTTTGATGGATGTAGGACAGAGAAATGTATGTAACTCACAAGGAGGATACCTTGTTTATGTATCAATGACGTATACACATATAAACTCTATTATTCTACTAGACCCATATAAATTGTCCCTCTTTAACCCTATTACCGCTTCATAATTCATTATTAATTTATTGATCGATTGATTTTTTATTAACAAGTCACATCTCTCACACTTAGATCAAAATTTGTTGTTGTTGTTTTATGTTTTTCTCCATGAAACACCTTAGAAAAGTCAACATCTTGATTAACTTTAAAAGAATCTTAAACTTTGTTCATTTTACCTTCTTGTAATAGTGTCATCTTACGTATCAAAGGAGTCTTCAACTATTCCTATGATACAAGTGTTAGTATCTTCCTCTAATTTATCACATTTTTTGGTTGAACTTAAAAAAAAATGAGAGATTTGCACTAATATATTTAAAAGTAGAATATCGTATACTATTTTTTATATATAGGAGATCTAATGTAGTGTATACAATTTTTTTTTTTTAAATTATTAAGAGGAGTAATATGAAGCAAGAAAATAGGTATAATTCTACACTACTTTAAGGAGAAATAACTATAGACTAATTTTTTAGAATCAATTAAAAATAAGTTATTTAGATTTGTTTTAAAATATTTTAAGAACTTGTTACTTGTACTTAAATAAAATAAAAATGTGTTTGTTTCAAATATGTGGTGACAAATGCATTAATCAAGTGTTATCACTTGAGATTTTATCACGAATGTTATAGGACGAAAAATGAAGTCTTTTTCTTCAGAAATAAAATTCTTTTAAATATAAACAGCGAGAAAAAAGAGAGTATAATTTATCCTCATATACGATACACATGCAAGCAACATTAGCTTATTTAGGGGTATATTGTTAGAGATTGTCAATTATAATAAGGATATTAATAATGTGGTTCATATTAGTTAATTTGGTTAAGATACTTTAAAAGGCATAATTTTTCCTTATTAACAGTTTTTTTTTTTTTTTCCATTCATTCCCTGCATTATTCATGTTATTTTCGCTATACTTATTTGTCACCGTATATGTTTCTTGATAAATTATAACATCATCCACCCAAAAGTAGGTTTCTTCTTTTACACAAAGCTTTGTGAGTTTATTTTCCTTCAAGCTTTGCTTTTTCTTTCCTCCAATTTAATTCATTCTATATGTTTTTTAGATTTATTTTCTTAAAGAATATAATATCTTTGAAACACAACAAACAAAGGATTTGTTCCGGTTGTTGCCTTTTACTTTCAATCAACAAGTATTTGAATTTTGTCTGTGTTTCTTTCTTTTTGCTAGTGATAAAACACAAGCGAGAGAAGTTAGAAAAAAAAAATATTGTATTAAAAGTATGAGAATGAGAATTTGTATACCGATTTATTATAAATTTGTCTAATATATATAGTACAATATCTCATGACACAAGAACAAAAACAAAACCTAATATGTATCATCTTAAAACAGAATATCTGATAATAATAAAAGAGAATAAATGATATCTCTATCAATATAATTAAAACCAGAAGATATATGATATCTTTATCATCTCCTATCAAGGTAGGCATGAAGGTTATGAAGGCTCAACTTGGAAATAGCATTTTTAGAAAGCAGTAGGATGAAGAGAATCTTGAGATCTTGAGAACCTTAAGAAACTTAAGAACCTTGAGAACCTTGAGATTTTTTTTTCATTCCTGATAATTGTTATCAACAAGAAAGAGATACACAAGAACAAGTGCATCATTTTATTTCCTCCAAAATGAAGAAATAAAGGGTGAGGAGAAGCAAAACTCACCATGAATGAAACAGCGAAGAGAAGGTAATGGTGCAATATTTTGGTAATGGCGGAATATGTTTTTCATCTGATACCATGTTAGTATTTAAAACACAAGTGAGAGAAAGTTAGAAGAGAAAATACTTACTTTATTGAAAGTATGAGAATGAGTATTTGCATACCGATTTATTAGAAATTTGTCCAATATATACAATACAATATCCCATAAGGGAAAAGTAAAACCTAATATGTATCATCATAAAAGAGAATATCTTATAATAATAAAAGAGAATAAAATAAATTATATTTCTATCAATAGAATTAAAATCATAAAATATACGATATCTTTATCACTTTTTAAAGACTGATCTCTAAACCAGAGTTCAATTTTGGCATGATGTTCTTGTTGGAAATAAAGATTGTGATGTTAAAAACTGTGTTGTTATTGAATAATTTAAGGAATGCAACTTTGATTTAATGGCATTATGGAAAATATTTTTCTTTTTACAATCATGAAGTATGAAGTGAATTGTATTAAAGATTAAGTATTTGTTTATTGGATTTGATTTAGAGGATAATTGTTTTGATTGAAACAAATGGTGACTATGGTCTTTTTTTTTTTGGAGGTAATTGTTCTATTGTTACTTGATTTTTTACTTTGATCTTTCTATTTAATTCATGAAATAATGTTGGCTTTCGATGTCTTAAAATTTTATTTTCTAATAAAATTTAGATTATAGTTGAGAAGTTTGTTATTTAACTTCCAATTAAATTAACAAAATGGACCCTCAAAAGTTATGAAATCCTCAATATATATATATATATATATATATATATATATATATATATATATATATATTAAAATTCTTTAAGCATTATCTTTTTTTTTTAAATTCTTCACATACCAATCTTAACATTTTTTTCAGAAACCATAATTATATCAGAACACAAGTAGTTTATCCGATTCCTGAATTCAAAATACTCAACAAAATTACAAGGTAAATTGTGCATAATAATTACATTAGACAACAATTTACTATGTACAACTTGATTTATGCTTTTTGCCTCTAACTTCCCTTATATATCTAAAATCACTTAATCCACATGTTTGGTTTTGTTTTGATCACATCTGATAATTTGACGATTTAAATGAGAAGTATCATATTTTCTTCCACCAGTTACATATATTTTGTTGTAACTGTTGCACTTCCCATTTTTTTTTCATCCTTACCCAATGCAATCTTAGTAAAATACTTCTAACAATAAGATATTGATTACAAGCTACGAATAAATTTATAAGTTATTCCCGTAGAAATAAAATATGTGGAAAAACATTTGAGGCTAAAATTATCGATTACTATTTAATAACAAATTTTAAAAAATACATTCTAAGTACAAATTCAACTACACACTTTAACTTGTGATTTATTCTCCTATGCAACTTATAACTCTTCAAATTGAAACTTTCAATAGATAAGCAAAGCATAACCTTCTTTTATAGAAAACCAAACAAAGCCTTGATCATATGTTAAATGTTGCAATAAAAGTAAAACAACATTATTTATACATACACGTAAGTATGTGAGCCACAAATCCTATGATAAGTTATTTATATATATAATAATCCAATAAGGTAAAGCAGATGAACGTTAAAAGTCTTAATATTTAACAAAATTGTGAGTACCTTTTATTGTTGTTGAATTGCATTCTCGATCCATGTGCCTCGCGCTCTATATGCAGGTGTCATGCTATTACTCATCATTTTAGATTTCTTTCAATTCCTTAGTGAAGTACATAGGAATGTAAAATATTTTTTAGACAGAATTTTGTACATAGATATATTACATAACACTCTATTTGAAAATTTATTAGTATTTTAGCATATATCTTTTTTAATATGTTTGTGCATCACAAACTAACATAATTTGTGTACAATATAAACAAACATGTCAGTCAAATGATCCCAGGGAGTTGATCGATCGGTGATGTAACAAACAGATCAAGACGCTAGTTCAGTTGGAGAATCTCTATGGTTCAGTGTGATTAACAAATCTAAATATGACTTAGTGAAGATAGATCTTGAATAAGAAAAATAACAATATTAATGTATGATTGGGTGGTGATTAAGTTGGTGATAAGTAAAAGTCCATAGTGATTACTATAAATAAAAGTTTTAAATAAGGTAGTTAGGTTCAATTAATTACAACTTTCCACATAACATGTATTTGGACAAATATTAATTTAAGCATCGGAGTGTCTTCTGCATATACATTTGAGTCGTTTGGATGGTCATGAGCCTTTTGCGCTGAAGTTGAAGACTGAAATAATTTTTAAGATCGAGACATCTACGAAGTAGGAGTGTCCGATCACTAGAAACAATTTGTAAGTGCATATCATCATGTTAAACCACAAACAATAAATGAAGGAACATTATCCATTATTTTTTTAGTGATAATGAACTATGATAATAAACAAATAGAAAAATATGGATGAATGTGAAAATAATTAATGGTGTTCCATTTCAATTCATGCAAATATATCAACATGTTTGTAAAAATATAAATAAGTTAAATATAAAGGACACCATTAATATGTTAATTTTAATAGCCAATCTATTCTACATGCAATTCATTTGAATCTACCATTCAAATTGTGAGAAAAAAATCCGAATTAAAATATATATATATATATATATATATATATATATATGATACATCAATGTTAAAAAATAATAATATAATCAGATAAAAACTAATAAAATTATAGTACTTCATGAGTTTGAGTTTAATGAGACATGAACCTAAACCACACATAAGGAATTGATATCACCTCTAGTCAAAATCTTAAGACAATAGGTTTATGGGTCTTTATCCTTATATGATGCTTAACTTTCTCATTTTTACTTAATGTGAAATTTAAACTCATACTTAAATTCCCAACACTTAAGAAATACTGCACGTTTAGCATGGTTAATCCATATTTGTAGAGCCTATTTATATGAAAATACTTTTTTAAAGTTTAAAGAATAATTCTAACTGTTATTCTATTTGTGGTGTTAACTTGTTGTCTTCACTTGTTTTAACAAGCTTCTAAATCTTTAAAATCTTAAATTAGGAACTCTGTTTAAGTCTCACTTAGAAAAATATTTTGACTCTATATATAGGAAGACTAGATATGTCTCAAAACTAAGTTTCTTGTTTGCTTTTAATATTTGACATAGCTTAAACCAAGGTGTTTATTAATCATTTGTTTTTCTCAATAAATGTTTAAACTATTTTATTTACTTATTTAACTTATCAATACTTACATTCAAGAACATAAGATATATGCTTACAAACGATTATTTATCATGAGATTATCATATTGCATGATAATTTAATAATGTATAAGGTTTTAGTATAATATATTTTGAATCTCTGATTTAATTACTTTTATTTTCTTCAATCATGCCGGTAGACTTGTGACATTTCTTATTCTTCATGTGAATTTTTTTGTCACAAAAGAATCTTAAATCCTAAAAGCCCACCCACCAAATAAGACTCATATTTTTCATATTTTTCCATAGTTTTAGTCTTTTTTATTTTAATACTACACCAACTATTAAATGTAATAAACAATTATTTTTTTAAAGAGGAGAAGATTTAAATTTGTGAAAAGTGTATGATTTTTTATAAGACACATTATCTTATATTTTTTTCACATGGATAACTTTTGGAAGATATTTTTTATAATTAAAATTATTGATATTGTACTTTCGTTTTAAAATAGTTCCTAATATATATTGATATTGTACTTTTTGTTAATTTTTAAAATATAAACAAAAGTATTTAAACAATGTGACTTGTACATTTTTTTTTTAAATTAAAAGTAGAACTAACATTAAGTATACATTTGAAGACCAAATGTCTCTCTATTTTAAAATGAAAAAACAAAAAAGAGAATTAGATTTAAGTTTGTAATTTATACAATAACAGATACTTGCATGTTTCCATATAGACAATATTAAGTAGAAATTATACTTCTCTTTAATAATGGAATACTTAATTTGTTGATATTTCTTTTTCTTTGAAAAAGTTATATTTCTATTTACCCATGAAGTCCTTAATTTGTGATGATATTTATTATAGAGATGATTAAGCTTTAAACTAATTCACATGCAATTGGTATAAGGTTTTAAACAATTAAAGCAATTTTTTTATCGTATAAAAAGTTATTCAATTCTTATATTAATGCTTTCATATTTTCTCAGATATCTAACAAATAATTAAATATGTTTTTCGTCTCCAAACTATTATAAAAGATTATATTTTGTCTTTACACTTCGTGAAATTCTTATAAAACATCTTTATAACAAACGGTATGCAAGATATTTGTCATGAACAAACAGAGTTTCACAGAAGATTATAAAATGTGTTTTCCATATAACAAATACGGTTTCATAGTAAATTATAATATTACGTACAAATCTTGTTTATTGAAAAAGATATTTTACATAACTTTCATAAAGGATAAAATGCTTCATAGGTTAGTTTATGGATCAAACACAATTTTTGTATAATAGTTTGAAGACGAAAAATATATTTAATTTTTTAACAAATTTTTATAGAAAATATAAATAGTATATTTTAAAGGAGTAATAAACATATGAAATTATATTTGTGAAAACAACAACATAAATAGATGTAATAATAATTAGTATATTGTATAGTCAACTTATTCATTTATATTATCAATCAAACTATAATATTTTTTATAGTAGAATAATATAACATTCTTGTCATATGATAGTTTTAAAGAACAATAAGTATAATAACAAACTTCATTTGGAATAGTTTGTCACTTGTCTATAGATGGGTTAAGTTAATAACCTTCACCTCACACTCTAAATAAGATATGCATATATCTTTTATATAAATCAATGTGACAATATAGATGCAGAACATTTCTAAATTAGCATAATTCAAAAATAAATTGAATAAAACAAGTAAACTAATATTAAGTATGAATGTTCCATGACATCCAATATGCACATTCTTGTACAACATACCATTTACTTGCCTTTAAAGCATTTGTAGTGAGAAAATAACAATTTTATTGAAAAAAATTATCTTTGAATTGAGATTATACGATAATTAAATGTCATTACATTGTCACAATGTTGGATTTGAGCAAAAGAATGACAAATCAACATAATATATGAGAAACAATAATGTTGTTTAGCCAATAGGTTACTACACATGTTCTTAGGTTACATTTGTTCAACTTCAATCACCTTCTAAACCACCATTCCATAATCAAATCTAACTGAAATTTCACGATTCTTGATGCAATGGAATCCTGTGTTAACCTATTTTCACATAGAGTGAATTGATCTCATCCCCGGCCAAAGCATTCCTCTCAATTAGGGAAAAACCTTGATAACATCACAAGAAAGCTCACTCATGACCATTGCACCTTCAAAACAAAATTTCTCCCAAATCACTTATCTATTCAACACGCTACACCCATCATCGGAAAGGCCATAAAATAATCTACAAGACTGAAAAAAATTCACTCATTTTCATTTACTACAGACGGAGTAATTCTCAAATGAATCAAGCTTAGAAACACACACCAAAAGCAAGCTATAGCACCCAAAACATTCTAACTAGCCTCCACATTGAGCAGCCGTTGATTACACTCCTATCCAAGGGTTGACATTCAAACCAAGACAAGGCCTCAATCCGTGTGAGGGTCCTGTGGACCAATCACAAATAAGTATTTGGATATAGTCTCTCACACACTTGACTATTTAAACTATCAAAATTCTCTCTTCTTTCGCACAGAAATTCTGATTACCACTGCATTCTCCATTTCAACGTTCTCACACAGATCCCAATCCTTCCTCGTAGTTCAGCCTTAAACCCAGTCTTTCCCATGGCAACGGAAGAACCCACCGTGGTTGTGGAACCTGCACCAGAGCCTGCTGCCACCGAGTCTCCACCGGAGGAGAAGGAGGAGCCCAAATCTGAAACCAAGGCCAAGAAGACCAAGGAACCCAAACCTAAGAAGGTTTCTAGACCTCGTAATCCTCCAACTCATCCTTCATATGAAGAGGTATGATCTGAATTACTGTTCTCTCCTTTTCCTCTTGCAATTTGTTGTTTAATTGGATCTGATCCCAGTTTTGCTTGTGCAACAGATGATCAAGGATGCAATTACCTCGTTGAAGGAGAAAACTGGTTCCAGTCAATATGCTATTTCGAAGTTCATTGAGGAGAAGCACAAACAGCTTCCCTCAAACTTCAAGAAGCTTCTTCTCTACCACTTGAAGAAGCTTGTTGCTGCCGGAAAGTTGGTCAAAGTCAAAGGCTCCTTCAAGCTTCCACCTACCAGACCTGCCCCTTCTTCCCCTGCCAAGAAGAAGCCAGCACCTGCTAAGCCCAAGCCTAAGCCTAAACCCAAGCCTGCAGCCAAGGCCAAGGATGCCAAGACTGCCAAGTCAAAGGCACCTGCTAAGGCAAAGCCTGCTGCCAAGCCTAAGGCCAAGGCTCCAGCCAAGGCCAAACCTGCTGCCAAGCCCAAGGCTGCACCCAAGCCTAAGGCTGCCGCTGCTAAGCCAAAGGTCACTAAACCAGCTGCTAAGCCCAAGCCAGCTGCAGCCAAGCCCAAAGCTGCTAAGCCTGTTGCAAAGCCCAAGGCTAAGCCTGTGAAGGCTGCCAGGACTTCTACTAGGACTTCACCAGGAAAGAAAGCCCCTGCCGCTAAGCCTGCGCCGAAGAAAGTGGCAGCAGCTGCGAAGAAAGCTCCAGTGAAGAGTGTGAAGCCCAAGAGTGTAAAGTCTCCGGCAAAAAAGGCTGCTACCAAAAGAGGGGGTAGGAAGTGAAGAGGTGGTGGTGGATAGGGTTGTTTAGGGTTAGTGTTGTGAAGTTTATTGTCTTTTTGGTGGTGTAGTTGGGGTTACAGATGTTCCTATAACATATGAAATCGATTTTATGAAACCTTTGTTGTTTTTTTTTTTTTTTTTTTTTTTTTTTTTTTTTTTTTTTTTTTTGTTTTTTTTTTTTTTTTTTTTTTTTAATTTTTTAGTTTGAATCCTTTTCAGGTTCGATCTAGGATTAGATATAAAGCTTCTAGCTCTGCTCTCTAGCTAAATGAGTTAATCATAAATGTATCTTAGAGTGAAGTTTCTCTCCATTACAGTATCTTTGATGGATCAATGTAGTATAAGCACCCTTTCACATCGCAATGGATTTGTAGTTACATGTTTCTTTGGATGAAATACTGCATCTTCAATGTCATTGAAATTTCTCTCATGAGTTCATATGTCTGCTAGATAGGCATGGCTGTGTGAATAGATTTGTGATTGATTGAATGCATTTGTTTGCATCTCAATTTCTTCTTCGAATTTACTTGTTTCCTGTTCTTTTAATTTTCACATACTATTGAATAGTTTGAGTTTGGTTAATTATAAATTTGTTTCGCAGAATACAAAATTAATCTTTGTTTTTATGGGTATAATGTTATAATCCTATTGCTTTGGTATGAAACTATATGATACAATAGAATTGGGAGACAGTGACTTTCTTGCGGGTGTGAAATACTAGTATTTTTACCTTTGAATTTTGTGTGAAACAGTAGCTACTTAGTTGAATGACAAAATTGGTGAGGAAATATTGTCATATCTAGTTTCTTATTTTTACTGCTTTGGTATGATTGCTTGCCTTAGGTGGGAAGTTATGCAAAGTAATTTGTTCGAACTGTCTTTTATGCGAAAAGGGGAGCAAAACTACCCTCAAGCATATGTATATGAGATGCAAAGGAATTTGTTAATTATATATGCTTGTACTTTATTAGGTATCATGCGGCGCAATTTCATGTACATCTTTCTCTGTTTCAGTAAATAGAGGAGTTACTTGAAGAGTTTGTAACAATTGGAGGTGATGAAACTTCTCAAAACTGATGGTGTCAAAGCCAGCAAAATAGGCAACTGTTGTTGTGACTTAGAGGTTTGTTCAAAATTTTGTTCCTTTCTTTAATGGATGTTGAAGACAAGGGAATATTCATTTGTTTGGTTGAAGCAGGATGAACTTAATTTTGGATTACTCATGATTTCATGGGGATATTGGCTTTTGTTTACCGGTTCTTCTCTCTGTCTGTATGCAATTATCTTACTCCTAACCGTTGCATATCACTTGCACAATTAATCCCTTTTAACCATGTTACTTGGTGTTGGAAAGACTGCGTTAGCGATCCTCAGGAAATGTCAGGTTTGATGTTTCCTGATAATTGTATGGAGTTTTGTGGAAAAGGTGAAAATTTGTGGTTGAGGTGTTAGTGTCAATGGAATGAATGAGTTTGGATGGAGAGGAAGATTCTGGTAAGGGATCTTATATTAGTAATTGTCTGATAGGAACTTACCGAGTAGTATGGGATACTCGGTGGTGGAGAATTTAATTGTTTGACTCTCCCCTTAGTTGCTTGCTTTTGGGGGTGACTTTCCTAAGTGCTTGGGTACTTATCAATAGTTCTTCGATTGCCTGACTTTTGTAGAGCTATTGTAACACCTTAATCGTTGTCTAAATGATTTTGATTGTAGCTATTGGTATGCAAGACTATCAATGAGTTAGGTACATGCTTTATCGTTGATTTGGTGGTGGCTTACTAAATATTATGAAGATGTGCGTGTGTGGATATTTTTTGTGGGGGACATCTGATTTGGACAATTCCTAACTCGCTCTCCTCTTTGATTTGCAAATCTTTCTAAATTGCAATTTGTCTGTTCTTGCTTGATTATCTCTCCGTTTTTTGTTTTGTTTGGTGGTTTTTGGTTCTACAATTCCATACAATTCCAACCTGAGACTTGTTTCATCTTGCATTGCAGCAGCATGAATCTCTGAATGAACTACTTTTTTTAAACAAAAAATGGTGCAGCTTGAGGCAATTCATGGTCTCGATGTCTACCTCCCAACAACTGTGCAGAACGATTCTTCGTCTCTCATTTTCCTCGCCTCTCATCAATTGTTGTGTAAGTCTATTACTGCTAAATTCCTTCAAGCTTCACATTTTCTTACACTATAAAATTTTAGCAAGTGAAATGCTTGTTTTTGAATCTGGTGAAATTTTTCGGTGCCAATGTAGTCCCGCATATATCTGCCTGGTATTACTGAATCGTTTTGTAACTGCAAGGGAATTAAGAAAGAAGAATTCTTCATTGAATGCTTGTAACTAAACCACAGGTTTTTGACAGACCTGCACTCCATGACAATGATTAATTTTCCTCCGTACACCTTAAACTCAGTCCTTTTGTTATAATACCCACCTAGCTAATCATTAAGTGAATGCTGTTACACCTAGCTAATCATTTGCTGAATGGTGGTAGTTGTTAACTATTTCTGTTACAATTATACAGTAGCCCCATGCCGAGTCCTTCTTATTTCTCTTACTATATACTCTCCTAATAGGAGGTCTTAGCTCCCTATTGACCCTTCCCCTAAAGATCCACCTTGTCCTTAAGATCCACTTTGTCCTTAAGGTAGAATAAAAGGTCTTCTGCTGACTCCATGCCAGTCTCACCATATGGTGGACGCTTCGATTTGAGACCTTGATGGTCGGTGCCATTATGTCAGTCTCCTCTTCCTCATTTCTTCCTCGTCATGATGGCCAAGCTCTTCCTCATTTCTTCCTCGTCATGATGGGCCAAGCTTCTCATCACAGGAAACACTCCCTTGAATTTTTGTTTCTGTCAATCTCTTGAAGTTGGATCTATTGTAAACGTTGATAAAAGTGTTTTTTGGTTTACCTTTTGGAAATTAAACATATACTGATTTTGGAAATTAAACATATACTGATTTTGTGTTAGAAAATTAATTCTAACCAATTTTAGATTACTTTGATGTAAATTAAACACGCACAATACAAATAAAATAAACTTTCTAAGGTGTATATATTCATTACATTAACAAGAATTCTTTAGGATATAACATGAATTTCTTGGATATCTTAAAAAATCTCAAAATTAACAAGAAACTCTAAAATATTTTATAACCCTCACCTAAGAGCAGAGAGGAAAAAAATAGATAGAAGATGAGAAAGAGAGAAAAGACGAGGGTTGTGTGAAAAAACTAATTGTTTGATTCTCTCCTTAGTTGCTAGCTTTTGGGGTGCTATCTTAATGTGCTTATCAATAAGTCTTCTTCGATTGCACCGACTTTTTTAGAGTTATTGTAACACCTTTATCATTGTGTAAATGATTTTGATCGTTGATATAAGTGTGAAAGGCTATCAATGAGTTAGATACATGCTTTATTGTTGATTTTGTAGCTACTTACTAAATATTACGAAGATGTGCGTGTGTGGATATCTTCTTTAGGACATTTGATTTGGATAATTCCTAACTCATTCTTGATGTAAGTTTATCTTATAATTTTAGTGAGTGCAAAGTGTTTGTATTAATTTTTATTAAGAAAATTTTAAGAAGATATCAAATATTAAGATAATTAAAAAGTTATTTAAAAGTGAAGATGTATTTTAAAGGAGTTCAAAAATTGAGATTGAAGATTTAATTGAAGTGAGACAAGATAATTACAAACAACATAAATGGTACGAAAGCTTGAAACATACCATTTGGGTTACTAGGCTAATGGTTCGAAAGCTTGAAACATAAGAAACTTGAATGAAGAAACAAGCAAAAGATGGAGAGAATAAAAGGGGAAATGAGATGGAAAGACACATACCATTTGGATTACTAGGCTACCCAATATATGGTAGATGTTGTCTCTTAAATCAAGGTTCAAGATAAGACTAATCATAAGAACAAAACTCACAAAGAATACAAAGGTGTATTTTAAATTCAATATTAATTAAATAGACAATGGAAAAGGTCTCCTAGCAGGGCAAAAGGAGAAGAGTAATTTAGCTAATACAAAAAGTATATTCTACAAAATTCTAATGATGAGAAAGAGGGAGAATATGATCTGTTCATTACAAAATCATGAAAAAGGTGTATTCTCTAGGTGAGTGGTTCTGCACCAAGATCTTTCAGGTTGTTCTTCTTTTCCACTTAAGAGGGTTTTCTTAGAAAAAATAGGGATGTGGTAAGAACACTCCTTTGGGCTAGATTCTTTCTTGATCTATATTTTTTTAGAAAGGTGACAATCTTAAAAGAGTATGTCACTTGCAAACTTACAAAACACAAACATGAATTATAAATTTTATTTAAAACTAAACTAAGTAAAAAAAGGAAGGTGAAGAAACTTTTCTCTTAAATAGGTTTATTTTTTCTAAGTACTTTCCTCTATCTTTGATAGGGGTTGAGGACTCATCATCCTTCTGGGAGAATTTGGCAACATTGGAGCCCTTTTAGGGGAGTTTGACTTCATTTGAGGAAGTAACTTATCTTCCCTCCCACGAAATCTCTTCCAACCTCTAATTTTGAAGATGTTATCCTATCTTCCTTTTTGAGTGTGATATTGCCTTTCTTTGTTAAGTGGCTAATTCATAAAAATGGCCTAGATTCTTTCATGAGTGTAATCAAACAAGTAGCGTTAAAAAGAGTTCAATCAAGTTCTAGATCACATTACAAGCATGAGTAAATTACACAAGAAAGAAATTCGACTCAAAGCTCATTAAGGTTAGCAAATATCAAATCTAACATGAACATGTGAGACAGGCTTAAAAGCTCTAATTAAGGATGTATTCACACTATAAAACATCTTTTTCAATTCAGTGAACAATGAAGACTAAACAAGACTTAATCACAACACTAACAAACATGATTAGGAAAACAAAGACAAATATATTAAAACATACATCCTTGGACAAAGCAAATAATTGCAAAAAATCAATAACTCAAAACAATAAAGGTGACAATTCCTAATCCTAAACAAAAAACAAAAAATCATGAAATGATAATAGAAGCCCTTATTTGAGTCCACTATTTGAGTCCAAGATTGTTCTCAATGTGTGTGAGAATAAAGAAACTTGGAATGTTGCTCAGAGGAATTGTTCCTTCTTAATTATTGGCTCGTAAGACTGGCTCATAAGACTTGGCTCATAAGACTGAGCTCCTTAATGCTCTCCTTTGGCCTTTGTTAGTTGTCATGAAATACTGAGTTGTTGGCCATTAATCTTGAATGCGTCGTTGGTAGCTTTATAAAAAACTTCAACTGCACCATGAGAGAAAAATTAATTATAACATAAGGACTATCATCCATCCCATTTAGATCGAAGCTTACCATTCATAAGTTTGAGCTTAGAATTGAACAATAACACTTTCTTGCCTTCATAAAAATCCTTTAAAGTCCTTTTGTCATGGTAATTTTTCACCTTTTTGTAGAGCTTGAAGTTCTCATATACTTGCAACTGAATTTCTTCCAATTCTTGTGGTTGAAGCTTTCTTTCTTTCCTAACTTCTTTCTACATAAGATTACACCTCTTTACAATCCAGTAGGCTTTATGCTTAATCTCCACTAAGAGATAATATGTTTTCCCAAATACTGTCTTGAATGGTAACATGTTGAGGGTGTCCTATATAAGGTGTCCTTTGTGCCCACAAGACTTTATCCAATAGTTGGCTCCAATTCTTTTGGTAGTTGCACCAATTTTTATAGTAGATTTTTCACTTTCCTGTTGAAGATCCCAGCTTGCCCACTACTTTAAGGGTGATAGGATGTGGAGGTTTTATGAGTCATCCCAGGAGCTGTGCCGTTATCACCCTATTGGAAAAATGACTTTTTTAATCACTGATGATTGCTTTTGACACTTAAAATTGGCAAAAAAATGTTAGTCTTAAGGTAATTTGCAACAACCTTAGAGTATTTAGTCTCGGTTACTTTGGCTTCTACCCTCTAGAAACATAATCCATGACAAGTAAAACATAAGAGATACTAGCAGGGAAATGGTCCTATAAAATCTATGTCCCACACATTAAATACTTCATAGACAATTATTGGTTGTTGAGGCCTTTCATTTCTCTTTGTAATATTATCTTTTGCCTTCTGGCATTTCTTACATGCTTTGACAAACTTGTATGCATTTTTGAAGAGAGTTGGCCAATAGAATTCGCTGTTTAGGACCCTTTTTGTAGTGCTACAAGGCCCAAAATGACCTCCAATTGTTGTATCATGACAATGGTTTATAATGGCTTTAAACTCAGCCTGAGAAACACACCTTCTTATCACTTTATCATTGTATAACTTACAAAGATATAGGTCATCCCTGACAAAATGCTTTGCATTCGCTTTCAACTTGCCTATTTAAGCTTTTCTATGACTTGATCAATGAATAGTAGAGGAAAATGGTGCTTTTTAGTGGTTTGGTTGAGCTTCCTATAGTTTATGGAGTGGCTTGGTTGAGCTTTGTATAGTCTATGGAGACTCTTCACTTATTGACCACCTTTGTTGAAACCAAATTGTCATCCTTTCTCTTGTTAGATATATTGTAGCAAAAAAAAAGATTGATACAAGTTTTAGTTTGGATTATGGTGGTACAACTTTTCATTGTAAGCAGGATTTTATGTTTTATTTTAGTTCTTTGTTCAATTGCATTTGGGTTTAAGATTATGTGACTAAAAAACCTGGATGGATCCTTTAGCCAAGTTGGTATTTGTGCTTAGAATGATTGCATTCAACTTGCATTCTTTTTTTCTCACTCCAATTCTGAATTTATATTTTAACCCCCTTTGCATTTTTCTTGTTGCATAGATTAAGACTTGCATTTTTCTTGTTGTATAGATTAAGACTTATTTGTGTTGAGTCCTTCTTAGTCCAATGTTACTTTACATTTTTATCAATTTTAATTTTTAGTTAATGCTTCTACGCTCCATTTGAATACATGTTACAACTCTCATTGACTCCATATGTTTGTTTAATGTTTTATTAGTTTTACTCACTTATGTTATTTTTCCAATTGGTCTAGTAGACTGCTATTTTTCAGATGTTAGCTCAGTGTGATGTTGTGTTTAAGTCATTTAGTTTTCTTGAATTATAATCACAAAGCTCTAGCTAGTGTTGTTTTTAAGTGTTTTTGAACTTTTCATTTTGCCATGAGTCACACTAGCTAGGCCAATTATTGTGTTTTAATTGTTATCGTTTATCTTCCTTGATTAGCATTGCATTGGTCAGTTCTGTATAATTACTGATTTAATCTCTTTTTAGTGCTATGCATTTTGAATGAGTTAGTTTTATTATCTATCTTTTATGCTTTTAAAACTTCCCACAAAAATATAAATTTCAATCAATGAACTTACATGATAATGTTCATTGGACCAACCTAGGTTGACCTATATACTACATTAGTAAAGGAGAAAAACTTAGTTTTATTTAATGAGGTTGTGTGACAATTTGGACTAAAACAGTATCATAGGGTCTAGTTTGAAAAATTTAGTAATGTTGTTCAACAATTTGGTATGATTCGTAGTAAGACAAATTGCTCAGTATTTTATTATTACTCAAGTGTTGGCTATGTCTTGATAATATATATCTTTGTTACCATTTTTGGACCAAATATTTTGGCAAACCCAAATATTTCTTTGATGGTGGGTAAGCACAATCTAATAATAATATTGTTATATCTCAAAGGAAGTATGCATTGAATATTTTGGTGCAAACTAGGTTGGTGAATTCTAAATTTGTTGACATATCCAATAATAGACTTCTACCAAATCAGTGAAACCTTTTTAAGCTTCTGAGCATTATAAAAAAAAGATTAGTTGAAAAAATGAATTATCTTATTGTTATTTGTCCTAACACTTTTTTTACAGTCAGTGTGGTGAGTCAATTCCTTAATTTTTCATGTGAAGATCATTGGAATGTAGTCATTCATATATTAAAGAATCTCTTGGAAAATGCTTGTTATATGGCTCCAATAACAATACAAAAGTTGTTTTGTTATTCGATGTTAATCAGATAGAATCTCCTTTTGATAAAATATCTACTTTCAAAATATTATGTCTCGATTAGTGATAATTTGATCTTTTAGAAGAGTAAGAAGTAAAGCTTTGTGGCAAGATTTAGTGCATAAATAAAATATAAAGCTTTGACCTCAATTATACGTGAACATGTTTGGCTTAAACAATTGTTTAATGAGTTGCAATTTAGAGATGTTACTCAAATGACATTTATACATGAGAATCATGTCGCTTTTTATATTAGTTCTAATCATTTTTTTCATGAGAGGACTAAACATATTAAGATTAACTGTCATTTCATTCAATAAAAGATTGTATCTAAGCCATCAAGATTTAATTTGTTAATTCAACTGATCAATTAACAAATATTTTTACTAAATTTTTACAAAGATTTATAATTGATTATATTTGTAACAAATTTGATACATATCATTTATATGTACTAATTTATGCCATATTTTCTTTATTATAGATATTTATCCTATGTGTATTTTCTACACGAGATTAGTTTTCACTATATTCAACACTTTGCACCATAATAATTCTTGGTTTCTTTGACACTACTTGCATAGTAAAAACCTATTGGCTTTTCGATGTGATAAATGACCTCAGCTTTTAGTAACTTGGTCACCTCCTCCTTCACCACGTTCAGGAATGTTGGGCTCACTAGTTTCAAATCATCTTCTAGTAAGATTTTGTGCGTCAAAACAATTGACTAATCCATGAAATGTCATTTACGAACCAATCAATGGCTTTCTTGTTCTTTCAATGAAACACTTTTAGCAAGTCACTTTCTTGCTTATCCAATAGATTGATGGCAATAATCACAAGAAATCTCTTCTCTTTATCCAAATAAGCATACATTAAACATTTTTGGTAGATGTTTTCACTTGGTTGTTACTCATGTGCTTCTTGCTTTAATGCTACTTGTTGTGAAAGGTTAACCTCGATCTTGGTTTCTCTGAAACAACTAGAAAAGGAGGTTATAATAGCAAATATTTGAACTTTTGATTAATTTTTCCCTTTGTAGCTCTCACGACTCATGAATCTTTCATTTTATATCAACTAAACACAACCATCTGACACTTGAGCTTTACAATCTCCTATATAGGGATGACAAAAATATTCGCGTTCGCGTCCTTGAGTATTCAAAGATAAAATTTGTGGTGGATAGTTAGTACTTACGGATATTTATTATTTGTGGATAATAGATATTATAATACTCGTCTATAAATGGGTTGGATGCAGGTATTATATTATCCGTACACGTGGGTACTTATTATCCAAAAAAAATAAAAATAAAAATAGTTTTTATTAGGTTAAATTCAAGTAACATTAAAATTTAATTTATATTTAATTTTCTTTTTTTATAATTTTATTTATAAAATTTATAAAACATATATATATATATATATATATATATTCGTGGGTATGCGGATATCCATGAGTATTTACGGATTTTAAAAAATTTGTGGGTATTTTTTGAAGGGGTGTATCCGATGGTAAATGATCAAGTAATGTGTGGATTTTTTTTGCAGGTCAGATTACATATAGGCACTATTTGTGACCGATTCGAGCCGTTGTTATCTTACTGTTATAACACTGATTAAATTGCCTCACAATTCTAAGACAAGGTATTTTTTACAGTTTTACTAGTAAAAGGCTGGAGGTAAAATCAATAAAAAGAAATGGTCAAAAGGCTAAAAAGTCGACTGCCAGGAAATTTGTATAAGGTGGGTTTTGTTTTGGTTAAGTGGCTACAATCAAGAATGGCCTATATCATTCAAATTGCAAATCAAGTTAATCAACTTAAAAGAAACAATGAAGTGTTAGAATGGTACCTACATGAGTGCATCACACACTTGAAAAAAAGAAGGCTCACATTCTCTGTTAATTTAAAAAAAAGGGTCAATTTACTTTTATATTTACTTAAATGGGTTAAATTTTTTTAATATTATGAAATAAGATGAAGTCGGATGGGAGTTGATGACTACTTCAATAGGTAAAATAGTACTTATTAGTACGACTTTAGTTGAGTCAAGATAAAATTGTATGACGTATGACGACATCTTCCTTTTTTTTTTTTTAAGTCGTCATAAGATTTCAGTTTAATATTTTCTTTTGTTATAGTTAAACTCATATGAGACCTGACGTTTTTTTTTTCTTCTAACTAAAGTTATCATACCTATGAAGACTTTAGTTTGAAATATCTTTTATTATGTCAAATTGATTTTTAATTTTATTTAAAGTGTTTTTCTTTAAATTTTATTCTTATGTTTAATGAAATTTATTTTTTCTTTTTTATTTAATTAATATGATGTTTAAAATTAATTAATTAAATTAATTAAATAAATCAAGAAAAAATTGTAGTGATGGTAGTTAAAACTTGAGGGAAATTAAAAGTAATTATAGTAAAATAATTGAAATGAAAATTCAAATTTATTTGTGTGAATTAGTGTCAGAGGGTGATGACTTTCTTTATTGTCTTCAAGGTCTTTGGTTTCCTCCATGTTCAGTAGATGACTACGATGACAATGCAACTGACATAGTAAATTATTGTTCAATATTATCATCATTTTGACCATCATCATCCTTACTTTCATCATCATATCACTGTAAAGACATTTGAGGTCAATAATAATCCATAGATGGAGTTGGACCGGAAGCAAGGGTGGCAAAAATGGGTTAATCCAAACTGTTTTGACCTAACTCGTCACTAGCCCGTCCAAAACGAATTGGGTTGGTTTGGCTCCACTCTGAAAACGGGTTGGATAATAGAACCCGTCCCGCAATAAAGTGGGTTGTAGAAAGTTGAAATTCGTTATAGATGTAGAAAATAGAAATACATATTTAAACTTGAAAAGAGGAAGTTGAATGTTGCAAAAGTTCCAAAATTTCAATTAAGTAGTAATAGATGTAGAAAATAGAAATACATATTTAAACTTGGAAAGAGGAAGTCGAATGTTGCAAAAGTTCCAAAATTTCAATTAAAAAAAAGAAGTCGCCATACTTTACATGACTTACTAACCATTAGTTATTGCTAATCCTAGCTAAGTTTGATGTTGGTTAAATTTATTGTCACCCGCTATCAGGTCACTGTCAAATCATCTATTAATGTCTAGTCTTACACTCAAGATGTATATACTTCGACGTGAAAGGGATGTATTGAAAGTTTCATATCGACTAGAGATAAAACCAATTTAAAATATATATATGGATGTAAACTTCACCTTATAAACTAGTTTTGTAGGGTTGAGTTGGACTTAAAGTCCATTTCTTAATAATTAGTATAAGCCAAATCATCAAGTTAAATCTTCAACATAAAACTTGAACTGAAAATGTATAAGAATACAAATTCAGAAAAAAAAACCTTATGTTAGAACTGCAACAAAGGTAAAATGTTAGTTCAAATCAATTAAGGAGACTCAAAATAGCAAAAGACTTTAAAAGCAAAAGTAGCTACTCAAATCAACCATTTAAAAGAACATAAAAAAGAAAACAAAAATGTTAAAAATCAATCACAAAACAAACCCTAAAATCTAATTCTAACTTTTAAAACAAGAAAAGTAATACAAACAAATATTAACTAATGAATCAATTCTATTAAAGCAGTAAAATAAATCAAAGAAAGGTCCTCCTCACATTTGAGTTTGGCATTGTCTTTGATGGGGCAAGGAGTAATTTACCAATAAGGAAAACTAAAACTGGAAGCTATCTTAGACTAGAAGAAGCATATAAAAGCAAATTAAGCATACATCCGGGCACAACAAAAATGTATCAAGATCTCAAGAAAATGTTTTGGTGGCCCAAAATGAAAAAGGAAATGGCACAATATGTAGCAAAATGTCTAGTTTGTCAAAAAGCTAAAATAGAACACCAAAAGCCAGTAGGAATGCTACAATCTTTAGATATACCTGAATGGAAGTGGGATAGTATAACAATGGATTTTGTAGTTGGCCTCCCACGAACCATTCATAAATTTGATTCCATATGGGTTATCGTGGATAGGTTAACAAAATCTGCTCATTTCTTACCCATTAACATTAGGTATTCATTGGAAAAATTGACTGAATTGTACATAAAAGAAATTGTCAGGTTACATGGTGTTCCAATAAGTATTATATCTGATAGGGACCCTAGATTTACTTCAAAATTTTGGGGAAGTTTACATCAAGCCTTAGGTACCAAGCTTCACCTTAGCTCGACTTATCATCCTTAAACTGATGGACAATTTGAAAGAACCATTCAATCTTTGGAAGATTTGCTGAGAGCTTGTGTATTAGAAAATTCTGATAGTTGGGATCGATGCCTGCTCTTGATTGAGTTCACTTATAACAATAGCTTCCATTCCAGCATAGGTATGACACCCTATGAGGCATTATATGGAAGGAAATGTAGAACACCTTTGTGTTGGTTTGAGACCGGTGAGAATTCAGTATTAGGCACCAATTAACATTCTATATGTATATATATTAATATACTACACGTTTAATAATAGGCACCAATTGTTTTAATTATAAAAATAATTTTCAAAGTTTTCACTGATTATAAAGAATTAACATTCTATATATATATATATATATATATATATATATATATATATATTAAATTTTAGCATAATTATTAGTTTGTACTGTTATTAAAAAAAATGAGTGATAAGGTTGCACAACAACCCTTATCTGTTTTGATGTAGCATTTAATGAAGAAAAACAAATCAGTAACCAAGCGTTAAAAGCCAATCAAAAGGGAATAATGTTTACAAATCTAGTTAAAACTAAACTACATGTAATCATTACATTAAGACATAAAAATAGGGGTGAGAGGTAAATGGGTGAAAGTGTGAAAGTGGTGAAACGTGATAAAGGAAGAAAAAAAACAGAGAGTGTTGGTGAGGTGAATCAAGGTTATTCAGAAATAGGTGGTGGAGGTACGACAGAGAAAAAAAAAGTATATCATCAAAGCTTTAGTACAATCTTGGTATAATTTTCATAATAATTAAGGTAATGGAAGGAGACATCTATCATTTTATCTTTTTACTATGATTATTTTTATCTCTATATTTGTCTTAAGTGAGGTGTTCCTAACCTCATTCTAATTTATATTTAATTCCCATTCCTACTTATTTATTTATATTCATCTCCAGTTATTTATTCAATTTATATTTATTCTCATTTACTTACTTATATTTATTTTCAGTTACGTACTGGTCCTTTTTATTTATTTATATTTAATTTTAATTATACATTGATCCTATGTATTTGTTTATATAATTATATGATTTAATATTGAATCAAAATTTATGATAAATAAAGATTTGATAGTTGGAGGTATGACCTTGAGGATTTAAACGAGTTAGTATTACTCAAGATGAGATGTTCTTGAGTTACTTTGTTGGCCATGAGCTCATTTATCCTGACTAGTCACTACAAAATTAATCAATATCTTTATAAAAGTATAATAAAAATCCAGTTTTATGGATTTGGGAGAACTTTCATTTCATTTTTATTTATTATGATATGCTGTTTTGTTTTTTGTGATATTTGTCTCACTTCCCTATTTTATGATTGTGCGTGAAAAACAAAATTTTGTAACTATATCATAGATGGCTGCTCCCAATATGCCTGATCCCTTCTTCGTCAACATTGTGGCTGTTTTTCCGGGAAATGCATTGCAAACCAATGCAGTGAATAATTCTGTAACATTTCAGGGAACGAGAAACTCTACCATTACTTTTCTCTCTGCTCCGATTGTCATCGAAGGACAAATCAGAGTTACCTTTTATTTACTCCCAACAGTCCAAGTGAACCCTATCCATAACCTCTTCCTTCCACATGTTTGAAAGCCAGTATATGAGGGAAAAATTGTAAATAAATAATACTTTTTCCCCTTCTAGTATAGGAAATATAATATGTACTAAACAGTGTAGATATAAGATGCATACAATATTGTAAATATATATATATATATATATATATATATATATATATATATATATGTATATTTTATATATATTTATATATATATATATATTTTTACCTCTAAATGTTTATAAGTATATTGTAGAAATAATACTAATTAAATAAATAAATATAAAAAAATTATCACCACATATGGCACTCTAAAATAGTCCTAAAACACTACTAAAATTCAATTAAAATGAAAGAAAATTGCATAATACCCAAGCTCTTGGATGGTTATCTCACTTTGTAGTAGAGAATACCTGAGTCTTTCTTCTGGAAAGTTCTTTCTTGAATCCATGTATTGTAAAGTTGGGTTGTTATCTGCTCTTGTACCTAGGTGTTGAAATACGAAACTACTTTTGTACTGGAACGATGATCTAGTCTTGTTCGGACACTAGAATGCCCAATTGCTTTTCTACTCGAGTACTGGAACATCAAGTTTACTCATGGTTACTAGAATGCTGAGATGCTCTTATTACTTAAGGCACTGAAATGTCGAGTTGCTTTCTTGGTCGATTAGGATATTGCACCCTTCAGATAACGACAATCCTTAGATCATCTTGCACATGGTCATGAACTATGGTTGGCATAGGCCCACATGGTGCGAGGTTGTGCATAACTCCTTCGTTGTTGTGATTATGCTCATGGTGACTGCCCCGTCTGAAGAGTACATCCCTACCGTCATTGACTTCAAGCTCTGCTCTTGTAGGATGATGGGACCTAGCTACCTTTTCACACTGGTGAGGTGAAGTGTGATCTCTTTTTGACGCCTGAGACTCTTTCCACAATCTATTCTACTGATCTTAACGTCTTGAAGATCAAAATTCTTCTCAGCCTTTGTGGTTTGATCAGGCCATTTTCGGCATTTCAGGCTGTTAGGATCCTTCAGAGTAATTTATGTGAGATTTCGCTACTCGAACGGAGTTCAGCCATTGCTTCTTGGTTTGTTCCTGTTTGGAGGGATTTTTCGTTCTCCATTTTTTCAAAGTTATGTTCTTTTGCTCAAGTGTTGTATTGTCGTGCAACTTTCTGCTTTACCACTCCTTCTCTTATGTGGGTTTCTTTCCGGACTTTGTAAATGAGATCTAGATAAGCTTGGAGGTTTTCTTCGTTGTGTTCTACACAAAGTGTTGTCTTGTCGAGCTCTAGTAGTGGATGACTCCATTTTCTTGTGAGGAAGGGCTTTAAATGAAGAATGGTGTAAGCGAGACCACCCAAATTGTCAGCTGTGCGGTGCATACAAGTTTTTCTAAAGAGAAATACTGCTGAAAGTTTACTAAGTAGACTCCCAAGAAAGAGGTGAGTCACAATGGACAAACTTGAAAGCCTTGTCTTTCCTAACTAGAGTTTTCCTCAGTTTACAAATATCCTCATAGAAATCCTCACCAACATTTTGCTAAAGAGCATCATTCGTACTTTCGAGTTTCTTTATGCATATTGATCTTTTAGCATTCTCATGCGTTGATGATTTTGTTATTTTCATGGTTGAGGCCAATTTATAAATTATTGTCACTTTGAGTTGATCAAAGCTTTATCGACGAGTTGGAGTATTAAGCTCTCAAGAGTCAAACTTCCATTTGATCTTATGCCTTTGAGATAATCCTCGAATGACTTTTTATCTAAGCTTGTGCCTTTGAGATAGTTCTCAAATAACTTTCCATCCGAGCGTGTACCTGTAAGACCCGAGAAATTTAAATAATTAAAAAAATAATTATTTAATAAATGTGGGTTGTGGGAACTTTTATGACATTTAATGCTAGGGTTTTTGATTGGTACTAGCTTAAGTGGTTGAGAGTACTTAGTTATGTGAGAGGACTTGGGTTCAAGTCCTATGTATTATATTTGTATGTTATTTTAATAGTTTATTATTTTTAATAATATGCTTGATCATGATGAGTGATTATAAATTCCTAGATGTATAGGAATTGTCATGAAACATAAATTGGTTAAATGGTTGTGCATTGACTTGATAATGATGTGGTTGTGTGTTCGAACCTTGACTTGTGCGAAATAAGGTTCTTTTTTGCTAAAATTATTTTTGGCATGAATGAGGGGGATTAGAAAACCCTAGCTATCTTAAGGAGTAGATGGAGGGGCTGGAAAACCATCTCATAATGGTTGTTAATGGCAATTAAAATGCATTTCAATGCATTTTCGTTTTCTTGCAATAAACCACAATTAACGCATCGTTAAGGGGAAAATTAAGGGTGATAAAGTGTCTTTTGGAGGTTGCTTTTGGTGAGTATTGTGATCAAGGAAAGAAATCTAAAATCATCAAGTTTGTACAAGGAGTACCAGGTTAGGGGAGTTGTATTTCGTTCCTTAATCTTTAATATTATATAATTGTATGGTGTATGAAATGCACGTGGGCTTTTGATTTTACCAATTTTCTGGATTTTTCGTGTTTCTGGAATTTTTTCAGAAACTGCCTGGCGTTGATGAAGGTCCACTAGGCGATACATGATGTTTGAACTCAGTTTCTGGGTTTTGCCTAGAAATCGTCGGACGAAAATGAAGGTCCATCAGGCAATACGAATTGGACTGGTTCGTTTCTACGACTTTGTGGTTTTGTTTGAACATGCACAAGTTTTGGGTAGTTTTATGCATGATGGATGAACCTTTGAGCCCTGGTTTTGTATCGCTAGGCGCTAGGTTCCTGACTTTTGAGCATTGGGTGTCACCTATTTTTCTAGTATGCACAGTTTTCGTAAAACTACATTTCATGGTTCGTTAACCGTCCTATTTAGCTGAAATTTTGACAGTGGGTTCATAACATGTTGCTTTTTAGTTTGTACAATGTGATTAAATTTGGATGTATGTAGTTGGAGATATATGATACGCATGATATTTGGTTTGGAGGTCTTTAAAATGCATGAGTTGGAAGCATGGTTAGGTCCTGTTATGAGTCTCCATGAATTTAAATGATCCTTTGGGTTGGTCACATGTTGAGAATGAGTTTATTGGTGAATGCATGTGTATCGATATAAAGGAAATTGTTGCATAAGAGGTGTGAAGTGCTATATTAATTCGCATTGGTGCATAAAATCATGTGCTTAAGTTGTTAGAGTGCTACTACTTTATATTTGATATGAGCATGTATTATTCCTAACTTGAAATTGAATGCTAGCATGGATTTAAATGGTGGAATATATATGAATATATAGGGATTGATGCATGTGATATGTGGGGAATTTTGTTAATAATTGAGTAATAGTATGATCTCAATTGTGAACCCGTTGGGTATATTAATTTGTTGAATTGTTATTCAATCATGCTAATATGACTGGATAAGTGTGGTTGATGTTTTGGATTGTTTATGGATTGTTTGGGTTCATTGAGAACCTGTCCAAAGTGCCAAAAATCAGTAGCCTTAACTCTACTGGTATGGCGCTTGGTGGTGCGGGGCGAGTCGCTAGGCGATAGCGGCCAAATAGAGGCCACTAGAATCGAGTCGCGCTTGGCGACAAGGGTGGTTCCGCTAGGCGACTACTGTCAGACAACAAACTCTAAAGGTGCGTAGCGCCCAACGACGTGTGATACCTGCTAGGCGGTTTGGAACCAGGTTTAGCCCAGCGGTCTACGCTGTGATTTTGCCCCTGGCGGCGCTTAGGTAGAGCAGGCGATAACGTAGAGAGCAACGAGTTTTGTTGGCTTGTGTTTTGCGTGTTTGTGATGTTGGGCTTGGACCAGGAGATGCTTGACTGTGTCATGAACGGGTAGGTTCATGACTAGTGGTGAACATGTGATAATATGAGCGGGGAGGTTCATATATGATGCTCTCAAGTGAGGATACGAGCAAGAAGGTTCATAGGTTCCATGCTCACACTTGAGGGCTGCTACGAGCGGGGAGGTTGGTAGCTGTTGGATCACATGTGTTGGACTACGGGCGAGGATGTCTGTAGAGTTGGACTACGAGCAGGAAGGTTCGTAGAGGTAGAACCATGAGCGGGCAGGTTCATGGAAGCATGTATATCCTGGGTCCATGGTCAAGTATTTGTATGGTGTGCTTGGAATAGTAGTTTCATGTGCATAATGAGATTTAGAGTTTTACACGACTTGTGAGTGGTTTCTTTGGAGGTGTGTGGGCTACGAGGCTTTGAGTGATACCTTAAGGATGAACTTTGGTGTGACATTCCTTCAATTGTGTATTGGAATGATATCCCTTGAGTTGTGGCTCGAGATAGAGGGTAAACACATGACATTCCTTGAGTTTTGGCTCATAATGGAATCCCTTGCGTTGTGGCTCGGGATGGCGGATGAACACGAGCATTCCTTGAGTTGTCGCTCGGATTGATGAGTGTTTCTGGTGTGAGTGTGCGAGTTGTGGCTCATATGGATGAGTCCAATAAAATTGCCCTCTTCGGTATTAGTCGACGAGTTTGGTAGTCTTAGGAAAATTATAAACTATGGTTTGTATTGGGAACTCTACTAGGCGTTACAGAGTGTGGTTCGTAGTAGGTTTCCCGCACGTCTTCTACAAGTTGTGGCGTGTAGGTGGAGGCTGCAAATGGTATCTTCAGGTTATCATCTAAAGACGTAGAACATGGATAACATAGTAGTGGCTGTGTGGTATGAAATCAAAGGATAGAGTTCCTTTGATGAGTATATGCATATATATTTGAATTGTATATATAATTTGATAGCTCACCCTATATGCTTGTGTTTAGCGATGATCGTGTAATCCGTTACAAGGGAGTAGATGATGTTGCAGGTGGTTCTAATGAACCATAACATCGGAGAGAGAGCTACCTAGGAAAAACTTTTATGAGTTTTTATTATTTATGGATTTAGGATATTTTGTAAACATTTACTTTTATCAGACTTGGAACTTATAAATGATATTTAAATTTTGTGGATTTTAAATTAATAGAGATTTAATAAAGGTTTTCATTTTTCCTCATTTTGGGAAAAGGCAGGTTAAATTAATGCATATACATTATCAATTTTATTTATTTTATTTTAAATTAGTAATATCTGACCAGGATGTTACATTTTGTATTAGAGCTATGGTTTTCAAATGATTTTCGGGCCTTGGGGAGTGAACTTGTCGTGTTTCAGTTGCCAAACCTTGTAGAAATGGACGAACAGTCTATCAATCATATTATTGATTGTGGACTGCATAAAGTGGTGAAACTGGAAGCATTAAGAACAAAAAATATTTTGGTAGAGTGATGAGGGTGCACACTCATGACTATATCAGAGATAGTTTCCTTTCTTAATTCTAAAGGTTTTGGTAAAAGAAAGGGAAGTTATAGGTTGAGTTTGTCTCCTATACCTTTTCTTGTTATGTTTGCACTTCTGTGGTATGTGTTTGTTGTTTGTGGTGGCAAAGGAATGCAGATTCAAGGTTAAACTTTACCTGATTGCCTTGTAAGGGTTGGGTAGGGCCTTTGAGGTAGTCTCTTGATCGAAGATATGAATATGCAGAAGGTTGTGTATCAGTGGTTGTAAGACCCGTGGAATTTAATTAATTAAATAAATAAATAATTAATAAATGCGGATAGTGGAAGCCTTTATGACATTAAATTCTAAATCATAGGATGTGAAAAAGTACTAGCTCAAATGATGTGGAGGAGAGAGTAAAGCAAAGGCATAAAGCATAAAGTAAAAGGCACGAAGCAAATGTACCTATGTACCTTTGGTCTCGTTTGTTTTTAGCACACTTTGGTCACTTTTTGGAGACATATGAGACACATTCTTTGTCTCCTTTTGTGCTAGAACGAAATTAGCCTTGCACACACCATAGTTAGCTCTTTTGTCTCTCATTTTTTGTAACCTTATTTGATCTAGTTTCTAGAAGCTAGGGTTAGGTTTTTGTAGAGACATCCTTAGGTATCTTTTATTTGCTTAAAGGCCCCTAAACTCTTCTATATAAGGGGTGCTCCTAGACATGTAAAGGGGTTGGACATTTTGAAGTAAAAACACTCTTGTGTATCAACCATTTGTGAGAGTTTCCTCCCTTGGGAGTGAATACTTTTAAGCCTTATCTTGCATAGCAAGTGGCGACACACATCAAGTCATCTTCAAGGTTGCCATGGCTTCTAGCCTAGCTTTGTAGTGGTGTGCTTCTCATATTTTTACCATTTCTTCCCTTTCCATTTTATGTTTTCTTCTTCCTTTAATTGTTCTTGGTTTTCTATGATTTATGTGCTTTCCATTTTCTTTTCATTTTGAATCAATCCATCATCTTCTTCTTTTGAGCTTTGTGAAAGGAACCTTCACATCTAGATAGCTTGTTATCTTAATGTCTAGTGGGGATTTCACTTAGCTTTCTTAATCAACTCACACCATATTCAATAATCTTAAAAGAAAACAAGATAATCCTTCATCAAGAAGGAGAAGAAGAATGAGAAAAAAGAGAAGGAGAAGAAGGAGAAGGAGAAGAAAGAGCAGGAGAAGGAGAAGGAGAAGGAGAAGGAGCATGAGAATGAGAAGGAGAAGGAGAAGGAAAGGGAGAATGAAAGGGAGAAGGAGAAAGAGAAGGAGAAGAAGATGGAGAAGGAGAAGATGAAGGAGAAATAGAAGGAGAAAGAGAAGGAGAAGGAGTAGGAGAATGAGAAGAAGGAGAAGGAGTAGAAGGTGTAGGAGAAGGAGTAGGAGTAGGAGTAGGAGAAGGAGTAGGAGTAGGAGTAGGAGAAGGAGAAGAATGAGAAGGATAAGAACAAGGGGAAGAAGAAGAAGGAGAAGGAGAATGAGAAGAAGAAGGGGAAAGAGAAGGAGAAGGAGGAGGTGAAGGAGAAGGAGAAGAAAAAAAAGTAGAAAGAGAAGGAGATGGAGAAGAAGAAGGAGAAGGAGAAGGAGAAAGAGAAGGATAAGGAGAAGGATAAGGAGAAGGAGTAGGAGAAGGTGAAGGAGAAGGATTAGGAGAAGGAGAAGGAGATGTAGAAAAAGAAGGAGAAGCAGAAGAAGAAGGAGAAGAAGGAAAAAGAGAAGGAGAAGGAAAATGAGAAGGAGAAGGAGAAAGGAGAAGAAGAAAGAGAAGGAAAAGGAGAAGGAGAACGAGAAGGAGAAAGAGAAAGAGAAGGAGAAAGGAGAAAAGAGAAGGAGAAGGATAAGGAGAAGGAGAAGGAGAAGAAGAAGGAGAAGGAGAAGGAGAATGAGAAGGAGATGGAGTAGGAGAAGAAAAAGGAGAAAAAGTAGATGAAGAAGGAATAGGAGTAGAAGAAGAAGGAGAAGGAGAATGAGAATGAGAAGAAGGAGAAATAGAGGAAGGATAAGGAGAAGAAGGATAAGAAGCAAAAGGAGAAGGAGAAGAAGAAGGAGAAGAAGGAGGAGGAGAAGGAGAAGGATAAGGATAAGGAGAGGGAGAGAGAGAAGGAGAAGGAGAAGGAGAGGGAGAATGAGAACGAGAAGGAGAAGGAAAAGGAGAAGGAGAAGGATAAAGAGAAAGAGGAGGAGAATGAGAATGAGAAGGAGAAGGAGAATGAGAAAGACCAGGAGGAGGAGAAGGAGAAAGAGAAGTAGAATGGGAAGGAAAAGCAGAAGAAGGAGAAGGAGAAGGATAAGATGAAGAAGAAGGAGAAGGAGAATGAGAAGGAGAAGAAGAAGAAGGAGAAGGAGAAAGAGAAGAAAAAGAAAAAGAAAATGGAAAAAAATGAAGAAGGGAGGAGAAAGAAGATGAACAATGCACATTATTTACTAACAAGTTTTTTTTTTTGTAATTACCGACGAATTGGGATTTTTCTGTTGGTAATTACTGACTAAAAAATCCTTCGGTAATTACCAAAAATACGTCGATACTTACCGACAGATTTTATCAACCGAGTTTTTCGTCGATAATTATAGACGGAACATGATTTTCATCGGTAAAATTTTACGGACAAGAGTTTTACTAACAGATTTTTGACCGTTGATAATCCCTCTATAATTTCGATTTAGCGAAAGGTTTTAACCATTACCAACTGATTTTGACCGTCGGTAATATCAATTTTTCTTGTAGTGATATGAAAATTTGTCACGTTATAGTGTGAAAGGTCATAGAGCATGTTCGATATGAGAGAAAAACACGTCATATGAATAGTTAAAGCATGGGAGGAAAATAGTCTATCTTCGGCATTGTAGATTTCTAAATCCATTTCATTTGTATCATAGATTGAAGAAGGCCTTCCTAAAATGAGTAGACCTCCCTTCCATTTTTTTATAAGGAAGGTAGTTTATGATGATTACTTTAAATTGTTTATCATTTAATAGGACATCCAAAATTTTATTAGCTGTTAACACATAGAAACTATAAGTTCAATTTGTGATTTTATTCTTGCTCCCTTCTTCGAACAATTTACACATATAAGAGGACTCTTTTTTTTTTATAAATATTTTTCTAGTTAGCTCATAAACATTTCCATTGTCATTCATGCTAAATTTTTAGAGTTTTTGTACACAATATATTTGACACCTAAAATGATTACATTAAATTTATATAAGTAGACAATATAGTATTATTTTCCTACATCGCATCTAAACAAGATGTTTTTCAAAAGTTTACTTGTAACTTATAGTTCGATCAAATTTCTCCATATAACAACATTTTTTATTTACTTGATAAATAACTACAATACTTCTATTTCACTTCATGAAAACCCTTTCTCTGATTTTATTTTGATAAAGTAACTTCCATTTTGGGGAAAGATTTTTCTTTACTTCATCCTGCTAATCTCAACACTATGTTAATCTCAACACTAGTTTTTATTAATAAAACTTTATTGGAAACTCATAACGTTGAGCGAATTCTATAAACTCCTCGACCCATCTCTCATAATCATCACTTATATGTGGTAGATTAATTCAATTCTGATCCATCATTGTTCTGTAACGAGAAAGAATTTTATAGTGTATAACAGTAATAAGTGTTTAGGGTCAGACACCTCCAAACTCAATCCTAACTCATTGGGGGGGTCGGACACCCTTGGACTCAATCCCAAATTGGTTGACAATATGCATATATACCATAATAATTCTACAAATAGTCAAATTTAAAAACTAAATATTGCCATGCAAAAATAAATCAAATTTAAAACACTAATAACTATAATATTAAAAACTAATTATAAAAAGTATACTAACCTGTTCAGACCACAACCACGATGGTTTGAGGGAGAAGAACTGTTTATATAGATTTTAATCAGAATTATAATTTAGTTTTTTTAGGACATAAGAAAAACAAGGTATTTTTTTAATAGAGTCAGTGAGCCAACCCATTTAATCCACCAACACGCAGTGGGTTGGGTCAGGTTTGAATTTTTTTGGCTTACTTGGTTGGCTCATTAAGTGGCCAACCTCTGGTGGGCCTGACCAGGCCGGGTTAGGTGGTCCATTTTTACAACTCTAAATAAAACTTTGTTGGAAATTCATGTCTAAATATAAGTTTTACATTGACTAAACAAGAGGAAGTTGAGTACCATACAAAGAGGAAGAACCATAAACTTATTACCTAAGACTCTAGGTTAGAGGTGTTTATGTCAATCTCTTGTATATGGATTGAATTATGTCTCTTTGGCATTGTATCTACTGGTTGATCCTCCCTCGACAAACCCATCGGTGATATGAGAATCGATAAGTAGAGTCAAACATGCTTATCCCATTATGATGAACGATAGTAGATGTAGGATACTCGTAATTTGAAATGTTTTTGAAGCGAGAAGTATTAATGTCAAGGAAATCACACTTCAGGTCAAGAATAATGTGATTTCTGACCAAAAATCGTGCTGAAGAGCTTCTAGATGTAAAAATTTTTAATCCGTCTCTGGTAAGGCACTTCTCACAATTATGTCCAAAAGATTTATATAATTTTACCCCAATTTCAATAAATTTGCTATGGAATACATTCATTGACCGTCTCTATGATATACATTTCACCTGGTATCATTACCACAATGGCCATTGAAAGAGAGAGAGTGTGTGCGTGCAGTATCATTCAATCACAGAGACAATGCACACACCACTCATTGCTTTCAGCAAGCAGAGCAAATATGTGTAAACAGAAGTAGTCTTTTTTTCTCCCAAGAAAACGCTGTGTGCATGTGAAATAGTGATCCAAAAAGCCAAATAAAAGAATTGGCTTTTGCACCAAAGGAATTTCATACTTTCAATTATATATTCGGGATAAGATTCTTGACGAAACGCACATGCATGCTGTATACACGGTCAATCTCATTGAATTATTGAGTTTGAATGAGGTTGTTCTTTCTAGAGATCCAATGCTAATTAATCTGTGTCTAAAATGTATCCCCTTTTTCCTTTACCACCCTTTGTTATTGTTGGTCTTTAATCTTTAGTTACTTTGTACTGTGTGTACGTTGCATGCTCTATGTTCAGACAATGAAGCAACAATGTGCAATAATCATCCCTACCAATTAATATCAATCAAGAAAAAGGATTCGCGAATATTTTAATTTTAAAGTGGGAGATTATTTATTTATTCAGCTGAATGATGTTAGGGGACCACACATAAATTTTTATATCAAACCATCAAACTCAATTGACAAGTTGTCGCGGACACTGATAGAGATGTGCATTGACCTCTCCGTGGTATTGTTCGACCATTCCTACCCAAGTCAGAACCTATGTCAGTGGTGAAATGCACAAATTATTTTTGGGCACATGAAAATAGGTTCAATATAGTTCAAAATAACAAATTAGAAATTTTGTTGATCAACTCGATCACAATGCGTTTAGAAAATGATTAAGAAGCCTTAATAGTAAAGCGTATATGTACCTATATATATAGCAACAACGAATGTTGGCTCTGAAACCTAGGGTTTAGTAATGCTATCAAAATTATTTATAGATAGCACAGGTAAGGGTTTTTCGAAATTTTCTTCAAATACGAGTTGAGAAGGTAGTAATGTTAAGAACAGTTCAAATATCAAAACCGAGATGAGATAAAACTAGAGAAGAAAAAGTCATATATTATTAGAAGAGATTGTTTGAGAATCCCAATATGATATCAGATAGAAAAATTAACCCAAGCATTGGATACATAGACCGCTAAGACCATGTTCTTCGTTGGGTAAAAACTAATCATTTCAAGTGTTTTTCACTTAATAGGTAATGAAAAGACTTAAAACAAAAAGTAACCTATATGTCTTCTTAGAAGCAACATATTTTATTAAATGAGCAACAGTTAAAAAGAACTATGTGCCTTGTGTAGAGAGGAAATACCACCATTATGGAAGCTTATTAGAGAATATATTCTCATATTCTAACACTCTTTTATGAGATGTTTCGTTAACACTCCAAGTTTTTATCTTAGCCATTTGAAAGTGTCTTTAAAACTTCAAGTTTTCATCTTAGGCAATATGATTCTTCGTATTTCTCTTCTTTCCTAATTTTTGTGATATTTAATTCTGGTATGCTTTGTTCTTTCCACGTTGAAAACAATTTTTGGCTCACTTTGATGTAACAGTTGCATAATGGATTGAATAACAACGTCCATCTTGCTTCTGAGTACTGACAAAAGACTCCACTTCCAAACCAAAATACATATCTTTGTTATAACTTTTGCATCATCTAAGCATCATTCTCAATCACTAACAGTAATTTTGAAGATTTCACTATTCTTCTTCAAAAACCAAAAGCTAAGGTCAATTGTGCCTTTAATATACTTAAAAACTCGTTTCGCCTCAACTATGAGAACTTGTCTTGGAGAATGCATGAAGTTGGATTACATGCAAACATGAAATATCATTTGGTTGTAAATGGATACAATCATTAACAAATGCATCTTCCTTAGTACTATCATCTTCTACGCATAACTTTTCATATGTCACTAATGGACTAGGAAGATATTTGCAATTCGATGTGAAACTTCTTCAAGATCTCCCTTGCGTACTTCTTTTAGGAAATAAAGATTTCATCTAGGTGGTTAGAATATCTCCATTTCAAAGTAAAGTACCTCGTAACAGCAAGATCCATCACTTCAAATTCCATCTTATTAAAGTATAATGCAAATTCTAGAACAATCTAGAAAAATCTAAGATAGAATTATTGAAATGTAATGAAACTTCTAGAGTATTGGAGAAAAACTTAGGATAGAAAAAAAATCAAGAATATTCTACTATGTAGAAAAATCTAGAACTATTTGCTCAAGTTCTAGCTAGAAGTTTCTAGAATAATCTATGGGTCTATAAATACCCCATGTATCCTACCATTAGCAACATGAAGAACAAAATAACACAACATCCAATACAACTATTCTCAACTACAAGATACACTTTTCCAACTACTACTTTCACACTCTACTATCTACACATTTTCTCTATCCCTTCAACTATCCCCTTCACAATATCCCCTACACATTTGCTCTTCAACAAGCAGTTGATGACACAATCTTTCCGAGAATAATAGGTGCCACAAGTGCAAAGCAAGCTTGGAACACAATACAAGAAGAGTTTCAAGGAAGTGATGAGGTACGCAATGTTAAACTTCATTCTCTAAGACGAGAGTTTGAATTAATAAGAATGAAAGAATCTGAAACCATTAAAGACTACTATTCTAGAATAAAGGAAATAGTTAGTCAGATGAGAGCCTATGGGGAAACTATTCTTCAAAGACATTGATAAATCTGTCAATGTCAAAGTTCTACTAGGAAACGGTGCCACAGTGGAGTCTCAAGGCAAAGGAACTGTCATGGTGGAGACAAAGAAAGGTACGAAATTCATCAAGGATTTTTTACTGGTTCCCAATCTTAAAGAGAATCTTTTAAGTATTGGCCAAATGATGGAGAATGGATATTCTCTCCACTTTGAGAAAGATACATGCAAAATTTATGACAGTAGAAAGATAGAAATTGGCCAAGTAAAAATGGAGAAGAGAAATAGAAGCTTTCCCATAAGCTTCA
>Ga0214543_1000588_pt1 | contig 62339 bp, 25 predicted proteins | sample CNSS2metaG_FD_160094 | JGI IMG/M metagenome (GOLD analysis project Ga0214543, IMG submission 160094) | Root nodule microbial communities from cowpea collected in UCLA plant growth center, Los Angeles, California, USA - CNSS2 | ecosystem: Host-associated > Plants > Roots > Nodule | place: USA...
ATGACATGTTAATTTTTGGTACATGCATTGATATAGTCTCTAGAACTAAATTGTTTCTAGGATCTAAGTTTGAAATGAAAGACATGGGTGAAGCCAATGTGATTTTAGGTGTTAGAATCATAAGGAAGGGAGATAGTATATTACTATCCCAGGAACAATACATTGAGAAACTTCTTAGGAAGTTTGCATATTATGACTTTAAACTAATGAGTACCCCTTATGATGCTAACTCTAAATTAATGAAAAATAGAGGAGAATCTATTTCTCAACCTCAGTATGCCCAGATAATTGGGAGCTTACTGCACTTAATGAGTTTTTCAAGACCTGATATTGCTTATGCAGTAGGTAGAATGAGTAGATACACTCAATGTCCTAATTAAGAGCATTGGGATGCACTTGGAAGGCTTATGAGATATTTAAGAGGTTCAATGGATTATGCCATGATAACGTTGTTTTCTACCTTTTATTGATGTTAAGTTTTGTGAATAAAATCAACTCCTACATAACTTTTATCTTGTTTAATCCTCTAGTTTATGTTGTTTTTACATTGTTTCGTATTTTAGTTGTTTTATGCTTTTTTACTTCTAATCTCTATTATGAGTGTGTGAAATAAAACAATAGGAAGCAATTCTGGTGGAAGAAAACAAGCTAAAGCTCAAGGAAGCATGATTGGACATGAAAGATTGACTTTTACACAAATAATCATGTCGAGGGGCACCGAGATCAAGTCCAGCACTGCAAACATGGAGAAAGGACTCACCTATATGTATATACTGCCTTGGACAACCCTTGGAAGGCAAAAAAACGATCATTAGGCGCCAGGGTCACTCGCTGGGCGAGCTGGTGGCTCGCTGGGCGAAAATGACAGACCAGAACTGCAGTATTCGAGTCACTGGGAGAAAATGTGGCTCGCCCAGCGAGTTGCATGTCCGAGAACGTCGATTTTAGGCCTCGCTGGGCGAGTGTGAAGCCGCTGGGCGAGAATATCGACCCCAATACGCGAATATGGTTATTTAATCATGTTTCTACGAGAGTATTAGGGGATTCCTCATTTTTCACGAATAGAAACACCTTGGGTGCTTGGGAGAGACTCTTGGAGGCTATTAGGGGTGTTGGGAAACTCTCCCTTCTCCTTCTTGGGTTTCCTTCTTCATCCATGGAGGTTTTACCCCTTTTGGGTTGGAGAGGATGATGGGCTACGAAATTGAAGGCGGATATGCGAATGGGAGGCGCAATTGAACCATGGAGCAATATTCAAGAACCTTGGGAGAGGGATTGTTTCTACTTTATGGTTCCAATTTCTTCCCTATTCTTCAATTTTGTAAAACCCTAGGTTCTCCACCATGGAGAGCAATTTCTATTTGTTGAGATTAGATGTAAAACATTGAATTCTTGTGTAAAATTGTGTTGTTAATTTATATGCTTTTCCAATTCATGTTAGTATTTGATTTCCATGCTTAATGCTTGTTGTGGTTTAATCACCCATGGCTTGTTTGTGGTTCTTGAGGTGTTGGGAAACATCTTTAGAATCTAGATTTGAAATTAAATACCTAATGGATGCTTATACCTAGGAATAGAACTTGGTTCATTAGTAATCTTAGATTCTTGAAACTAATGCATGATTTCACTTGTTGAGGATTCAAGGAATTGAAACTTGATGAGTGATCATAGGCTTAAAGGCTCTAGGAATAGGATTTGAGTATTCTTGTGAATTGATTTTAACATGAATATGAAATTGGGATAATTTAGAATGCATGAGAATGAAATGGTTGAAGTCTAATCTTGACAAATTGTAAATACACTATGTTAATTTCTTGTTGCACACCAACTGTTTCATAAAATACAAAAAAGAGTTTTCATTGTGTTTGTGTGAACTTTGTGTCTAATTGAGTCGTGAATTGCGAGAATTGTCATGCGTTGCACAAGTCACTTGGGAGAGAACGATAAAATACTTATTACTTGCTATGTGCGACCGGTGCACTTGCCGTGTTGGTTTTTCACTAACATGCCATTGAATATAGTGGATTTCCTGCTGTACTAGAAGGGTACAGTGATGCTAACTGGATATCTGATTCAGATGAGACAAAGTCCACTAGTGGTTATGTATTCACACTTGGGGGTGGTGCGATTACATGGAGATCAGCCAGGCAAACAATTATTGCAAGATCAACAATGGAATCTGAGTTTGCTGCTCTCGAAATGGCTGGTAGTGAGGCTGAGTGGTTGAAAAACTTCTTAGCAAACATTCCTTTAGGAATGAAACCAACCCCATTTGTGTCTATACATTGTGATTGTCAATCGACAATAGTTATAGCTAAAAACAAAAACTACAATGGAAAGAATAAACATATACAATTGAGACATAATCTGGTTAAGCAGCTGCTAAAGAGTGGAACTATTTCTATTGATTATGTGAAGTCAGAACGGAATCTAGCAGATCCCCTAACAAAACCCCTAGGAAGAAATATGATTTTAGAAACATCGAGGGGAATGAGACTTAAGCCACTTGCAAACAAACAAGTGATGGTAACCCAATCTTTGTGATTGGAGATCCCATGAATAAGGTTCATATGGGTAAAAACAAGTCAGTTGTTAGTTCTGATAGCACTAAATTGATTTTTAATCAATTATGTCCATTCCTATGGTGTATATGAAGGTGCTAAAGACTGCATTATTGAGAGGTTAAACTTTGTAAATTAAAATTCATTGTGGTATAAGAATTTTAGTTTAAAAAAAGTTTTAATGATTTTCATATCCCTTACGGGTGGTGTATGATTTGCAGCATACACTTGATGAAATCACCTATATGAGTGTCAAGTGGGGCCGCTTGTATGAGATCTTAGCATGATCTCTAGAGCACTCATGAACATCGGGCACGTGCATGGCCTACTAAGCGCAACACAGCGTTAACAACAAGGATTGTGGGGGGTGTATTGTGATTAATAAACTACTAACACACATCAAGTGTCTTTGGTTCATATAGCTTGCTATATCAACTACACTGTGTGTTAAGTTTATCTGTCTAGGACTGGTTCATATAGCTTGCTATACCAGCTCCGATGCATTTACGTCTTATGAGACCCAAAATTTTCTTCTTTCAATCTTTCTTTTCTTATCTTTTGCAATATGTGGGGGATTGTTATAAAATAATCTTTTTATTGCAAAAGATTCTAAACAGTGCATGCCATAATTATAAATGCTACAGTTTCAAAGTTTTATGAGAGAGGTGCATCCGTTTAGATTTTTAAACTTGAAAGCTTGGCTGCTAGTTTTGTATGTTGCAGGGAATTGTTTTACCGTTGCCATGCATTGATTTTTCTCCATAAATGCTATAAATTTCAGCCCTTCACCATTCATCACTCACACTTATAAATAGGTGGTTTTGGTGCTCTCCAAAACACACCATCTTTCAATCTTCTCCTTTATTCTTCAAGCTCTCTTTTATCTTATATTTCTTTCTTCTACTATCTGGGTTAAATACTCTTACAAGAGTACTTTCTTGTTAGTTCAGAGATCATTGGAAGATCCGAGAAGTTCCTGTTGTATCCTGGGGGCTTCCGCACACACCGCAGATAAGTCCTTAAGGGTAGTGAATTTACACGCCTCAGGAAGTACTCCTTTTATTCGTGATTTGTTAGTTATTTACAACAGTTAGATTGTCTTAAATTGTATTCACAATTTATCCTTTTTGTTTATATTTGAACTACATATTTATATATTACCATCATTTTCTGATAGTTACCAGACATAATAAAATAAAAAGAAACTCCATAAACTGAAGTAACTATCTTAAAGTACCCACAATGTGTCAGATGTTCTCGTTGATTATCAGTGAATTCTTGCATATAATTGTTTTTTCAACTTAGCTTCAATCTATCTCGATGGCTCTTCTCTCAATGTCTCTGTGCTTCGATTAAGATTTTCTCAATGTCTTTCTATCTCGATCAGACTTTTTTCAATATTTTTATAATGCCTTAAGCTCTATTCCTTTTCTCGATCCTATTTGTTTTTACACTTTTTTTTCACATTTTATACATCAATTTGCTTATTTATCTTTTCGATTCAACTTACTCTTCAATATCTTCAACAATAAGATATGCTTTCAATCAAGTTTAAAACATTGATACAACATAAACCAATTAAAATATTTCAAATTCTTATTTCTTAGTCTAAATTTAAAATTGTAATATTTTAAATAATCAAATTATTATTACAATAAATTTCTAGAATTCTTTTAAAGTTTCTTGTTCGAAACATATTTTTGACATGAAAAAATAAAGCAAATTATCTTTAACAATTAATTACCCTCTAAACGTTTCTTATTTGAATACATTGTTAAAGAACTTTTTTTCCTCTAGCGAATTATCTCATATAAAGATCGGAAAGTTTGCTTTGATTTCTTAAAAAATTTTAGAATATATAGGAATGGTTCAGCCTTTTATATATATATATATATATATATATATATATATATATATATATATATATATATATATATATATATATATATATTAGAAAGGACTAACTAGAGTAAAAGAGATTTATTTTGATCATTGAAGAAAAAATAGATATTTTAAATTTGATTTAGCTAAGTAAATTCGATATATCCAATTTTGATATAATGTTTTTAGATGTTATTGAGGAGGAAATTGATATGTTAATTTCATAAACTACTTGGATGATAACATTAAATAAATATAAATATTAAAAATGAATTAAGTTAGTGTATGTTTTGTTGAGATTAATCTTTTGATATTTAGATTACATAATTTTGTATAGGTTAAGTTCATATTATACTACTAGAATTTTCTCTATTTCATGGGAAATTTCTTGCAGATGTTTTACAAAAATTGGCAGAAAATTGCAGGAAAAGTGTTTTCTGCCAATTTTCTTATAAATTTTGATCAGTAGGTAATATCTTCGTGAGTAATTAGTTATTGGGGAATTTCAAAATTCGCAGGAAATTTCTTGCAAATTTTTGTATGAAAAATATTCACAACAATTTTTCCTGCAAAAAAATCAATCTAAAAAATCACAAGTACATTTTCTTGCAAATTTACATTTCGCAAGTAATTTTTGCGTATTTTAAATTTGCAGGTAATTTATTAAAAAAAATTGCAGGTAATTGTTCTTTGCGAAAATGAATTTGTATGTATATTTTTTCTACCAATAATTTTGCAAGAAAATTCGCAAGAAACTTTTTATAAATTTTAAAAATTATATAATTTTTGTTTTCATATTATTTTAAATGACAAAATAATTTGTAAAAAATTATTTATTTTATTATTATCAATACCATATATTAATTAAATAAAAAAACAAAACACTTTCTACGTCTATTTAGCTTTTTGACCAAATAAATGATCCTGAATAACATAACTCATGAGAAGTTAATAAATTTTTACATAAGCTATTCCAAATCTTTAAAATATTCTTCAAAATATATCAAACAAATTACAATAATTTCAAAAATGACATTATAACTTTATCCCTGCAAAATTACCTACGAGCATCACGAATATACAAAAGATTAAGCTCAAATGATCAACAATGTAGACAAAATAACGCAGAAAACAATTTTATTAATTTGAGCTTTAAAAATTAAAAACATAGAATAAAAGTAAGCCTCTCAAAATGTCATAATATCTTTGTTTAAAGGAACTTTTTCAAGAAGAAACATATAATACTTTAATCTTTTGAGAGCCAGTTATGATATTTGCCTTGAATCACCAAATTGGTCCTTGCCATCTGCATCAGACCGTGCAAATTTTGGAGAGAAGAATCCATGCCCATCATTCTAACAAATTAGTTTCATTCACAACAATAGTTAGACAAAAGTATAATTAAATTAAATCAAAAGCTAAATGGTAAGGTTCTCTAAATGGTCTACAAAGCCCAAGCATGTCCAAAGAAAAAAAAATAGCTAAATGCACCTTCTAGATACAAAACAATAAATGTACAAGTAAAAGTCAGATGCATATCCAAAGTAGTTATGTACAAATATTCTAAAATCAGCATCAAAACATTACTCATTATGACATGAGGTCAAGGAAAGTAGCTTTTGGAAAAATTATTAATTTAAAATCAAAAACTTGACAATAGATGAATCTCCATAGTTTAGCACAATTCACCAAATCAGGTTCACATTTTGGGACCACATGTTAGTTAACACGGAATAAATACACATATGTGAGGGTATGTGAGGGTGGAGACGGTAGCTTAAGTACGTGTTCATGAAAACAACTTAAGTTAGTATCACAGTAGAGCTTCTTCTCTAAATTTGATCATTAAACTTAATGGAATAAGCTAAAAAGGAGTTATTTATGAAAAAGGTTAACTATGCATCTTATTGAAATAATAGAGAGATTATACGATTCATAAGCTCAAATAAACTTTCAATAAGCTCTTCAAAATACTTAGTTAGAATTAAAATCCTCAATTATTCATTTGTTATGGACTCAGAATGTAAATCTTTTCAAAGGCTTGTAAAAGCATAGACCACATAGGTATAATCAAGTGAATCTTCGATGTCAATTCCTTCAAAAACATTGATGCCAATAATTTTCCCCATAACTTATAAATAATGTTGTCTCCCCTAATCCTATACCTGCATTCTTCTTTTTTGCTAATGTGATTATAATGTTTTGATACCTCAAGCAATGACTATATTAAGGGATTTCTATTATTTATGAGGGAATTTCTATTATATATGACACACAAATTCAAATTGAATACATGCAATACTCCCATGAAAGATAAACTACTAATGATGGAAGCATAGTGTGCTTTGCAACATACTTATGAAAGGACACTCCAAAATCATGTTTAGAGAATAATTGGACTTCCTTTAATTATTAGAACACTGTTTCAAAAAATTTATTTGCTAAATCCCCTTAACGATTTCAAGATATGCCTAAGAAATCATTGTGTAAAACATATAAAACAGAGAGAAAATTATTTTGAGATAACTTCCAAGGTCGTTTACCTTTGTTAGCCATTCTCCCCCCCTTATTTTTCCAATGACAAGATATCTCAAGAATCAAGAGTGATCACTATTTGTTTCATGTCTCATCTAAAAGTAAACCAGAAGCATACCTATAAAAGGAAAAGGGAAAACAAAATTAGCTTATATTTAATACAAGTTCATTGGAAACAGAATCCAAAACTAACCTTCTTAATGTGCCCAATGTTGACAGTTGTTTCCATTCATCTTGTCTCCAGTCAATACCCATAACTTCATTTTATACTGCACAGGCTTTTCAATACAACCAGGAGCCTGTATTTTCATGCAAAAAGAATCAGGCATGAGAATTGGTGTGAATAACTGCATTCTATTAAGTAAAATCCTATGCAGGAGATGTTTCATATATCAACACAGGTTTAACTATATTTTAGTTGAGTTAAACAAAGATAATTACATGATATAACTTATCAAAAGGCAATACAAAATGCCTTTCCCAAGTCTGATTTCTCCAAATTTACCAAATCGTGATGTTTTTGAATGCCATTCCCCTAGGAACTTCCTCACCAATATTCCCTTTCCCAAAATATATGCTCAAATACATGTCACAAAAACCATTTATTTTACTTTTCACCAAATTCTATGCTTCCTACACACAATAATCATCATATATTCATAATGCAACCACACTACCAAACGATTAATTATTAGGCACATCTTTTCGAAAGAAAGAAAAAAGTTTTCAATTCAATCTCAATCTTTTATTTCTAATCCTTATAAAACTTAATTATGTATTTTATTTCTTTAGTTTTTCAAAATTACACCATTTTAGTCTATTATTAATGTGTTGGTGACTTATTATGTATTTCATTTCTAACATCAATAATTCCACTCTGATAGTAAGGGAAACATAGAGGCAGTGTTGAGTCTCATTGCAAAAAAGACAACAACAAATGTATCATAAACTACAACTCTACTTTCATCTATTTTGTTTTATAGAAAAGAAAACAAGTTTTTGTAGTAAAAAACAAGAGAGGACCCTGGATGAATTCTCAGAAGCATGTTTTAGGAACATGATACAACATATGAGAAATCTTCTTCAGAAGGCACTCTCTAGGAGGGGTAGAAAATAATAGAATCTAATTTCTAAAACCCATATGTTTGGAGTGATCACCAAAAGCATTGTTCCTGCCTCATTTTACTCTGTAGATTTTTTGTAAAGAAAAGCTATATTATATGTCTATCTAAGACCAAAAAGTAAAAACGAATTAGCTAACTATGGCTACAAGGGATATAATCTTTGGTTCAAACTTCAAAGACTGAATCAATAATCCATAAATATCTGCTTCCAACTTTCTACACATGCTTTTCTAATTCACTAAAACAATGGTAAAAACAATCTGCAATCTGCATCTTTCTACACATGTAAAAATCTAGTTTGTATTTGCTTGTAGGTCCCTGAGTTGGATTACAATCCGCAACCAAACAATATTAACAACAACAACAAAAAATTATCCTTAATCCTTCACGAATGCCAATAGAACATTGTCAAGGTCCCAAAAAGAGTATAATGCTTTTTAATATAAAATACGCATGCTCTATTACTTGAAGATACAAGTACTTTAACCGCAACGTGCTTTCATGTGCATTCCTTATTAAGGTTTGTTATGCTTTTGTGAATCTTGCTTAAAAATCTATAATGTAGAATATTGAAAAGTGTATCAAAAGAGCAATTCAACACGTCAAAAACAACAAGCCACACAAACTCCATAACCAACGCTTTTCAAAATTCCAAACCATAAGAAATCTGTAACAACGAGATTCAATAGCGCAAAAACAATATATAAAAAAATGAATGAATCACCTAACTTTCCCGCCTTAAATTGTGAATATCCTTCTCATTTTTCCCGTCGTGCTTCATTATGAACTTCATTGCAAAGGGCTAATGATAGAGAATCGAAAGGGAGAAAATAATCGAAAAAGATCGACTCAAAAGAAACCCTAATCAGAAGAGAAGTGTACCTGTCCCGTTTAGTTGCGTCTTCCCTTGCATACCTTAAGCGTGTGGTTGAAGGTAGGGTGAATGTCGATTTATACTCTTCGGCAGCAGTCATATTTCTTCATGTGCTCGTTGTGCAGATGTACTTCTCATGATCGGAGAGCGTGACGTTGAAGTCGAGGCCTCGTTCCTCTTGATGAAGGCGTGCTTTCGATGAAGGCCTGCTTTCCGTGACCGTCCTCGATCTTTTATTTTACTTTTCTGCACAAGTAATAAAAAAATTACGGAAAAACATTAGGAAATACTTTAATTATCTTATTTTTTTAATATTTTTGTTGCGAAATTTTATTAGCAAGAAAAATTGTATAATTGATAGATACATATGTAAATTCGTAGGTAATTTTAAATTCTTTTCTGCGAATAATTTTACAAAGGAAAATTTGCAGGTATTTCATGCACAGTTTTATTAGTAGGAAAAATATATATAATTAACAAATATGTAAAAAAATTTGCAGGTAATTTTAAATTTTATTGTTGCAAATCATTTATCATGGAAATATTTGCACGTATTTCATACAGAAAATATTTTGCTACAAAATTCTCAAATATTTCTTGCCAATTACATTTTGTATCAAAAATCAAATGAATTTCATGAAAAAAAATTTTAAAGAAAAATGTGCAGGAATTTCTTTCTAAAATATTTTTGTAAACAAATTTTCAGGTAATAAGTAATTTTTTAGTAGTGTTAATTTAAATAAATATAAATATTAAAAATAAATAAGGTTAATGTTTGTTAAGTGAAAATTAGCTTTATTTATTTTAATTTATTATGTTTTAACTTAAATAAATAAAATATTAAAAGTAAATATGGTTAATGTCTATCAAGCGAACTGTTAACCTTTTTTATTTTAAATTTTAAGTATAATATATGATTAATACTAATTTAAATAAATATAAATATTAAAAATAAATAAGATTAGGATTTGCTAAATCAATATTATAATCTTAATTGCTTTTAATATTTATTTTAGTTAGTATATGTTAAGCTAACATTAGCCCACAAATTTATTTAATACAAAATTTTGAAATAAATATATATGTTTTTTATTTTTTTGTTTTAAAAAATTGTTTTGAAATTAACACAAATATTTATTTATTAAAAAAAGTTAAAAATAATGTTTACGTGCATCATCTTTGACTTTTTCTTTTAACTATGTTAAATGTCATTTTCTTGTGAATTAGCCGTAAAAGTTATATTCTAGATCTTTTCAAACTGTTTTTTAGTGCTAAATTAAAAAGTAGTAGTAAAAACAGTTTATTAATACAATTCCTTCAAAACATCTATTTTCAAGTGAAAAGACAAACCCAATCTATAAGAAAATATATAGGGTAAAAGTGACCCAAAAGTGTTTTATCTCATGAAAACATGTTCAATTGGAAACTTCTCTAGTTACGTAAATTGTAAATTCTCTTATGTTATTAATTTATCATATCTCTAGTTCACGTAAATCATATTAAGTTCGAAAATTGTTGGAAGTAAACCCAATCTAAGGTATGCTCTCACTTGCATATGATGATTATGTTGTATTTACCATTGTCTAGATGGTTATGTGATCTTTTGTCACTGTTTACAATGATCTTTTAGGTAACAATTATGGTCCTCCTTTGATATAAAGATCGTCTCATCATTCATATAATTCCCTCTCAATGAGATTAGTCTTCTAGGATCATGTAGGTTCCTTAGTAAAAATGTACCCAACAAAGTTCTACCAAAATTACTTCACAACACGAAACCATTCCTTTCATTACATAAGCTTCCACCCAAATGATCTCGCCAATCAAAATAATCCCATGACTGAACATACACACATGATCTTTTTCATTGTTAATATTTATTAAATCTTATATTTATTAAATCTTATAAATTTTGTTTCTTTTTCAATGTCCGAGCATAATGTACTTTGGCTAAGGTGCTATAAGATATTAAGTCTTTTAAGAAAATTTAAATTTTCATTTAGGATTACCATTTTGAAAATGAAGAGATATAACTTCCAATAATGAAAAAGAGAATAGTTCAATCTCAACATGTAGAGAGCTCCCTAGTAGAAAAGATTAAATTTATGTCCAATAGTTTGATCTTTTTGTCTAGCGGTGACATCCAATGCTAAGATTATTGGACTCAAAAGTCTAGACTCATGAGAGCTTCGTAGACTCAACTAGTGAACCCGACTCACAAACTTGTAAGAGTATACTTCATATAAAAAAGAAGTATATAATACCATACCAATTCAAAATTTCATCACTACAATTAATGAAAATAGTAAACAATAGTTCAACAATTCTAAAATAACTTAGGTTAACGTACATGATTGTTATATAAGTTTCAATTGAACACCTTGACTAAATTTGTCCTTTCCTTTGTATTTTGAACATCTTACTACTACTTTGAGTGGTATCAACCTCTTCAATATGATAACCATCAATTGAACACCTTGACTAAATTTGTCATTTCCTTTGTCTTCTCTTCCTTTCTTAAACTTCCTTAGCCTCTACCACAACTTTCATCAAACATGTTTTCTCTTTCTCTTTCGCTTCATTCTTTATTCTTCGATTAAGGTTACTGGTGTTGGGAAAAACCCCCTGAGAATCACTTTATTAATAGAAAAATAAAATAAACACAAGGAAACATATAGACAACACACCCATGCCCTTTGGCCCCGAATACATCCACACTTTCCCAAGCAATAATTTAACCCAAACCTCACAACGCTCTTATTATAAGAGTATTAACAAATAAGAAGAGTCAAATATAAGCTTGGAGTTTCTTTGACTCGGGGCGAGAAACATCATAGACTTAGAGCCCATTATATAGTCACTAACACCCATTTCCTTGGTTGTCCTAGGCGATGTGGAACTTTTCAAGACATGTTATTTTTATCAGCCCAACAACTGGACATGTGATTTGGGCTTTTGCACCTTTGATTCCATTTGGATTTTCGATTTGGTTTAATGTTGTTTTCATTTGGGTTTAAAATCTGAAAATGAACGGTGAATTTTGTTGTCGTTTCGTGCAATTCTACGAACTCGATGACTTGTTCTCGAATGCATGAGTCTATTATAAGTCAGCCAAGTCTACTCTGAGTCCACTAAAAAACAATTTTGCAACCGAGTCAACTTATGACTAGTGCCCAGACTTGTACAGGTGTGCAAGTCAACCCACGGGCTTGATAACCATGCCAACGCCCAACGGTGAAGCCAATGCTTAGGGTCAAGCCTTACAACTCTTTGGAATTTAAATTCCAATTTGGTGCCCAACGACAATTGAGCAACACGCTACGCTAATTACTATTGGAACTTTTTGTCAAGTGAGTGTCAAGCAACCTGAATATGACGCCCAATGCTCTGAACCACTGGAACCATTATCAAGTGAGTTCCTAGTGGTCTTAGAGTGGTGCCCAATGTTATAGCAACTAGAGCTCACTGACTTGGCCTTTCGAAGTGGCACCCGACGATACATATCTAGTGTCCAACACTATATCAAAAGCCAGGAAGAAAAAGGGTACTTCAACTTATGAATTAGCTCAAATGGTCTCTTTTACCTCTTTTATAACTCTTTATTAATCTCAATTCAGTGTACAAATATATATCAATATAAGCCAATTCTTTTATAACTCTTTTACCTCTTTTACAACGCATTACTTACGAAAAATTAACGTAGATAATAAGCTGATTTCTTGTAGTGTCATTCTCAACCATTCACTAATTCAACCAACATTCAACTATAATCAATGAAATTAAATCATAAATTTCACATATTCAACCTAACCAGCAATCTCACTCAATTCTTCAAAGATTCACATCAAACAGAGTCATATTTCTATCAACAAGTAGAAATGATAACAATTAAAACTAATTTCTCTTGATTAATTAGTTTTCTAGCTCACAACTGTTTCTTAGGACTCTTTCTCATAAGATGATCTAATTGTCGCAATTAGAGTTATAATATGACAACAAAAATAATTTAAAATATAAGAGTCATCACCATAGTTTATTATAAAGAACTATAAGAGAAATAGGATTCAAGAGTTAATTACGTAAGAAAGGTATTAGCATAACCACCTTTAACTAGATGTACAAAATTAATGAGGTTTTAAAATATTTTTACTTTTTCCAAAATATCTAATAAACACTATATATTTTTAATAAAAGAATATTTATAAGAAAAAGTCAAGATTAAGTCGTTCTTTAACAAAAAAATGTTTGAGATCGTCGATATTTAATCTTGAAAATCATATTTTTTTATTTATGTAATATCAAAAAGGATAGATATAAGTACTATGACCACGTATACACTCACACGATTACTCTAACTTTTATTTTTGAAGGATATCAAACAAGGCCATACAAAAAGAAAAAATATGCAGAAAACTATTTTTTAATTAATTTTTGTTTTGGAAGAAAAAAATATAAAACGTACAATACAAATATCCAAAATTTAAAACGTTTTTATTAAAGTTATTATATATTTTAGTCAATGGACGGATTAAAAGTAATGTAAACTACACAATTATAAAAAGGAATTAAAACCCTAGTAAAATTTCTGTTTAAAAGGATATAAGCAAAACAAGGTGAGTTTGCAATTAACATTATGGTGCCATGAATAGCGGGGCCCACGGGTGTTGTGAAATATTAAAGCTTTCATGGGTGGCTTTGCAAAAAAAAAAAAAAATTCCAGGTACGTAATACCATGAAGATTGGTGTAGTCAAAATCCAAATTTCTAGAAGCATGGAATGATGAGGATCTCATGTAATAACAAATTAAGATGCCTCATTAGACTCAAATCACCGGAGATTTACTTGTAATTAAGATGTAATCAAGACGGATAGGATGTGGATAATAATTTCATCTGATTTTCATTACATCAAAATGTTTTATTAATAATTATTTTTAATGATGAAAAGTTATTAATTATTATAATGACTAATTTAGATATTACTAAAATAGTTACTAATATATGAATAAAAAATTATAATTGATCACTAAATTGGTTTTTAAAATTAGTCTAAACGTTAGTTATCTAGGTTTTGGCTACCAAAATGACTTAGTTACTAGATAAGTCTCTAATTAATAAGTGACCAATTTAGTGACCAATTATAATTTTTTTTTTTGTAATAGTGGCTATTTTAGTAACAAATTTTTTTTAATTTTGTAAATTGGTAATAGTGACTAATAACTTTTGATCCCTATAAGTAGTTACTAATGAGACATCTTGTAGTGCTTACTTGCTGCATAAATATTTCGTCTCGTACCTGTTCATATATTTGTGTGAGTATCCCATATGTGAGTATCTGCATTTTTTTTAATATCCACGAGTATTTATAATTTTTTTTTAAATATTTAACAACATATTTTAATCGTAAATTCAAATAAAATACGACACATAACATTCATAACTTTCAAACAAAGTTCAAATAACTTATTTAAAGAGTGTTGAATGATAGTTTACATAGAAATAAAGATTTTTTAAATCAATTGATAAGGAATAATTCATTCAAAATCAATATGTTAATATTTTAATTATATATTTTTTTATTTTTTTAATTTAAATTATAGTATAACGGGTACAGATATCCACAGGTATGAATATTATGATACTAGTACGCGTCCTGTTAACATGCGGGTACATACGTGTATATGCTACCACCTACCACATATCCATTTACAATATCCAATCTTTTACCGATATAGATTTTTTCCACGGATATCTGTGGGTATATATTTCTACTTGTAACCCAACATAACCAACGACTCATCCTTCTTAATGGGTAAATGAAGATAGATACGAAGAGAGAAATTATTATATATTTTATTTTTTATAAATTTAAAGGAAATAAATTTTAAGACATTATTTTTTTATGTAATATTTTTTGAAATAAAACATAATTGCAGTTTAAATGCTTTATTTAATAATTAAAAACATTATTTTTATTTTGTTAAAAGTAAAATTAGTATCTTTCATTCTTTTTCCATTTTTTTCATTGTTTTTTCATTAAAATATGGACAGACCGTTTCACAGTAACTATAAAAGTAGAGTTTTCCATTAAGCGCGATTCTATGAATTTACATTATGAAAATTGAGAGCAGAAAGTTAGAGAATAAGAGAAGAATATAAAAATAGTGATTTTATAAAATAAGTTCCAATAAAAGATGATGACTTTTATAAAATTAATTTCAGTTAATAAAAAAACTTATTTATAACAGAAACTTTTAACATCAATAATAATAATAATAATCATATTTATAATATTTGATTTTTATAAAATAAATTTCAATAAAAATTGATAACTTGTATAAAATTAATTTCATTTAATAGAAAATTTATTTATAACAGAAACATTTAACATCAATAGTAATTATAATAATCATATTTATAATATTAACAATAATAAAATAATAATAACAATAAAAATAAAAAAGTTATTATTATAATAATATTAATTATTATTATTATTATTATAAAAATAATATTAATAAAATAATAACAATTACATTTTTTATTATTTCAATAATAATTATAATTATTATTATTATACTAACAATAATAATTACATTAATTAATAAAAATAATTAAAACAATAATATAATAATAATAATTATTATTATTATTATTATTATTATGTCATTGTATTCTTATTTTTTTACTTACGAAATTGTAATTTATATATCAATGTATAATATGTGATAAATACTCAAATTTCATGTGACTCCCTCTTATTTAGCATTTCAATCTAAATGATTCAAATTTAAAACCACTAAAGTAATAGAGTAATTGAGGTTTTCCAAGCCTAATACTTAATTATATTAAATGAATTATATATATGTTTATAATTTTTATTTTATTTTTCTTTATAATAAATAATATTATATTTTCTTGTTTTTTTCTTAATTTGTATTAAAAAATTAATATAATTATTGTTATATTTAAATAAATAATTTATTTTCATAACTATATTTAATTATTATAATTATGTATAGTTAAAAATATAATTCTGAAACAAAGAATTTGATAATTGAAAAACTTAACTGCTTAATTACTGGTATTTTTTATAATAAAATTAAAAATATATATTATTGTTTTAATATTAACTTTTATGTTTTGGAGCCGTCAAAATAACCTACGAGCTAACCCGGTTCATCACGGATTTGGACCGAGTTGGGTTGAAAAAAAAATTAAAAATTTCAGTATGGGTTAAAAATGAAGCCAACTCACTAAAAACCTGGCTCATTTGGGTTGAATGCGTGATGAGCCGGGTTGGCTCACCAACCCACCAATAAATTTTAAATATTAAATTAAATTTATATATATATATATAGATATATAATATTAAAAAAAATAAAACCCTAATCCTAAATGATATTCTCTTTAATTCACCACTGCATCTTTTTGTTTGCTGCTGTCGTCTTGAAACTGCTGCTTCCAGACTTCACATTATTTGATTGTTCATCATTTTCACGGTTCTAATTTCTATCTCTCATCTTTCTCCCTCACTTTCACTTTATACTTTATTTTGTTTTAAAGTTATGCTACTTGACATTTTTGGTTGTTTGTTTATATAGTTAATGTTTGTGGTGATTCCAGAACAAAATGAATTATGAATTCTGAAACAGTACATGATTAACATGTTAATGATAATTTGAATGATTCTTTGGCACCAATAATATAAGAGATTGATAATGAGGGTACAAATTTTGGTAGAGAAAGTAAGAGACCTAGGGGAACTACTTCTAGGGTTTGGGATCATTTTACAAAAATTGGTATAAAAGAAGGTAAAGAAAAGGCAAAATGTGATGCATGTTGTGTTTTTGGTGGTTCAAATATAGGGACCTCAACAATGTTACATCATTTGTCAAAGTGCATGGTCTTAAAGAAATTAAAAGACAATGATGTGGGAAAAATGATAATTAATTATACTGGAAAATTAAGATCTAGGGAAATTGACCAAAAAGTTGTAGATGACATTATTTCAATGGCTATTATTCAACATGGGCTTCCATATAATTTTGTTGAATATAAGTGGACTAAAGAATTGCTTGTGTATATAAATTCAGAAGTAAGAGTTCCAAGTAGGAATACAGCTGTGTCTAATATTTCAAAGAAATTTTATAGTATGTTTTTGGTGGTTCAAATATAGGGACCTCAACAATGTTACGTCATTTGTCAAAGTGTATGGTCCTAAAGAAATTAAAAGACAATGACGTGGGAAAAATGATAATTGATCATACTGGAAAATTAAGATCTAGGGAAATTGACCAAAAAGTTGTAGATGACATTATTTCAATGGCTATTATTCAACATGGGCTTCCATATAATTTTGTTGAATATAAGTGGATTAAAGAATTTTTTGTGTATCTAAATCCAGAAGTAAAAGTTCCAAGTAGGAATACAGTTGTGTCTAATATTTCAAAGAAATTTTATGAACACAAAGAGAGGGTGAAACTCGCAATGCGTAAATCTCATAGCCAAATTTGTTTGACATCTGATTGTTGGACTTCTATAAATTAAGAAGGGTTTATTTGTTTGACTGCTCATTCTGTTTATCTGAGTTGGAGGTTAAAGAGTAAGATTATTGCCTTTTGTAAAACGGAACCTCCACATACTGGTCATGATTTGGCACAAATTTTTTTTGCTTTGTTGCTTGATTGGGGAATAGAAGAATAGTTTGATATGTAATGGTGATTACTTTCATGTAAGGTGTAGTGCACATGTCTTGAATATTATTGTGGAAGAGGGATTAAGGGTGGCTTCTAATGCTTTACATAAGATTAGAGAGAGTATCAAGTATGTAAGAGGATCGAAAGCAAGAAAAATTGCATTTAAACACATTTTTTCAGCCCTTTTTCCACTCATCATTTAAATGCAATTTTTCTTGCCTTCGATCCTCTTACATACTTGATACTCTTTCTAATCTTATGTAAAGCATCAGAAGCCACCCTTAATCCCTCTTGCACAATAATATTCAAGACATGTGCACTACACCTTACATGGAAGTAATCACCATTACATATCAAACTATTTTTGCAAATTCAATTGCTCACGTAAAATTTTTTGCAACACCTCATTGGCACTAGCATTGTCTAATGTGATAGAAAAAATCTTCCTATCTATTCCCCAGTCAAGCAACAAAGCAAAATTTAGATATACAAACAATTCTTTAGATATATGGAAGCCCATGTTGAATAATAGCCATTGAAATAAAGTCATCTACAACTTTTTGGTCAATTTCCTTAGATCTTAATTTTCTAGTATGATCAATTATCATTTTTCCCATGTCATTGTCTTTTAATTTCTTTAAGACCGTACACTTTGGCAAATGACGTAACATTGTTGAGGTCCCTATATTTGAACCACCAGAAACATAGTATGCACCACATGCATTACATTTTGTCTTTTCTTTACCTTCTTTTATACCAATTTTTGTAAAATGATCCCAAACCTTAGAATTAGTTCCCCTAGGTCTCTTACTTTCTCTACCAAAATTTGTACCCTCATTATCAATCTCTTATACAGTTGGTGGCAAAGAATCATCCAAATTATCATTAACATGATAATCATCTACTGTTTCAAAATTCATTTTGTTCTGTAATCACCACAAACATTAACTATATAAACAAACAACCAAACATGCCAAGTAGCATAACTTTAAACCAAAATAAAGTATGAAGTGAAAGTGAGGGAGAAAGATGAGAGATAGAAATTAGAACCGTGGAAATGATGAACAATCAAATAATGTGAAGTCTGGAAGCAGCGGTTTCAAGACGACAACAGCAAACAAAAAGATGCACTGGTGAATTAAAGAGAATATCATTTAGGTTTAGGTTTTTATTTTTTTTACTATTATATATATATATATATATATATATATTAATTTAATATTTAAAATTTAAAATTTATTGGTGGATTGGTGAGCCAACCCGGCTCATCACGGGTTCAACCCGAATGAGTCGGGTTCTTAGTGGGTTGGGTTCATTTTTAACCCGTACTGAAATTTGTAATTTTTTTTCAACCCAACCCGACCTGAACCTGTGATGAGCCGGGTTGGCTCACGTCTTATAACCCATTTTGACGGCTCTACTAATATTATAGTTTGACAAGTGACAAGAATGATTTGATGTTAGATAGTAATTTATATTTTTGTGATTTTGGTTTGTATTTGGAGTTTAACATAATTTGAGATTTTATTTGGACTGTAATGAAGTTTATTTAGATTTTAATCGGAATTATAATTTAGTTTTCTTGGGATTGAAGAATAAAATTGTGTTTTTTTTTTAATTAAGTGAGCCAGTGAGCCAACTCGTTTAATCCATCAACCCGTGGTGGGTTGGGTCGGGTTCTAATTTTTTTGGCTTGCTAATAAGTGGGTTGGATTAGGTTTATCCACTAAGTAGTCAACCCAACGTGGATCGAATCGGGTTGGGTCAGATAACCCATTTTGATAGCTCTAACTTGTATGCTAAAGTAATGGATAAAGAAGGAAGACAAACAAGAAAAGAAAAGATATACATCTAATTTTTTATGGATAGGAATGGTTCATTAATAATATATATATGGAATAAAATACAAGACATAAATCAAAATAGGGATCTTATTCCTCCTTTACTCTCGTCCATTAAATAAAGAATTAATTGAAATTTAAAATTAGAAAAATTAGAATTTGATATTTTTGTTTAGACCAATGCTTTAATAGGCCTGTGTGGATTACTGAGGATTTATAGACTGACCACTGTATCACTGTACTGTACTATCATATGTAAGATAATAACATTTGTTTCAACACTTAACACTTGTATGTTTGATAATGTAGTATTGTCATTCAAATAACTGCTGTGTGAGGTAAAATGAGAAAATTGTAAGAGTTGAGAAACAAAAGATTGAAGAGTTTTTTTAGTGTTTATGAATGAGAATTCTGTGGAGATGAGAGAAGCTTAGTGATACCTAACATGATATGATATTATTAGAAGATTAAATTATAGATATGAGTTCAGATATGATCTAAACACATATTTACATATTTTGGATGGTGAACTTTTACCTATGATAGGTTGTTTCTCTGTAATAGAACCATAATTGCTTGTAATGTAATATAAAATCTAATTTAAGTTCAGTTTTTAAGCTCTTTTTTTTTTTTTACAAAGACTTTTTATTTTCTTTTAAATAAAAATCTAAACTTTTTTATATCTTTTACCATTGAGTATAATTTATAAATAATTCTTTTTATTCACACTTTTAAATTTTAAAAATCGAATGAAACAAACATTACATTCTACTCACATATTACCATATCTTAGATTTCTATTTATGACAATATGACCAGCAGAAAGAAAAAGAAGATAAATCATTAAATGAAAAGTAAACAAGAGATAAAACAAAAAGATAAAAAGGAATCATATTGTCATAAGAGGGAAGAAGGAGAAAATAAAATAAAATTAAGAGAAATTAGGGAAAAAAAAAATCCTAAAAGTTAACCAAATAGGTTAATAAAAATAACTATGCTAAACAAGAAATAAATTTTAAAGATTACAAATTTTAAATTTAGTATAGAAAAAAAATTGAACTGTTATTGTTTTATCTTGAAAGTATATTTTTTTAAAAATTTATTTTGTTTACAAATTATCAAATAAGTATATTTTTTATTTGTCAAGGTCCATCCAATCAACTCCGCAATGAAAATCAAACTTTAATTAGTTCAATTGGTTCCAACCAAATTAAATCTCATGGTAATTACTTGGGCTATTGGAATTTGATCAATACATGTAATAGATTTCACTAAACCAACATACAAATTTGATAGAGTTTTATGGTAAAATTATATAGACCTGACCTTTTGTTGACTTTATCTTTAAGTTGACCTGTTTTGTTAAGCTTAATTTTCTCCCTTTTTAATGTGTAAAAACAATTTTCTTTTATAATAAAATTTTTCTTCCACTTGTGATACTCTAATATCATGTAACATTAATATGTAAAAGAAATTCACATAAATTAGAAAAACTATATTTATTAATTTTTAAATTTAAAAATAAAAATATATCAAAGTTTAAATATTAAAAAATTACAATTTTATATTTAAGTTTAAAACTAAAAACATATTTAAATCATAAATTTTCATCGATAAAAAAAACATCGAGAAAAAAAGAAAATGTACAAAAGAAACTATATAGAAAAATATTTTTAACAATCACAAATTTTTAGCAACACAAATGATAGGAAATGAAAAGATTAATTTTTCCACCTCTCTACATGCATTTTATTATATTTGAAATTCTTTTTTTTTTATCTTTCTTAATGTTGCACATCAAATAGCAACTTATGAACTAAGAATGCAAATGCTATATTTTCTTTCTAATTTTCTAACATTTTCCACAATCTCATTCTTGAATTTCTTTTCTTTTTTCAATGTGAAAATAGATTTACAACTTACAATATTCCTTCTCTTCCCCAGCTACATTTATCCATCAAAAAGTCAACTAGTTTTAAGCCATATTTTATGTTCTAGGATTAGCATGGGTCTTCAAGAGCTCAACACTTTGAATCTCAAAATCATTCACAAATATAGAAATCTAGTTACAATGACTTTCTTAATTCATTTTCAAACGCAGTATATTTTAAACTCTACAGAAAACTCCTAAGTATTTTTCTACAGCAAATACAAAAATTTCCACAATATTTTTTTTTTTGAGAAAATTGATAATGTCTGCAGATTTTCTTATGAAAACATCAATACAGTATATTTGTAATGTTCAGCAGTATAAAAAATCGGTAGAAAAATTGTACTTGAAAATAACTACTCAGGACGTTTATATCTGCATATAAAAACTAGTGTAAGAAAATCCATAAACAATTCCAGCTAAGTAAAGAACCCACAAACAAAAACATTTGAATATCTTTAATTGATAGGTTTGTATCAAGAGAACCTCTCTTTCTCATCTTTACGCTATAATCGATTTCATTCCTTCCATTTTTTTTTTCTCAATTCAGAAAACAAAATAGTGAAAGTTATCTGAAACACCAAGAATATGCACCAAAAATATTCCAATCTTCACTCTCTCCAAATAAAACACACACACAAAGACAACAAGAGAGATAAATTCAAATTCAAACCATATATGTTGGTGAGATGTCATAACAAGTGGTTGAAACACCTCAAAAAAATAGCTCCTGAACATGCCACGGTCTAACTTTTTAAATTTCACTCACCAAAATTAAACTATACACAGAAAGCGATTGAAACAGTATCCAAATGACCCTTCAAACATTAACCACTCTTATGGTCCTACTAAATTGTGCCAATTCAAGAACCTTGGCTTTTAATATCAACCTCTGAGGATGTTAAGTCTCTTCCATGGAATAATAATAATAAATCTTATTTCTCTTAAAGAAAGATCAGATGAATTGAATCTCAACAACTTGTTAAGATAAGAACAATCTTCATAGAATTACTTCCACAGTTTTCTTTTACAGAATCATATTATATTGAGTTAAAAATGAAAAAATTAAACAAACATCCAAAATATCATTAACATTACCAACTGCAACTGTTTCTGATAAAAAATCAAATCTTTGTTTTGGATTAAGGGTAACTCATGTTGTCTGAGTTATTATGGATGTATTCAATTTTACTGATAAAGAAAATCTTTATTCTGGTGCATAAAAGTACAGAGAAAGTGAAAAACAAACACAAAGACATTGAAGATAAACCAACCAACCGCTTCAAAAGGGGCCCACACCCCACCGTTTTGCTTATAGATGCAATTAGATTGAGAATATTTAGTGAGTTGAATAAGTAGGGAAGCAAAGTCCAAATCAATTTCCTCCAACTCATTGTTTATAACTGTTGACCTGCATTATCTGTCATAAACTATAAAGATCCATTTTTTTCTACAGTCTTACAATTTCTGGTAAAATTTAATGAGAAAGTGAAAATAATGTTTCATACCCTGTGATAATTTACCATGACTTATTTTTCTGATATATTGAAGAAGTACCATAAGCATGAGTATCTTAGCTTTTAGACAGTAGAAATATAGTAACAGTTCTGATGTGATAATCAAGCAAATGTCTTTAATACTTTATGGAAGATTGAAAACTAAATAAGGACAGAAAAGGCCTTGTCTTTTATTTGTTGCTTTCTTATATGGAAGGATTCATCTTGGTGTTTTGCTAGAAATCATTGCATTATTTTTTTAAGGGCATAGTTCACACATATAAAATGGAGGGTGCAAGGAAGAGAAAGCTAGCAATCTGCTCCAGAAAATGGGGAACTGGAAGAAGGGTTGGAGGTACTTCAAGAGGATGTCTATCTACCCAATTAAGAGTATCCTTCTGAAAGTCACTTCAAACTTCATGTTCAAATCTAAAGGTAAAACTACTTTGAAGTTGAGATTCTGTGATTCACATAGTTAACTTTTCTTTGATATTGCTTTTTTATTTATGGAGTTCAACACAGGACACAGAAATGGACTTCTGAATCTTTATAAAGATATGGAGTCTTGTGGAGAATACTCAGATATCCAAGTTATGTGGAAGATGATTGAGTCTTCCTCTCCTCAAAACACAAGTAACAAGAAAAGAATCAACATGTCTTCATATTGTTGTGTGGTTATTTAAATGGTGATGATTTTTTCTTGACGGATGGATGAGTCCAAAGGTTTAATGAAAGAGTATCATAGGTAGATAGATGTATGAGAAAGGGGAATCAAATTTTCTTCGAGTTCCACTCCTTCAGCGTCTACTTCTTCCCACACATCATTAATTCTGTTTCCAAGGGAAGTGAAAGTGAATGATCAGACTTTTGAATTATTCAGTATCAGCTGAGTTTTAGTCTATATTTTGGGTCTACATTTCAGAAGTAAAGGTCTGCATTAGAGTTTGTAAATTCAAGTTGCATACTATATAGTTTTAAAGCAACCCTGATGTTGCTTTCATTTGAAACCTAGTGTGGGAATTACTAAACAGGAAACCAAAACATATCACCAAATTATGTTTTGTAAGACAAATATAGTTCAACAAAACAGATGAACAGAAACCAAAAAATAGCCCAAAGCATTGCCATCCATTTCCTTCAGAAAAGTAGAGCTGCTCCATAAAAGATGCAGAAATCACATAAACTACGCATTCTTCTGAATGCCAGCGTGATATATCAAGTTAATATTGGTGTTGCCAGTGCAAATTACAGTTTACCAATATACAAATTGGCCATTTCTATTGTGTATCAGTTTCTTCTGAAAACCTTGCACAGATTTATGCTTGTTTCGAACCATTTTAATATCTTTTCAAGTAAATTAATAAGTATCAGTAAGAAGACTACTGCTTTTGATACTTGTACTTAGACAGATGGCCTTTAATTGAAGACGATGGGTGTTTAGATTCGTTTAATGTCATTCCTTATCCCTAAGGACATTAACAGATGAAAACATAACTTTCGATCTGGAATATAAGTTTTCAAAAATATTCCCCTGTTAAGTGGAATAAGTTATACATAAAATAAATAAATACATCTATATATATATATATATATATATATATATATATATATATATATATATATATATATATATATATTTTTATATATTATTTTTTTTTATAAAGATTATGAGAATTTTCACAGCATCAAGTCACAGTAACCATTGGCAAATTTACTGGAGAGGGACGATTGAAAAGCAGATATCAAATGTTATTGCATAATATGTCTGCAGTCTTCTACATATGATACTTGCTACCACAAACTACAAGTTCTTACACCTCAGTACAAAGGAAAAACTTTTAACTACTACTTCTAAATTAGAAAACAGCCCGGAATGTAATGGAAGAGCAAATGTAAACAAAGACTAATAAAAACTATTCAAGTTCAAGCATGAAGCAGACTTTGATCAAAGTGCCACACACCTGCAAGCCATAAAACATAAATGTAAGTAGAAGCCATAGGTATTTTGTACATCAAAGGCAAATTTTGTCAATCAATATGAGAAATCATGGAAGCAAAACATACCGTGACCCTTTCCAACCCTTCTCAGTTGAGCCACATACTCTGATATCTTCTTAATTGATTCAACCTGTACAAAAGAAAGAGACATGTTTTATTAAACACACACTTTGGTAATATAAGCAAAATCCAGTCTCAACTTGAAAAATCAAGCTCAGCGTTCACTGAACTGATACACATGTAATGGTTTTCTGTTTTTATTAGCCTGAGGTAGATGTCTTCCTCTTTTTTTGTTCAGGGTAAACATTTAAAAAAAACCCATTTAGTGGTCCAGGTTTGCTTTTTAAGAAGCTGTAGAAAAGAACAAAGGTTAAAGTTTGGAAAAAAAAACCACACAGTTCATCTATATTTCTCTCTTCTTTGGCAAATTTCTTTCAATTTTCTAATATATATTGTTAATTGCCGAAATTTCAATGAATTTACAACCACTCTGCAGTTTATATGAGTTTCACCTGTTCAGACAAAAACTCGCTTTCAATGAAGTCTGCCAATTGAGGGTCATTGTTGCTCCCTGCCACCTGTTAGATCAAATACAAATAATTTGTGAGTTCCACAGGAAAAAATAATTAACAGAAAAACAAAAGCCAAATGCAGAAAAGTATAGACGCATTACACTGTGCACACTCCGAAGTTTCTCATTCACCAACTTCTCCAAAGACAAAGCTAATTCCATTGCTAAACAAAAAAATAGAGGAAAATCAACATATATATTCCATTGACAACATATGAGAAACCACACAATACATCAGAACATAACAGAGTCATTGAAACAGTAATTAAATCTGCGAGCTCACCATATAATGCATCTCCCTTTTCCACATGCTCAAATTCTGAAGGTACATTCTTGATGGGGTGAAGAACAACTCTTCCACCACGAGTGTTCTAAACAATTTAACAAGAACCATATATATCAGTATATTGTCATGTAACGTTAGAGAAGTTACTTTTAGCTGTATGATTAGGAGTTAACAGTTAACTATAAAATTAATTTAACCTGGTATTTCATAAGCTTTTCAGCATGCTCTCTTTCTTCTTCACTAGATTCCTTGAAGAACCTGTTTTCAACAATAACAGCGCGTGAAATGAACACCCGTTTGAGAAATGAAAGAAACTTTAAGAGAAAGAAGACACCAGGGGTTTAGTGTTAGTTACTTGGCAAATCCCTTCAGAGCTACGTTGTCCCTGTCAAAGTATGCAAACAAGGAGTGGTACACATAGGAAGCATTGTATTCCACACTGTGACACAAAATCGAAGAGCAAAAACTCTTAGCAGAGCACCAGTATTAGATGCAGCAAATAAAAAATTACATAAATTTCACTCTTGTTCTTTGAAGTAATAATGCGTTTTTAAGCATCCCAAAATTTGATCAAATTTGTTTTTAATACATATTTTAAAAGTGATGGTTTTGGTCCTGATATCGTAAAAAATCACTGCTTTTGTCCAGATCTTGTACTTCATTTCGAAGTAGTTAGGGACAAAAACCACCGCATCTCAGAAATGATCCGCAAAAACCAAAACCACCATTTTTATAGTACAAAAGCTCAAGACAATTTTAAAACAATAATATACATCTTTTACCCTTTTATATTTCAGGATCAAAACTCGCAGAACAAGATCTATAAAGTATTAGATTCTTTTATGACATCAATGATTATCACTCATGTCCTTATAATAATCATGTGGTTTTTAATTTATAAGTCCTAGTACAAGGAAAAGTTCAATCATACTCAATAATGCAAAAGACTCACTTTAGAAGAGCATATATTAAAATAATCGCTTGATCTGCTTAAATTAACAAAAACAAAGACTCTTAAAAAAGTGTTTTAAGCTTTTTATTTCTGTTCTTATCTGTCAATCGTAACCTTTTCAATCTGTTTAAACAAATCTCTCTAAACAGGAAACAGAAAACAGAGCAACAGATTTGTAAAAAAAAGCTTCACAGATAACAAAAACAGAGAATAAAATCACAAGTAATTTCTCCAAAATTAATCAAAAAAAGAGGTGAAAATCATAGAAGTGCTCACTTTATCTGCTCGTTAATTGCAGATTCGCACTCATCAGCATAATACTGACGAGCCAACGAAACCTGTGGAGCAGTGGGAACAGCAAGCTCTTCCTTCTTAACCTCCTCAAAGGGTTCAAAGATCACCCCAGTGAGAGGCGCAGTTGAGGCAGAAACCCCAAGGTTTCTGCTTTTCACTTTCTTATTCAGAAAACCCAAAGAAACAGAAGAAGTTGGGTTTTTCACGGTTCCCCCAACAGCTTCTGTGAGGGATAACCCTGAAAAGGGAGAAACTTTAGAGGGAGCGAGGGCCATGAGATCAAAATCTCGAAATGGGTAATCGAAAAAGGCTGAGAAAGAGGGAAAGGAAATGGAGAAGGAGGAAGAAGAGACAATGGCGGCTAAGAATTGAGGTCTGAGTTGTGGTGGTGAAGCTTGCGTGGGACAAGAAGGTATATGTAGGAGAAGAGAGGGGTATTTTGGGAGTTTGGAAAAGTGAGATCTGTATTTTGGATCGTTGGATGAAAAACAGGTGGACGGTCAGGATTGGATGACGAAAGGGGCGTGTGGCGAACTCGTGGTGAAGGTGTGAAAGGAGAGATAAAGGAGATATTGTTTCCACGTAATAATAGTTGGCATCATTCGGTAATGTAGGGACAGGTGTTTTCCACTATAACTCACAAGCATCTTATACCAATAAATTATTTTACATTTTTTAAATACTTTCTAAATTTATAGAATTCAAATTTATAATATAACAGTAACCTATTCTTATGTAATCAAATGGTTTAGATTCAAATTTATTTTTCGATATATTAGTTTTAATATTATAATATTGAATCATTGTAAAATATATCTTGGAATAATTAACATAAGTACGGTCTGATTTAAGAATGTGTAAATATTAATATTAATCTTGATTTATGTGAACTTAATGTACGTTTGAATCTTTGATATGTTTTCATTTTAAGCAAAGGTCAATTGGATCTGTAATAGCCATATGCCATTGCATATATTTTCATGTAAAATATAGAAGATTCACCGGTTTATGGTTCTTGATCACAATATTATGTAATTTTAAAACAAATTAATTTAAACAATTCAAAAATTACTTATATCAAATCAAATTTTAGAACAAAGAATCATTGTTTCTGACAATTACTTATATCAAATCACATTTTAGAATAAAGAATCATGATCTCTGACGATCATAACTTTTACACATGAAAACGTACTGTTTAAATTACAGTAAATGATAAAAGAAAGGTTAGTTTCATAATTAATTAAGAATTAAACATGTTTTAATATTAATTTTTTATTTTTTAAAAATACATAAATTTATTTTTTAATTAAATTTTACTAAATTTATTCAATATTTCAAAGAAAAAATATCAAATAAATTTAATAAAATTTAATTAAAAAAATTAAATTCATCCAAAACTAATCGAAAAAACTAAATTTAATTAAAAATTACGTAACATTTAATCCAATAATTTAAAACCAACATCTTGTAGAAATATATCGAGGTCTACAACGTCCCCTTTTAATAGTTTAAGGAAAGAATGATTAGAGTTAAGTTAACTTTTAACTTATTTAGTTAATTTGACTGAATCTACGTAGCTTAAACTATCCAGAATTTCTAAAAAAAAAAAATTAAATCTAATTAAAAATTAGGTCATATTTAATCCAATAATTAAAATCCAACATCTTGTAGAAATATATCGAGGTTTAATTAATTTGACTAATAAAAAAATTGTTTATAGAAAACATTTGAAATAATTTATTTTAAATATTTATATGAGTTATGTCTTATAATTTTTAGTTTATTTAATTGTTTTCAAGTATACTATTTTAGTTCTTTTTTTATTGTCTTTATTTTTTTATCTGAAATTACGTGTTTTCAAGTTTTTATAGGTACAATTAACTATTATATTAATTTTTTAGTAATTTTTTAATTTTTTTAATATAATTCAAATTAAAAAGTATTTTACGTTAGAAACTGAAGATGAAATATGAAAAGTGAAAACTGCACACAATAAAAATTCTAAGAAAATATATAATATAATAATAGTTTAAATTAAAAATAGAAATAAAAATAATTAAACTTAATTAATATAAATTAGATGAAATAATTTAAGTAAAATGGCTTATTCAAATAAATAAAAAATATATAAATTTAAAAAAATAAATAAAAATATTGAATTTTTAATAAAAAATTAATTATTTAAAAAAATTATAATTATAATTACATAATGACACTGTTTTATAAACTAAATTTTTATTCATAATATAATATAATATAATATAATATAATATAATATAATATAATATAATATATATATATATATATATCACTTATATTTATATATATCACTTATATTTATCAACTAATTTTATCAAACACCTTTTGAACTGATAAATTAGTTTATCAATTTAATACTTATAAATTAGTTGTAATAACATAGACATTTTTTTTTAATTCGGTCAAAAGAAATACATAAAAACTTGTCAAGGAGAATCAATTTGACAACGCAATTTGCACTATACAGTTTAAAAACAACAACTCGAATTAATTCATTCTACACTAACTTGCTTTTAATTTTAAATTTATAATTAAAAGTAGTTTAATTACATGAAAATCAGTTATATTCGAGTTCATTTTGGAAAAGTAGATGAAAGAAGAAAAAAAATTAAATTCTTATTGTTAAATTCTTCCTTTCCTCTAATGATACCATAAGGGTGAATGTTAATTTATATTTTCAATTAACAACAATTATCATATAAGGATATTTGTTTTTACGGTTTTCTTTAATACCAAGATAACCATTTTCTATTATAAATACCATTCACAATGTGAATTTAGATTTGTATTTGGAAATATGAATTTATGATTTATTTTGACCAGATAAGAATTTGGGTCCTCGGTCCGAATTTTTAACAAATTTTTTAAATTAAAATAAGTACAGTTACAACTTAAAAAACATTTTAAAAATTAGGCTTAATTATCCTATGATAAATTTAAAAATCCTGAATTGAATTTTTATGATCTATGGATTATTCAGTAATGTATTTTATTATAAAATTTTATCACATATAATTTTATAATTTATGATTTTAAAAATTTATTATGTTATAATTTTATAATTATAAAATCATTAATTTTTTAATTTTATAATCTTATAATTTTAAAATTATAAAATCATAAATTTTAACATTTTAAAATAATAAAATAACGTATGTGATAAATGAACGAGATGAACAATATGATACGATAACATGATAATCACGTGATTCACCTAATAATCGTATCACTCACTTAATATAAAAATTTAACAAGAGAGAGACCCATTGAAAAATTTAAATTTGTTAATTAATTAATAGATAATTTTTTTATTAAGACTAAATTAAAAAATTTTAAATTTATTAGAGACTTAAAATATAATTAATTTTAAAATTATTTTAATATTATACAAATAAAATAATAAGTTAATATTATACATTCATCACTTAAATAAAAATGATAATTAATGTATTAACTGATTATCGAAGCAATAACTTAATAAATTAATAGAAGGGAAAAGAATAAATAATAACATTAAATTCGTACATTATTATAGAAGGAAGACGTTAAAAGGAAAATTTTATATTAACGTATAATAAAAGGAAAATTATTAATATTAAGTGCCTACATTATTACAAAGATGGAATTTTTATGATGAATTACTACAAGTGTCTACCAAAAATTTGGATATGCTGCGTGGGATACCAAAAGGTTTTAAATTTGGATACTACAATCAATAACTTAATAAATTACTACGAAGAAGACGTGTTTTTGTGATATTATCTTTATAATACATTAATTATGAATAATTTTAACGTTTTAATAATATTTTAAAATATATTAAAAAAGTATTTAAAATATTAATATAATATATTTTTAATATTTTATAGAGAAGAACGTCCAATAAAATCTCCAAACATATGATTAAGAGTTAGAAATTAGAAATTAGAATAACTCGTTGCATGTATTTTGCATAAGCACAAACTTCAAGAAATCACATACTTTTTGGATTCTTTGTTATGATTTTTTTTTTATTGTTTTTCTTATGTATTTTTAAAATACATGAATGATCACTAATTTTAAAATGGTTAAATTATTCTTTTTATCTCTTTATTTGTCATGAAATTCAGTTTGGTCCTCAAATTTTTCGTTATTTAATTTAGTCATCATTTTCTTAAAAATGACTCAATTTGGTCATCACCGTTAACTTTGACTAGACGGTGTTAAAGTCAATGTCACGTGTCATTTTCTGGTTTTTTTAATATTTTTAAAATTTTTAAATTTTAATTTATTTATTTTTGACACGTGTCACTTCATAGTTGTGCCATATGTCAAAGTGACTCAATTTGGTCCCTGTATTTGTTTTTAGTTTCAATTTAGTCCCAATTTTTGTAAAAATGAAGTAATATTGTCCTTCCTTAAATTGATACTAAATTTTCTTTTTTATAAATTTTATGGAGATATTCTTACTAAAATTAACGTTTTTATTAAATTTCTATAAATATTTTAAATTAACTTTAAATTCTACACAAAAACATTAGACTTTGGTTTTGTTTTGAACTTGAAATTTAGTTCCTAAACTTATGTGTGACAAGTTATTTGATTTTTAATCTTCATTAAGTTTGTATAATATGATACACTTGATGTCTTTATATATGATGACAAAATTGTTAATTAAGTTTGGGGTTTAACTTTGTTTAATAATAAAACTAAAAAAAATTATTTAAAAATATTTCTACAAATATTTAATAAAAACGTCAATTTTATTAAGAATATCATCACTAAGTTGTATACAAAGATTAAATTGAGTGTCAATTTAAGGAGGGACAATATTGGTTCATTTTTACAAAAATTGAGACTAAATTGAAACTAAAAACAAATATAGGAACCAAATTGAGTCACTTTGACACGTGGCACAACTGTTAAGTGCCACGTGTCAAAAATTAAAATTAAAAAAATATTTAAAAAATATTTAAAAAATTCAAAAAACCAGAAATTGACACATGGCATTGACTTTAACGTCGTCTGATCAAAGTTAACGGTGATGACTAAATTGAGTCATTTTTAAAAAAATGAGGACCAAACTGAAATTTCATGACAAATAGAGAGACCAAAAAGTAATTTAACCTTTTGAAATTTTAAAACATATTAAAATAATTTCTAAAATATTAACATGGTGTATTTTAATGTGGAATGTTGAGCCACATGGACTTTAAGACTATTGAAACAATCACTCAAATGAAGAATGTTTTAAGTCATATCAAAGGTTATAAGTAAATCAAGACAATCATGAGTGAAAAAATTAAGGAACACCTAAAAGTAGGATTTCATGGTGAAAAGCCTCAACTTTCTAAATTTTAATATTAGAAAAAATTACAAAAAGTTAAGCAAATATAATTGAAAAGGACCAATGATTACTAAAGATATTAATTAAGAAGAATATGATTTTTCTAAACAATCACTCAAATGATTTCTATATCAAACGTGATTTACAAAGTTAACATGAATTCCATTTCACACGATTTTAATCATGAACATTCAATCCTTATTTGTAAGTGTGATATATAAATTATTATCTAGTTGTGTTAGACACACTACTTTATTATGATTTTCCCTTAGAATTGGTTATGTTAAGGAATACACATTATGTCAAATAGATATTTTAATTTATTCGATAACTTTAAAGTACAATTTTTTCGATAAGTCAAGTATGAGATTATCTTGAAATTGATAATCTTGAGTATTTCTAATTTGACTTCATATAATTTTAGCATATGTAATTTAACTCATGTCTAAAATTAGGAATGTCAAAATGGAGTTTGGCTCACGAGTTAGTCCGTCAAAATGGGATAAATCAGATTGCAATGTTTAACTTGTCGACTTGTTTTGTCCCGAATTGCCTAACTTGCCAAATTGGTGGGCCAAAGACAACTATCCCGCCTTTAACCCACTAACCCATTTTGCCTTTTCTTTTAAATTAAAAATAAAATAAAAATAATTAAAAAGATTTAAATTTTTATATTATATTTTTTTTAAATATGTAATACTATTATATTTAAATCATTAACACTTACAAATTAAATTTCAATTATTAGTTATAATAGAGTAATTTAACATGTAAATGTAATAATTATTTTAATTTATCCAATTAAAAATATTAAGTAATCAATTCAAACCTTATAAAATATGTATATGATTAAATATGCTTTAAATACTTATTTCTAAGTATATATACAATTAACGTTACAAAAAAATTAAAAATGGCAGGTCAATCCGTCTTATGACGAGACGTGTTATACTTTCTGTCTCGTTTTGTTATGGTAGGTGAGTTCGATCCAGCTTGTATTTGGTAGGCCAAAATGGATCAGACTGACTCTACCATCCTACTTGAAACATTTCTAACTCATTTTATAATTTAAATATCTTTAATATGTCCACCTTGAGATTTTTAACTTGATCTCATTCTTTTATTAATTTTTATTAACAAATAAAAAATATGTTTAGCTTTATTTCAAGCCAAGGGCATCACTAGCTTGATTATAAAAAAAAATGAGGATCTTTAGTTTTATCTTAGACTTTGAGTATCTATAACTCAATCTCGTACCTTAAAAGGTTATTTACTGATAAAAGAAAGTAGGGTTGGGCATAATTTACTAAACTATACTAAACTATAGTTAATTGTACTATATTAAACGAAAATATACTAAATTATTCATAATAATAATTGAACTGTATTATAAAATAGTTCAGTTTTAAGAAACTAAGCTTATGTTAAGTTAACTATTGAACTATAATAGATTCAAAGAGCAAAATACCTCAAATAAAATATTGGTATTAGGATAAGAATTGGACTTATGTGTTTTATGTCTTACGTTCTATTCTTTCTCTTTCATATTGAAATATTTATTTATTTTGTCTTCATTTTTTTCTTTACTCTTTTTTGAGAAAAATATAAAATATTTATAATTAATTATTAAAAAAAATTATAAATTAAGTCAAGATCTTATTTTATTTTGAATGAATTTTACTATGTAATGTTATTTTTATGTTATGATTTTACAGAAGTTATTTTTAAAAATTAAATTTTGTGACAGATAATATTTTTATAATTTTTTTATTTATATTAAAGTTTTTTGTAACTTAAATATTGAAATTAGTATAATAAATATAAATATTGGTACAAACGTATTTTTTATTTTAAAATCTTATGTAATATTATTTTTTAGTTTTAAAATATTTATTATGTGACGTCAACTTTTTTAAAGAGAATTTATTTTAAAAAATTCTTAAAATATTAATTTTAGAACTTCATAAAATTTCTAGAACATTTTTCACACAAATATTAATGAATACAAATGTTAAAAAAAATATTAATTTTGAGAATTTTCTAAAATAGATCCTTTTAAAAAATTTGACGCAACATAATAAACATCGTAAAACTAAAAAGTAATATTACATAAGATTTTAAAATATAAAAAATAAGTTAATACCGATATTTATATTTATTATATTAATTTTAATATTTTAATTACATTTTAAGTTACGCAAAACTTTAATATAAATAAAAAAATTATAAAAATGTTAATTGGTGTATTGAAGTATGATGCATATTTCAAAAGCACTTTCAAATTATAAACTTTAGATTATTATTGTGTAGTATAATCATATGTAATTAGTGCAATTCGATTCAAAATAGTATAATTCAGTTCAAAAATAATGCAATTCAGTTCAAAATCAATGCAATTCGGTTCAAAATTAGTACAATTCAGTTCAAAAATAGTGAAGTTTATTCAAAATCAGTGCAATTCGGTTCAAAAACAATGTAGTTAAGTTAAAAATTAGTGCAGTTCAGTTCAAAAATAGTATAATTCAGTTCTGACGTAGTGTAGTTCATAAAACAGTTCAATTTATAACAGTTCAGTTCAGTTTATATTATAGTGCAATGCAGTTCAGTGCAGTGCAGTGCAGTTCAGTCCAGTTTATTTTTAAGAATAAGAGTTCCAGTTCAGTGCAGTTCATGCGAATAGTTTTTTAGTTCAGTGCTGTTTTTGGTAGTGCAGTGCAGTTTGGTTTATTTTGCCCAGCCCTAAAAGAAAGTATGCTTTGCTAGACTTCACACTTTAAGCATCTTTATTTCAAACCCACAATTTAAGGATATTTACCTTAACTTGGTGAATTCAAAAGCATGAAAGACTTTTACATTATAAAAAACAAAATTAATATTTATTTTTATTTTTATTAAAGTTGTATGTCAAATTACACAAAAAACTTAAATGTTTGTCACAAGTACTAAAAGTTTAAAATTTAACATTATAAACACTATATATTATGCTTCAATCTTTAAAGACAACGCTATCAATTATGTTTCCATATTAAATTAATTTTGTTAATATATTTGCATTTAATTTTAATGGTGTTTCTTGTATAATTTATTGATATTAGTTGTATTTGATTTTTTTTTTGTTTATAATTTTAAATTATCTCATTTATACATAATGTTATTATTAGGAATGACAAAAATATCCGCGTCTGTCGATATCCGCGACGGATAGTTACTACCCGCGGATAATAAATATCTGCGAGTAGCGGGTAGCGGGTATTTTAATACCCGTTTATAAACGGGTCAGGTACGAGTATCATATTATTCGTACCCGCGGTACCCGTTACCCGTAAAAATTAAAATTAAAATTTAATTTATATTTTATTAAGTTAAATTTAATTAAAATAAAATTAACAGTATATTTTATTATGTCAAATTTAATTATAATTAAAATTTAATTTAATTTATATTTTATTTTTATAATTTTATATTAAAAAATTTATAAAAGTATATATTTTTTAAATATTTGCAGGTATCGGGTATCCACGGGTACCCGCGGGTTTTAAAAATATTCACAGATATTTTTTAAACGGATACCCGACAAGTAAACGGACGAGTAACAGATGAATTTTTTTTTACGGATCGGGTTGCGGATAGGCACTATTGTCATCCCTAGTTATTACATATAAAATTTAGAGTGTTCACAATTTGTTTGTAAGGAAAACAATATATTTTGTGAGACTTTTATTAGTGTAGAAGGGCTCAAGCCACAATAAATATAATACATTGAAAATACTTTAATATAAAACTTCACTTAAAATAATACTTTTCAAAAAATAATAAATTGATTAATTTTTAAAATAATTATGTGAACAAAAAATAATGTATGAATTATGTTTTTATTTAAACATATTTAATTTTGTTTTATTTATTTATTTTGTACTCATTCTTTTTACTACCATAGTAAAGATCTCATAAATGACTTATATGTAAAACATATAATATTATATATACAGAGAAAAAGTTTATAATCTAAATAAATATGTGTCTATTGTTACAAAACGATATTAAAAGAATTGTGTTGAATTTTATACTAAGAACTAACTGATAAAAAAATTACTATTTCTTTTCCTATTTGTTCTAGCATCAAAGTTTAAGTTTGATTTACAAGTTTTATTTTTCTAATAATTTATTGAAAACCAAACTTCAAACACACTCTATCTTTGAATAAAAAGAACACTTACCAATTACCACTTCATTCAAAGTATATTAACCTGGAGCCAATTTGGAAAATTGTCCTTAGGAAAAAATAAACTACTCTTTTGATTCATCGATAGTAAATATGTCATTGTTAGAGAGATTGAGGATCACCACTGAGGTTTGGTAAACACAGCATAATTTTCTATTTTCCAAAACAAAAATCGTAATGTTTATGGTCCTCTCCATTACCATAAACACTTAAAACTATGATTAGAAGAACCACATCATATGTTGTCAAACTCAAATAAAGACAAACAAAGAAAATTGTTCATATGCATAATTTCACCAAACATCACATAAGAAATAATGACTCTATTTTTTCTGGTTAAAAGTAATTACAAACGGAATTTGTTCACGGAAGAAGAAGCTTAATAATTTGAATTTAGTCAGCAGAGAAATTCTGAAATTTTGACCATACTTACAATGTTGCTGTTGTTCAAAACTCAAAATCATATATCGTATTGTCATTATTGATGTGATCCACGCATAGAGGATTGAAAACATAATCATTACAATTTCACAACTTTTCTCTTTTGTAAGTATAAATTTAAGTAATATTGAAGGAACAAATATGCTCTTTTATGAATATCAAGCACTTCCAATAAAAATGTATTTAATCCCTGCCACATGATTCCTCATCCACGATAGAATTCTATCAAAGTGAAACTTTACTAAGATCATCATATCATTGTAACTTATAACCAGTAATGGTTAATTTAATATATTAAAATCAAGTTTATTTTCAACTTTCATCAAAGCACCAGTGGTCTAGTGGTAGAATAGTATCCTGCCACGGTACAGACCCGGGTTCGATTCCCGGCTGGTGCACCTTTTTTTTTCATATTTCATATTTTTAATGTTTATATTTCAGTGACATCACCAATAGTTTTAAGTAAATTATAGCGGGTCATGAATAACGTATTAAAGTTTTGTTATCAATTTCGAATCTCAGACAGATGCGTAATACAACAAAATTAATATTTTAGTTTAACTACCTAAATTTAAAACTCTCATCTCACATTAGAAGCAATATTTTATCAGAGAGACATTTTTTATACATTTATAGCCAGTTTGTGAAGTTCGAATGCAGTGTTCCAGCTTCAAAACCAAAATAAATACCATTAACTTTTCAGCAGACAGGAATATCATCATTGAAGCTGTGAACATTGCCACCTAATCCAATATTTATGAAGATATCCACCGTAAAAAATAGGTGAATTTGAAAAACAAACTCCTAATATTCAATAAATAACTTCAAATTACCAAATTCATTGGATATGCTCATAAAAACTCGAACCCAGAGATTGATGGAGGTGATACAACTTGATTCTAGAGGGATGCACTTCTCTACTCAAATGAAAACCTCAAATTCACTTCATGCACCTACCCTTTAGTACACATTTCATCTCCCATACCCAACCTAAAATTTCTATAGAACACATAAATGAACTCTCTAACCGTATTTAACTCACCTCCTTAAAGACAAACTAAAGACAAAAATGGCTATTTAAAAAATTTCCTTTTTAACAGCATCCCAAAAGGGCATGCCTGTGTGTTCATTCACATGAACAGTCATCAAAATCGTTTAAATTTCAAGCATCATAGTCACGTGAATATGTCGCGTTCGTTCCATAATTGCACCCGAGAAGGGTTAACCTTAGGGCCTGATTCAACGACAAATTGAGAACAAGTATGATGAAAAATGAATTCCCATTTCCCAGTTAGCTCATAATGCCTCCTTGAGATGGAAGGTTCTAGCCATGGACCTAGCATGATCATATTCATTGAGGTCAACAAGTATTTTCTTTAATCGGCGAGCAAGATAACTTGTGTCACTCTCTGGTACATTTCTTCTCTCCAGAATCCTTCCAAGTGACAGCACATAAGTCAGCAGAGGCTGTAATTTGTGTCTGCAAAGTGAAGAAGACAGGGAAAGTATTAGACTGCTGACCAAAAGTCATAACAAAGCCTCTCATTTTACATATAATGATAAAAGAAATAATAAATGACATCTAACCAGAGTTGAAGTCACATATTAAACCTAAACCCTCTATTTAAATAAGTACCCCAAATTGCCTGAACAATACCCAATTTGCCCATAAAGACAGTACCCAAACAGACGTAATGTGAAAAGAGTCTAAAAATGTGCAAAATGCCTTCCCAAAAGAAATAAATGTAATCAACAATTTAACAAAGTATCAGCAACATACTTTCTGTCTCCGATGACACTTTGGCCAGTCCAGACCCCAGAGAGGGAAGCAATAACCCGTTCTGTTCTCGTTATCGCATCTTGAACATTTTCTGATATGATTCTTAAGTGAGGAAGAACTTTACCAAACAAAAGCTCATCTAGAGCAAGCTTTTCTAACACTGACATTGAAAATACATCATTCCATAAGCAAATGTTTCTCAACAATCGAACAGACACACCAAACCTATATGCTGCAACTCGTGCAGCATCTGGAAAAGCAACTAATACCAGAGGGCTCCATGTGGGGACCTACAAAGTAGACAAGATGATAAATCTATCCAAAAATGCTTAATAATTCAAAATACCTACAATAAATCCAAATATAGCTAGCAATGCAGATCAAACATAAAACGCACAAACAGAGTTTTCTAACTTTCTAAAGATAAAATAAAATGCATGAATATGTACTTCTAACAAGTAATTTAGAAAGTGTAAATGCTGATTTTGGGAGCATACCGTAAGATTAGCAACAGCATCAGCCAGGCGTGTTCGTATGGAAACTAGTAAACCAGTAAGAGCTTCACTTTCATGAGAGACATGATCCACAATCAATTTTGTTGCAGCAATCGCATTCTTTGTTTCCTGTTGACTAAGCATGTCCCAGCAATGGGAAATTTCATAGTGCAGAAGAGGAAGCGCAACCTTTTCCACCAAGTTTGGGACAAGTTCAAGGTCAGCATCTCCATCATCATGAACAAATTTTTTTCTATCTTCAGGCAAACCATAATTCAACAATAATTTATACCTGAATATTAAAAGAAAGAAAGAAACTCAATACATATTATAAATTGATGAAACATTAAAGGTAAAGATACTCCAGTAATATGCATACATATTAAGGTTATCGAATTGAGATCCAAATCATGAATTGTTGTATCCAATTCTGAGATTTAGGTAAAGACGAAAAATTACTTCAAATATATCATATAGGTGACACAATGCTTAATGTAAACAATATAAACTACAATAGATAAAACAACACAAAATGCATTTCATTTTAGATCTAGGCTTGTGAGGTCTTTTTTTCAAAAGAATGGAAACAAGACAATTAAATAGCTAAATGCATTGAATGAGTGAAAAATAAGTTGGAATAATCAAATAGGAAGTTCACAAATGTTCTTTCAAATTCCCTTTCATTTTAGAATTTAAGCTCACTGTGCTTCATTTATTGTTTTCATAAGAATTGACAAAAAAGAAACACGAATAGTTGAATCATATCAGTGATTAAATTAAAACGTAGATACAAATTAGTAGATAGCCGAATTGGATCGAATCATGAATCATAATCTGATAAATATTATATATATGAACAAGAAGTTAAGGAATGCAATTAAGTGGCTTATAAAAAGAAGCCTTTGACCCCAAATAATGCCTCTGATAGGTTTCAAGAAAGAATAGTAACATGAGGAGAATAGTTCAATACCATTTCATCTCTGAAAAATCTATGCCCTTGTGAAGTGGGTCCCACCTCAGAAGTTCTAATCTCACATACGGAGAGAAGACCAGTGGAAGACTCAATGACATATAAGCATCTCTATAGCTTGATGAATACTCTCTTTTCCATTCTTCCATTCTTTCTTTGACCAAAGATAATTGACCATATTCCTCAGAAGCATCACCAAAAATCTCATCAGCAGCCTGCAGCACCATATCACGTTGTGACTCATATGCTTGGCTCTCACTATCACTCTCATCAGTACTTGATTCACCCTCTATTTTATGATCATCCAATTCCATGGCTGTCGGCTTATTAGAATCAAATACTCGTGACCTCTTCCGTTGACTAGCCTCAGCCCTTATTTTCAATTGCATCCGTTTCTCAAGATTCAAATCTCTACCAAACTCATCTAATTTAACTGGCAGATCTTTTTGTTTTCTTAAAGCAGTGTATGCTTCCTGAGCAGCAGATTTGGCAGCTTCTATATTACCTTTCTTGTTCAATACTGACATTGCAGCTTTTACAGCTGCTTCTACCTCCACAATTTCATCATCATTGTTAGTGGTTCTTCTTTCGGAAATGGCTGATGCACGATCTTCGTGCAGTTTCTTCATCTGCTCTTCAAGTTCCTCAATGTAGAAAGCTTTGTGCTGAAATAAAATTCACAGGATAAGTTTAGTTAAAGCCTCAATGAATGACACCGAGCATAAAAACATTCGAAAATGACAAGATAATTAAGTGTCAGCTTTTAAATATCCAGCATTAAGAAAACATATACAACCTTTTTCAACATTATCATAAGTATCACTCATGTTTTCTAAGTGGTTTATAGCAATCCCACCTGATAGTGTCACTATCATTGTATTGCATTACTTATGTCTTCAATTGTAGGTAATTTTTATTTTATTTATCAGCAAACAATTGGGATTACAATAGCATTTCAAACATGTAAAAGCACACAATTCTACAAATGGATTATAGCTGATATTTGTAAACTGTAAGACAAACCATTTTAAGTCACAACTAGCATCTTTCCTACATCTTTCAGCATACAGCAACTGCAGCTGTATCTGCAACTCTAGTTTTGTTTAACTCAGGTGTCTTTGGTCATATGGCAGACTGCTTTATGTTATTTGGCCCGGTATGCATGCACAGGAAAGATCTAACAGGTAAAGGAGGCTGAACAAAATTAGCACTAATATCCTGGTGTCAGAAAAATGTATCTCTGGCTGTCAATGCCTGCTGTAGCCATGCTTCTGATAAACCAGCAACCACTAGTCTGGTCATCTATATATTAGTTGGCAGGTTGGGGGTGTGTTTTTTCTATTACGAAGGAATGCAAGGCAAACGAAGAATGAATAGGTGGATGGGACTGAACGAAATATGAACCAGCTCTCTTTGGCATAAAATGTTTTTTTTGTTTGCCAGTGTCCTGCATCTGATATACCAACAACCATAACTCTAGTGCTGTCTGTAATTTGGTAGCTTGAGGGAATATTTCCAATCAGAGTGGGAATGGAGAATTGGAAATTGAAGATGAAGCTAATATGCCATCGAGGATACTGAATTTGTAGATGTCTCGACCTATATTATGGGTGTTAGTGGTGATGGGAAGACAACCCTTTTGGATGCCTCAGTTGGTAGAAAAACAGGTGGATATATTGAAGAAAGTACTAGCATCTCAGGTACTTCCTATCACACAGATGCATTCATATAAAAGAAAGAAGTAGAGAAGATGGAGGAGGAAGCACAAATCTAAGTCACAAGTGCAGCTATTCAACAAGGGAAATCAAGGTAAAGGCAGGGAAACTAGGAGGGAGGATGTGCTGTTGGTGATTGAGGTGTACAAATTGGTTATGGAAACATAACAAATAATAGATTGACACGGGTTTAGTGGCCGAGCCCATGTGTATCATAATATTATGAGGGTTAAAAGAGAACTTAAATAAATATTATAGAGGAACCCAGTACCATTTTACAGTTAATTATGAAGGATCTAGGGAAACAAAAGAATACAACAAATACGATTACCTGTAAAAAGTCACATATATTTGTGACATAGCTTCGGAGTTTTTGCATAAACCTGTACTTCTCATCAGCTACTACTAATGAATTTTCAAGTGCAGTAATGTTCAAAAGAGAGGCAGACAAATTTTCATCAGTTTTACCCAATGATGACATAGTTCTTCCATGAGATTCCTGTCATGAAAAATTAGGAGAAACTAAGGAAACATATCAATCCACTAAAAGATAAATTTCTATACATTTCATGCCAGAGTAATATTCAAAGCAACATTGACGCATACTGGTATCAATCTAGACATTTATCAAATGAAAAAATTTAAAGATTTCCAGGATTAAAACATTTTTATTTTACAATTTAAAGACTTGAATGTAACAAAATTCTAATTGCTGACCTTCATACATATATAACCAAGGTAACATGAAAGAAATGAGATCACATACACATGAGCAGATCCATGTACAACTCAGGGTGTACAAATGCACCCCATAAAACTTTGATAAAACTACAATGTAAATATCTGAAATTTTGTATTATGCCCTCTATTATTTTACATCTGAACCCACTATTCTCCGATTTCTATTTCACCTTCAGGCATTTATTTTGAAAGTAAAATTAAATATTTTCTCCTTAACAGTGGCTACTATGTAACTTTATTGCTCCCACTAACTCGGGGTCCTGTCCTAGACCTACCATTGCCCATACACATATCTAGTAAATAAAATCATGGAGAAAACTACCTAGACAGAAGTCAATATACTCTTAGGCCAAGTCAATTTCCCATGCGCTCATTTATGCTTTTGATTTGATACACCAAAATCCTCCTAATGTGAGGCCACTTACTATACCAAACAGTAGCACGAGATCATAGAAGTAAGAGCTCGTTCAAATTTCAAATAGTCTATATAAATATACATATATAATAAGTAAATTTCTGTAGATGCTAACATAAATGTTTAAAATGTAGATACTCGTTAGATTTATTGAGCAATTCATTCATTTAAACAATGTTTCATCATAAGAAAGCCATACAATTGCTACCAAATAGAATCATTTTCATGTAAAATTTTAAATAAAACAAGGAAATTTTCAAGGTAACACTACTCTATGGGCGCAAATTTACATCATTCCATTCCTTGGAAGTCCATATTCTCTATGAGGAGATTCAAACAGAAGCACAGGTAATTAGTTAGTTCATCACCTAAATCTACATAAAATACACTCAGTTTCCCAGTGATATTGGTGAAGTCTAGTTGGGATAACTCTACCACCTAACAACAGTCCTAGTACTTAAAGTTTGATTAACAAGATCAGTGAACCAATAACAAATCTAGATTTGAGAATAGATTTCAATACCATCATAGAATTTAGGGCTTAAGGCCTAAATATAAGCAAGCACAAAAATTCGACAAGTAACAACTCAGCCTGACATACAGCCAAGTTTGGAACATACCTTAAGCTTCTTCACATTCTCGACCAAGGCTTTCTTCGCACTCTCGGCTTGCTGCGATATGGACAAGACATCCAAAGCCGGCATCGATTCAATTGCTCCTCCGATGCCAGGACTCACTAACGCAGCAGCATTTGGAACAGCACCATACACAGTTGCTGCAGAGGGAACAACATACTTATGCTGTTGAGCACCTTGCACAACAGGAACATCAACCCTAGCAGACCCTTCATCCATTCTCTTCCCCAACCCTTTCCTGAACTGTTCCTCTTCCCACAATTTCTCCTCCTCCTCATCATCCTCCTCTTCCTCCTTAAACCTCGCACCCACTCTCCTCTCCTCCACCTCCTCAAAAACCCCCTTCTTCCCACCGTCAACCTTCTCACCCAAAATTGCAATCCGGCCCCGAAACTCCGGCTCCTCATCACTCAGCCCCTCAGCAGCACCATGATTGCTGCCACCATCCAACGAGATATAATCCGGTGCAGCAGGGCGCGCCTGCCGGAGGCGCTCCCGCTTCGCCCGAATAGCCTTGATCATTTCTTCGTCGGGGAAGAACGAGTCCTTCCCATTATGAAGGCCTAAGCCACCCAATTTGCCTTCAACCTCTTTGTGATCCCCCTCGGAGTCCGATTCCCGACCCTGAGGCTCCGAAGCTACTGGTTTGACGAGGCCCTTGATGACGATGACAGGTTCAGCGGGGGGTTTGGGCTCGGGCCGAGAGGAACTGCTGCTGGTGACCAAGGTTCGGGTGTTCTTCTGAAGTTCGCGAAGCGTTTCTTTTGTGTAGGTTCCAGCTTGGGGTTGGACATTGGAAGGAACCGAAGGGGAAGAAGACGCGATTCGGTCTTTATGAGTGGTGATTTTGTGAGCGGAAGAGGGTTTCGTGGAACGTTGAGGTTTTGCGGATCGTGGACGAGGGTTTTCGTTATCTTCGTCGTCGGCGAAGCTGAGGAGTTTGGGGGCTTGAGGCTTCTTGGGTTTGGCGGACGAAGGGGGTCTGGACGAGAGGGTGGAGGTATCACCGTCTTCGTCGTTGGCTTCGGTGTCACCGCCGCCTCGGCGGCGGAAGTTGCGCGATTTTGCGGTGGACATGAAGGAGAGCGAGGGTTCCGGTGGAGGCAACGGTGTGAATTAACGGATAAAGGAAAAGTTTGATGATATTAAAGCAATGTAGTTAATTGTGGATTAATGAGAATGTGACGATGATTAGTACAAAGTGTAATGTTGGTTTCACTATAATGAAAACCAGCAAGCCCAACGTGCAAGAAGGGGGAAAATTGAGTATGAATATCTTATAATGATTTCCAGATTCTCAAAATTCACTAGATAAAGATACTGTCACCTATGATAATCTTATTTCACACTTACGTTGGACAAAAAAAAAACTTTTTTTTTTTAAGAAATTTAATGGTTCTTAGATAAAGTTATATAAATTGAATTAAAATATATAGCCTATGAATTTGAAAAATATATTCTAAATAAAATTTGTATTGATAAATGATCCATATAATTTAGGTAGTCTAAAAGTAACTTTCGTATATTATTTCAGTTTGATTCAAATTATAATATACTTCGGTGTATTTGAAGAATTTTTTTAATTTATATATGTTGAGAACATTTTTTAATATTTTTTATTTTTGAATTATTTTTTAAGAAATCTTTTAGTTTTAGAAATATTATTTATATAAAAATAAAAGTGTATTTAACCATCATATTTAGAGTTCAATTTATTTATACAATAATTCCATCCCTTTCATCTCTTCTTAATAATGATTTATTTCAATAATTCTGACTATTAAAATCACTTTTAATATTTTTTATTTTCAAAACATAAAAATTGCAAAACAAAATACAAATCATGAAACAAAATTTAGTTTGGATATACATTAATTTGATATAAATGATTTGTTTTTTTTCTTAGTAGCATGCAAATACGTGATCTTAATTATGAAATTGGGCAAATTTTAAGAAAATTACAAATTTGGGTAAGTCATGCAATCCCACACGTTTTCAAATTGAAAAATCGTGTTGTTCCCATTCATATTTCCTTGGAATATGAAGTTTGTACCTATATAGATTGACCAATAATCCTCGTCTCGAAGTGGATAGAATTAAACTTCATAAGCCTTATTTATGGTATGAAAATCGTAAATAGAATCGATAAAATTCGTAAGCAACAGATGAGAACAAGAACAAACAACTATAATATAATGACATGGTAGGCAATTAGCTTGAAGTGACCATAATCACACCACCAATCTTTTAATCTAACACTCAATGAGATTGGTTTTGGCCGATATTGGTGGGGGCTAATATTGGTAGCGATGAACATAACAAAATGTTGATTTCTGCTAATTTTGTTGAAGTAGGACAATTATGTCTTCTGGATATTGATTATCTGCTCTTAACATAGAGTCAGTCTTCAAGTTCAACAAACACCAACACAAAATAAACAACTAATGTCTACGATTTTATGTCTGGTGCAGAGGAATCAGACATTAAAAACGACTGGTGGCAAACATGTAAATAAGTGATCAATTTTTTACGTCTGGCACCCTAGGGTCAGATGTAAATATCGTAGTTTACATATGACTGCATAAGGTCGCACATAAATTCATGTCTGACGCCCTATGGTCATATGTAAATTTACGTTTGACCATAGGACATCAGACGTAAATGTTAAAATTTATATTTCAGGTCTTCTTCTCTAGTGGCTTTGACTGATTGAAAGGGTTAATTTTTTTGGTTTTCGTGGTGCGTGCATGGGACAACGTTATCAAGCGATTTCAAAGGTTTGTTTTTCCTTTGTTTCAAAACTTTTTCTGGGTTCCCAAAACGTTGAAACCTTCCCATTTTTCGTAGAGGCGGAGGAAGGTGGTATGCGACGACGGAAACAGTGTTTGCTCCAACTGTAGCGATAACACGACAGTGGGTCTCCTTAAAAAAGGAGCGACGACGAAGGTGTTTTCACCCAACTATAGCGATGACGTGAACCACAATGGTGTTTCTCCATACCAAAAGCTTGATTTTTACATTTTTCTTATGTGTTTTCTCTCATAAAATTTGGTTTATATTAGATGTTTTATGTTAGTGTAATTTTACATTATAATGTTAAGAAAAAGAAGAAAAAAAAATTATGTTTGTTACTATTGTAACAAACATAAATTTGGTGTAGATATGAAAAAAAAATTATGTCTGTTACTTTTATAACAGACATAAATTTATGTCTATTATAAATGAAACATATGTAAATTTACGTCTCCCGATATTACATGTGACCTAACACAAACGTAAAAAGCTTGGACATAAAAGACCTTTCTTATGTTAGTGAAACCATGAATTTGTCCTTTCGAAAGTTTTTTTGAGTATTGCATAGATAGGTAAGGATCGAGCCCCCTTAAGCACTGAGTTCATGCACTCACCCAAGTTTACTGTCATGTAGTCATACCTTCGACCCCATCATAAGCCTGAGACCATTTTGTAACAAAATTTTATCTATCCAAGCTAGTGCCTACGGGAATTGAGAATAGGTTGCTTGACTTCGTAAGCTATGAAAAAGAAATCACATAGCAAATGAAATAAGATTTAGTTGGAAAGAAAAATTGAATAGATATGGAAGCAATGGTAAGAAAATGTAGCACCCATGTTAATGAAATCCTTTTTTAGGTCAGCATTTTATAAACATGTTGTTGAAATTAGAACCTAGATGACGTATGCAGTAGACTAAGTGAAAATTTTCTGATTCCCAATCAACTTCTTCTAAGCGTAAGGCTTACAAAATTCCCTTACCCCTATCCCTATCTGTTATCAAGTAGAGATTTGGTTGAGGAGTTACATACTTTCGTAGTAGTTGAAAGAACCAAATCAGTGTCTCCTTTGTCTTTTCTTCTACTATTACAAATTCTAAAGAAAATATGTTTTTATTTTCTTCTTGAACAATTGCAATTAGCAAGGTGGTGTGATATCTACATGTTAAGAATGTTTCATCTACTTGAACAACTGGTTTACAATACTTGAACCCATGGTAGTCAGAAACGCGATCTAGAACGTAAAATCGTACGAGTTTACGTTTTTTTTTTCCACCTTCGATCCCGTTTCACTCAAAACTCGTACTATTCTTGGATTGTGTTGAATTGTCGTTGCAAATCGCAACTCGCGTGGGAACGACGATTCTCGAAAAGTAGTCGACAGAGCTCGCTACTTATTGGTTCTCTTGTGGCCTCACGTTGGTATCAATAGTGTCTGTCACAGTGACGACAGTCACAACGGTGACTCCCTTGACGGCGACCCTCGCGGCAGCGGCTCTAGCCACATCAAGTAGTGGCAACTACAACTCTCACAAGATAGTGGCGGTTGCAACTCTCTTTAGTCCCTCTTTTCGTAAAGGATGGTGGAATTGGGACATGTTATAATCCCTAATTGTTAACCTAAATTCTAAACATTTTAAAGCCCAAATTCAAAGCCCATGATTTGTCAAATTCAAGAGTAGGTATCAGTAAAGCGGCGACAACACAAAAATGTAAAAGTAACTTTAATCTTGAAAATAGTGACTCCATCTCTTCCACACATGAGAGAAAAAGCGCCACTATGAAATAGTAAAATAATAATTAAGGGACACTATTTAGATTAAAAATCCCTAATTCCTCTTTTTTTAAGGTTAAAACAACTCTCATTTTCTATAAATCAGAATTGTCACTGCATAGTAAAAGAAAACTACCACTACCCCTCTCTCTTCTTTGTTTCTTCACCCAAACTCTACTTAGCCACAATTTTTTCAAATTGTTCACTGCCACTCACTCTCTTCTTTGTTTTTTTTTTCATTTTGTAGGATATTCTGATTCGTGTTACGATTTTCTGATTTACGATTTATATTTTCCTTTCCAATCTTGAATAAGATCCTAATTTTGACTACCATGCTTGAACTCTTCAATTCATGGTCCAAATGCCCATAAGCAACGTTTTAGAATGTAGCACGATGTGTCATCCTCACCATCAATATTAACTGGAGGATTAGAGCATTGAAAAATTGTCTCAGGATTAGTCTCCTCGACAACTTGTAACCATCCAGGAAGGTCATTATAGGATTGCTCACAATTGCCAAATTATAACGCAATTGATTTTTCCTTTGCTAACCACACTCTTTTGTATGAGACGATATAGTTGTAACGTCTTTTAATGTATGCAATCAAGCTTTTAATGAGAATATTTGAGTTGATCCTCATTCAATTAAACACGATTGAAATTATTTTATTGATATCAAAATTCTAGTGATATTGATAAAATATAGTAAAACTAACAAATAAAATTTGTTTAAAATTTCATACCATTATGCATTATAAAATGTCAAATTATATCTCATCATTCATCAACGGTTGGAATAGTAACACTGTAAACTTACAGTAAAATCAATCCTATTAAATGTTTAGTTCGTAAGAATTCAGTTTAAGGGATAATTATTCACAATACAAGTTAACTGTATGAACTTCACTTCAACAAGCACCAGTGGTCTAGTGGTAGAATAGTACCCTGCCACGGTACAGACCCGGGTTCGATTCCCGGCTGGTGCAGATTTCTATTTTTTTGAATTTCTGTATTATTACAAATTGAAAAAAGCTGAATAGTTGACGATGACGTTTCATACCAAACTTGTACAAATACAAATGCTATTTCAAAATTGTAGATCCTAGACAAATGCAATTAAGGAAACATGGCTTACAATTTAAGACACAGAATTCAACATCCCTAAGAGGGACCAATGTATTTGAATATGACAATTCCACATACATTTTGAATACTTCATTATTATGAAGTTAATGTGGCACCGACACATTCTACGTTTCAATTGTGTCATTTAACCATTCTCTACATAATTAATAGCAGACTCTAATTTTAGTGGGAAACAGTACCCCAGAGTCATGTCCCAAAAAGTTTGGAACATGGACGAATTCTAATTTCGTGTCTAGATTTATAGATTTAGGGATTATAGACATATTTAACTCTATATTTTTTCAAGGGTATAATTAAGACCAAAAGTAATTTTGAAATGGTTATCCAAACATCCACATTGTTGTTCACTGGCACATATGTTCCAGTCTTAAATAAAACTCATAAACCCAACCAGTAGAGAGTGAAAGTACTTCACATGCAGCAGGAACCAAGAGAGGTTCCACCAAATTCCAAATTCCAATTCACTCACTAAATTCATATCTAATAGAATAAAATGGTCCACAAGAACAGATAACTTATTTTCCTAACTCTAAAACTACTTAACAAGAGTAACTTGCTGTAAATATATCAGAACTTATCTACATTTATACCATCTCTAGTAACCTCATATGCTTCTCTTTTCCTTGTCTTCTTCATGCCAGCCATGAAATGGAGCTTTGGTCCCTCAGATGAAATGCTGGTTACTTTTACCCAGATCAGCACCTTAGTCTTTATACCCTCTATTTCTGCTAGCTTTCCTTTCTCCAAATAACCACTCACATTGGTGGAGAACCGCAACACCGATGAATCTCGGTAGCCAACTTCACAAACTTGAGGAATGTAAACAATAAGTTTCCCAGTTTCTTCATTGAATTCATAGTTTGTTGCATCACGAGGAAAGATTCCAATGGGTAGATCATACTCCTTTAGCAACTCTGGTAGTGCCTTTTGCATCTTTCCTATGAAGCATCAAGAGAGTAATGTTAATCAAAAGGATCTTTGAAAGGACTAAGCAGTTTTTAGGATTTGTAGAATTGGGATGCTAATAATTTCTATATGTTATCTTTGTGTACTAAAGATCAGACGTAAATATCCTACTTCCACAACTTACTTTACCTATGGAATGATCAAATACCAAAGTTCAAAAGATTTGTTGTATCATATATGATGAGACAGATGAATACCTTACAATGCATGTTTGTCACATTAATTTCAGTTTAGAATGTTTGAAGTCCTTTTCAGTGTATCTAGTGTTCTTCAGAAAAAGTAGTTTCTGAAAAAGCAGTGCAAGTATATATCCCTTATTCACACTAGAATACCACCAAAACTCATTCATGCCTACCCTCACATATATACACAGTTGAAGCTTTGATGCATTTATTTACTTGGGATTATGAGTTTAAACTAAATGAACTCTACACTACAGCATAATTTTCATAGCATATGCTTGTACAAATGTTTTAGCAATGCATAGAAACATTATGATTTTAACAAACCTTTTAATTTGTTGACCAACCATTTGGTTCCCCCTTCAATACTGGTTGACAGTGACTATTCAACAATGGCAAAGGTGTTAATAAAACATAAGCAATAAAATGTCCTCTCAAAATATGTTAAATTTATGGGATGGGAAACATCACAATCCCAAGATGCATAAATGAATAAAATGATTTCTTTGAACAGCAGGGGCATAAATCAATCTTGAGAACTGCATCTTCCCTGATATTCATATCAACATAATCTTGTACCAAAGCAAGAAGAATTAGAGAACTAAAATCATTGTCATTAACTGTTCAACAAATTTTGCCCATATCTAGTGAACCTCAACATTTCCAGAAAAGAAAAATGAATACCTTTCAGCACCAAAACAGAATTAACTTCAAGCAGGCATTGATATAATTAAATACCAGTAATCATTAGGGCTTACTGTAACACTCACACTACTTCTAATTTGGTTAGTAAAAATGAACACTATAATCTTAGTGCATCTCTCACCTGAATCACTTATATATATTAAAAATTTTCAAAACGGTTCTAGAAACATAAAGTAAATATGGTTAGTTTGCTACACTTGTCACAATGGTAACAGATTGACTAACCACCAGGAAATATATTTTATTCAAACACTGCAACCTTCCCCAAAATTTATCTTATCCACATATCAAAAGCAGGAGAATTTGAAAAACAAACTCAGCATCATTAACTATGAAATAACCCAGGTTTTATTCAATAAAGAACTCCAAGTAAACAAAAGGGGAAAACGAACCAATACCTACAAGTAAATTCATTGTGGGTGTGTAAAAGAAGAGAAATATAATCACAGTAAAAAGGTATCAAGACTTTAAAATTCAGATGGAGGTTACTGCCTGATTTCAAAAGGGTGCACCTTCTACTGATATAAATCAAACAAAACCTCAAATCCACTTCATGCACCATGATTTTACCTTGTAGTTCACCTTCCACCTCCCATACCAGACCTAAACTTTCTCTAGCAGACATAAATGAACTACCTAAACCATTTTTTCTCATCACTCCCTAAAACAACCTAAAAAACCACAAATTGAAAATGTCCCCTTTTCATAGTACCCCAAAAGGGCACGCCTGTGCGCATTATTCACATAAATAATCATAATTTACATCTCCATTTCAACCTTTAACCCTCAACCGAAACCATTGCTCCATGGTTGAACAAGAAATTAAATTCCAATTTCTTTTTTTTTTCAAGAGGGGCAAATATAACAGCCAGAACCACAAAATTGAAGCACTCATATGGTAAAGGAAGAAGAAAAAACTCAAAAAAGGAAATTTTTTGCAAATAAAAGATTAGAAAATTAAGAACGAATCTAACAAAAGATTAAAAGGGTGTTAAGAGTGTGGTGTGTACGTTGATATCATCGCCAACAGAGTTAAACTCCTTGCTGGCCTTGCGGCTGAACCAGTACGACCCCACCTTGTTCAAAATCTCATCCATAGTTGCGTTCTTCAGTTTTCTCTCTTCCTTCTCAGAATAAACAACACAACATAAATTCTGAGAAGTCTAAGCTCTGACCAAACCTCTGATACGTGTTTTTCACTTTATCGTTGTTTATGGAATAACCTGTTTTTCTTTGTACTTAAAATAGATAGATGGATTATTTTTTCAATTACTTAGCCGCGTGGATGATTCATGCAATAAATTTTCTAATTATTTTAAGTTGGAAGAGAACAAAATAATTAAATGCAGGTTAATTAATATTTTGTTTACTTTAATTTCTTTACAATATTAATTTTAGCCTTTAAATAAAAAAATTAGTGTTTTTGCCTTGTTTCCTTCTATTAGTAGTTTGATTATCTACTCCTAAAAGTAACATTATTAACTTAATAATCCTAAGCTTTGAGGACTTGTCATGTTATTAAAGAATTGAAAGAAATAATTATCTATAATTCTTTAGTAAATTATGTTTTTAATTTTTTTTAATGGAGAAAAATATCAGAATTAACAGTGTCATATATTTTGTTAAAGACTAAGATCGAGTTTATAAAAAATTAGGGAGAGACATAATTAATCCAAAAATATAATATAAAATAAGATAAATTATATGACATAAAATATTATTGAAGAGGTGTGTGAAAATGTAAACACATGAATTCAATAAATTCACCATTATTTAATATATTATTATTTTGTAAGTCCAATCCAACAAGCATGAAATTCAAATGTGAAATTTATATATATAAAATAATAATACCTCTATAATTAAGAAAAAAATGATATAATAATGCAAACAGAATTAAAATTATAATAAAGTGAATCCAGTTATTATATTTGTTAATATTTTTATATTATATTATTTGTTGATATACTCACAAACTCAGAAAAGTGTATAAATACTCCAATTATATGGAATAATTTAACTAAATATCCATTCTTTACTTTAACATTCAAAAAATATTCTTTAGTAACTTGAGTCTCGTAATTCTTTAGATTTTTTTTCCTATTTCCTTTTACAACCAGAAACTTATATATGAATCGAGGACAAATTTAATCACCTTGAATCTATCTAACAAAATCCCGAAAATAACAATACTCAAGTTTAAGCATAAATAATTATACAATAGCACATCAATTTAGAATTAATTTTATCATCCCAGTAACCGAAATCGTTAATCCTACCCTACTATAAGTAAAAGTAGGTACATTTTCTTTGTGCTAAATTCCTATTACCAAAACTGTGATTCCACATTGCCTGTGGGATCTAGCTTTTTCACTCAATTACTGGAAGAAATTTAAAATGGTACTCTTTTTTAATTTTAAATATATATTTGATCTCTATTTTTATTGTGTTCGTTCAGTTTGATACTTATTTTTGTTATAAGTTTAATTAAGTTCTTATTTTTTATTTATTTTTGGTTAATTAGGTCATGTTTACTAACGATATTTAAATAGTTAAGGTTTTTAAATTGTATGTATCACGTGTCAATTCTATTTCTTTTTATTTTTAAATAATTTTTAGAAAAATTATCCACATATCAAGTCAGAAATTGTCATGTGACAATGTCATATGTCAATTTATGATTGTTCAATTTAGTTCTTATATTCATTATTTTTGTTCAATTTAGTCTCCATATTCATTATTTTTTTTAATTTAGTTTCAATTCGGATTAAAATGAGACAATTTTGTCATTTTCAAATTGAAATCAAATTTAAAATATTTAATATTTTCATTGTGTTTTAGATATTAAAATCTAAAATGTTTTGTGTTTAAATGTTAATTTTAGAAATATTAATTTACTTTTCTAAAATTTTTCTATTGTAATACTTTTAAATGTCAATTTTAAAAGTATAAGTATTTTAGAATATAATTATTAGAAGAAAAAAAATTAATAATTATATTCTAATAATATTTTAAATTATTATATTTTATTTAACAATTAAATCTCAGAATTATATTCAATTTATAATTAAATTTAATAATTTATAATTGAATTTCAAAAATACCAGTTACAAAAAATATTAGTATAATATTTATAGAAGATATTAAATTTTGTGTCAATTTGAAAATGATAAAATTGTTTCATTCTAATCAAACTTGAGATAAAATAAACAAAAAGCCGAAATTAGGGACTGAATTGAATAAAAATAATGAATATTAAGATTAAATTGAACAAAAAAAAAATAACAGAATCATAAATTAACACGTGACATTTGGTATTGACACGTGGTACAATTGTGACTTGACAAATGAACAAATTAAATAAACAGGAGAAAAATAGAGTTATTTAATTTCTTTTTTTAATTTCTACAAACATTTAGATAGTAGTTAATTAAATTGTGGCTCACAGAGAAGAATTAAGTGTCTAAGAAATGATATTTTCTGTTTTCTATCAAACAGACAATGATTCTAAACTTAATTTAAAAAATAAGAACCTTTTATTTTCATGAGATAAGTAATTTTCAAAATATATAAAAATATTAATTGCAATATATATATATATATATATATATATATATATATATTTTATTTTTTTTTCTCTTCTGCTATTAACTTAAAAAAGAATTGAATAGATAAATATTGACTTTTAGTAGAGAGATATACAAGTATGAACATTTATTCTTACAATAAATCAACTTCATTAAGAAAGTTGTATACAAATATTCACTCCTGAATTAGATATCTAATTAGATGATCTTTTATTTTTATTTCATTTTTATAATACAGAGATAATTTATATGTATCCTTTTACAATGAAATGTTGAAAAATATGGATTGAATTAGTGGTAAGTGCACGTGGGTGACATCTTGAATATTGTGAGCTTAGTGTTGTCTTTGCATGTTCTTAGCATTAGGTAGCTTCTGTCATACCTTTTCTAACATTGCATAGTAGGACTAGATTATAATTACTAGACCATGCCGGTGTGAAATGAAAGTGATTATTAGACTATTATATTCTTATAAAGTATATTGAATACTTATTTTAATATTTTAATTTTTTTCACTTAATTATTATTTCACAAATAAATACTCAATTTTACTAACTTCATTTTTTTTTGTCAACTTATTTAATTACAACGCCAAACATACAATTTTCGTTATATTATTGCTTGACGATAATAATGAACTAGCAATTTTCACACATATTATTTATGAATATTAACCAAATTATCACTTAGAACATATTTTTTTCTTAACAAAATTAATTTATTTTTATTGAATTTATTGAGAGAAGATCATTGGAACATACAACACATGAATCCAATCCACACATAAGAGATTGACATCATTTTTAACCTAAAATCTTAAGACAATAGGTTTATAGGTCTTGATCTTATATGAGACTCAACTTTCTCATTTTTACTTCATGTGAAATTCAGACTCATACTTAAATTCTTAACAATTTTATTCATTGATAATTTGTTGATAGATTGCTAATCCATTAAATGACCTCAAAAATTAAAAGAAAAAAATCACTATTTAAAAATGATATTTCTTAAGTGTTTATAAATATTTTCAACTTAATATCGATAATAGTATCAAATATCTATATTTAAGTTTTTTATTTGAGTGTCTTCATCAGAAATACCTTTAGTGATAATTTAGCGAATACATTTTTTGCTCAAGTTTGATTATAGTACATTTTTTACCCAAGTTTGATTATAGAGTTTTTAAGTCATTTTTTATGGACTGACTTAGTGGTTAAATAATTTACTTTCAAATGTTTGTGGGAGAGACCATGTAATTAGGAACAATAGCTGAGATTAACCATGTATGAAAATTCGTCATGTTATTGACAAAGAAAATAATTTTTTGACTACTAAATTTTGACAACTTTTTCTTACAACCTTAAGTGGCATATTCTAAATGGTTCTCTATTTTTCCATTTTCTCATTTTTAATATTTCAAAATCAATTAGAAGATGACACATCATGTTATAAGAGAAAGTTGTCAAAATTTAGTAGTCAAAATATCATTGTCCTATTAACAGTTACAACACCATGAGTGAGAATAATCTCTCACCTCATGAAGTGGTGGAAATTTGGAAGAAAAAAATGTAGACTTTATTTAATTTAACCTCAGCCATACGATATTTCATTAAATCTAAACTAAGTATCTTTAAAAAAGCTCAATCTTAATAAAATATATCTTCAACTTAATCTCAATCAAAAAGTTTCATCCTAACCTTCATTTTAGCAAAACATATTCAAAATGAACATCGATTAAATAACATGCTCCAACCTCTCTCATAATATTTTTAGTTTGATCTGACATAAAATATCTTTACATCAACCTTTATAAATAATTGTTCATTTTTTTGCCTATTCAAATTATTTAAAAATATAGTGATAGAATTGATTGATACACACTAATATAAATTCATCGACATACTAGTTTTATTTAAAATTGTTAGAGTAAAAGTCCAAAACACTTAGTTATTGGAAGTTCCACATCGACTAGAGATAAGGTCAATTCATAATATATAAGTGAGTGCAATCCTCATTTTACAAGCTGGTTTGGTAGGGTTGAGTTAGGCTTAAAGGGACGTGAAGAAGTGTGTTGAAAGTCTCACATTGACTAGAGATAAGGTCAATTCACAATATATATATATATATATATAACTACAATCTCTCAATGACTATGACTATAACCATATGACATATGAAATATAAATCCAACAATGGTATCAGAGCCGATGGTTCAGAGTGACTGACCGCATAACCACATAACCACATAACCATAACCAAAAAGGGATCACCGAAGTGACTGACTGTATAACCACAACCAAAGAGGTCACTCATACACCTGAAGGAAAATATATTATATGAAAAAAAAAAAACAAGGGACTCAAGGGGTGTGAGTCAAAGTTCCACATAACAATATTGTCTTAAGGTTTTGATGTCAAATGTCTTATATGTGTAAGACTAATGTTATATAATCATATAGAACCACAATCTCAATGACTATAACCATAATCCAAATAAAGTGAAATATATAAACCCAACACATACTAAATGAAAACACATACAAATTTATTCTATATTATAAGAATTATCTACTACTCGAGACATAAAATATATTTTAGAAAAGATACCGATCCTTTCTTTTTATATTTTAACTTTAGTAAATTGAGATAGTTATTATTTTATATGATAAATAACTTAATTATAATAAAAATTATAATACTATTAAAACTTTTATTTCTACGAATTATATGTATTTTTGTTTTCATTTTAATAAATTAATTTTAATATTCAAACAATTAATTTAAAAAACTAAAAAAGTTAACGAGCCCGCCCTTTTCATGGATGATCCTAGAGTTGAAACTGTAAGTCCAATTCTTTTATATATATATATATATATATATATATAATATGCTTAATAGTTTTTAACTATATGGTTTTATTCTTATTATAAATTATAATTAGTTTAATTAATTATAAAAAATATTAATTAGTGTAATCAAGGCAATCAAAAGATTTTAGATTTAAATAATTTTGAATTGTATTAACGGTATGTTTAGATCGAGTATTTTAATACTTTTTTTAATTTATCATATATCACATCATATCCAAACTTTTATCTTAAATATACTTAAATCACATCGTCTTTTCTCTAATCAAAAATAATCTCAACTTCACCTTCTTTTTCTCTCAAATCCACTCTTCCATAACTATTTTCTAATCCAAATACATCCTAAGGGTCTGTTCACTTGAAGAGATGAGTTGTGAGAATGTGGATGAGTTTGAGTGGATATGAGAGTGAATTGTGTATTTTGTTTGAGGGATTTAAAGATGATTGTAAGTGAATTTGAAAGTAAAGTTTGTAAGTAATTTGATTGATGTGACAGATAAAAAAATATTTTAATAAATATAAAAGGTAAAGTACTATATTACCCTTCATGTAATTAGTATTTGTATGAGTTTATATTATTGTTATATTATTATTATTTAATTTTATTAATAGTATAATTATTATTTTATTATTATTTATTATTATTATTATTATTATTATTAAACTCCTTTCTACTGATCCTCTTCTCATTTTTGCAATTTCTTTTCTTCATTTCATACTCTTTACACATAATTTCAATATAATTTCAAATGATAACATGACATTTAAGTAAAATAGATTTTATGAACTATAAACATCCTCCAATCTCTGCATTTGGGCGAGGATTCATCATACCCTCAATCCCTTAAATCCACTCTTTCAAACCTTGGCAAATCATCGCCATTCCATCCGCTGAAGAATCCATTCTTAAAAGTGAGCAAAGCCTAAAGGTGTGTTCTTCTGAGATGATGGATTTAGGGAAGAGTGAGTAGATGAATTTGGACGTGAAATTTGTGATATTTCTTTTAAGGGATTTGGAAATGAATATGAGTGGACTTAAAGGTGAAGTTTGTGAGTAATTTAAGTAATGCAATAAATTACAAGAAAAAAAAACTAATAAATAGAAAAGGAAGATTACAAAATCTCTTTGTTGTTAATATTATTATTTATTATTATGATTAATACTATTAGTATTATTATTATTGTTATTTATTATTATTATTATTATTATTAGTGATCTTGTTATTATTATTTATTATTGTTATTATTATTGCTATTTGTTATTATCTACTTTACACCTTACGCTTTAGCACCATATCAAGTCCAAACTAAACCACTAAAGAGACTAGCCACCACCACCAAAAGAACATCCATGCCATGCAAACAAATTTTCAGAAAAAAATGTAAGGTATTTAAGTATAAACAACCTAAATAAAGAGTAATTACTCTTACATCTCCTTATTGCAGCGAGGATACTTTTTCTGCTACATCCACAAATCATTATCTTTGAACTTCCCGAATCATTTGAAGCGAACACGAAACTTCTTGCAAATTGATTTCTATGAATAGTAAATAGGTGGAAAAGAACACAACATAAGTCTCTAAAAATATTATTCTATCTTACTTTAATCTTAATTAAATTATTTTACTTTTAAATATTTGAAATTTTAGTCAGTTCTTTTTGTCTCTGTATTAACTATGAAATATTGGTTAAAATAATTAATGTAAGACTCAGATGAGAAATAGTTTTTATAATAGACATTCAATTATTTTATTATTAAAAATTTTAGGATAAATAGAAATCAATTACATCGAGTTTTGTTTTATAGAAACTACTATCTTTCTAAAGTAAAATCTTCTTCCTCCTCTAACATCTAAGTGTTTGATCTTTTTATCTACATGTTTAAATATTGAAATATATCATAGGATTCTTGATGGCGAAAAATCTTTTTATCTGATCAATTATTTGAATATAGCAAACTCTTTTTTTGTTCCTTTTAGAGTGTTTTGATTTTTGGGCTACATGTATAGTCTTTAGAGTTTGAATGTATGGTCTAAAAGGTCTAGATGAATCTATGTTCAATTACAATTGTTAGGGTATGATCAGATTATTGATATGAGCTTTCTTTATAAAGATATTGTTTTCTCTGTGATTAAGAATGCATAGAGACAGGGGAGATTTTGTGTTGTGCTCATTGTCAGGTAAGGGAAGTTAGATATTTAAAATTGATTGTGTTGTTGTATGATATTATTATCGAATTTCTCCTTTAGAGTGGTTGAATTCAATGTATGATGTAATTTTGTTTGTTTGATAATATTAATTAGTGAAATGGATGAATTGATGATTTAGCTAAAAATTGATATGTGTATTTTGGGTTTGATGTAGAGTTTGTTTCAAAGATATGTAAATTTAGCTTAATTGGTATATTTTGAATTAATATTACTTGTTTTGGCTTGTAAGAGGAAAGAAAGTGTAGAGGCGAATTGAACATATTCATCAATCTTCCAAACACATACTTGATCAATAGAACTATAAAAAATATATTGTTTAAAACATTCCACATATGATTTTATCGACAAATATTTTTGTCAGTAACGAAATCAAAATAATCGGTTAGTAATATCAATTAGTAACACAATATTTTTGACAAATCTTTATTCCATCGATAAATCTAGTATTTCTTGTAGTGAACTTTATCAAACACTAAAAGAAAATCATTAAGTAGAAATCAAATTTAGAAACACATAATTAGTAATTATATTCATTAAGTTAGAGACCATTTTATAAACTAAAAATTATTGGTATCTAAATTAGTCTCTATTATTAATAAAAAAATATAATTGATTTGTGAATTAAAATATAAATTGGTCTCTAACATTAATTACCAATGTTTTAATTACTTATTATTATTTATTATAAATTAATTTGTATTTTTAAATTAGAGTTGTATACACTATTTCAACCATTTACACTTATTCAATATTCATGACATTTACTAAAATCTTTGATATACTTTCCCTTTCAAACATTGGTAAAGATAATAATAGATATTTCAGTTGTTATTTAATATCACGTTTTCCTTTATATATATATATATATATATATATATATATATATATATATATATATATTTTTTTTATATATATATATATATATATATTTTTAGAGTGACAATATCTTAAAATAACGAGTCATATTATTTTAATAATAAAATGCTTAACTATAAATAAAAATTTCATAAAGTGATATCACCAGTTAAAAACACTTTACTTCTCTAACAACTCTTCTCTAAGAGTCTTCTACCTTCCGTCTAAAATATCTTAACCCCTGTTTATCGGTTTGAAGATTGAAGACCGCATGTGTGATTCTCACAACAAAATCTTCAAATTCAACCGATCAATTCTTTTATTTGTTTCTATAGTGCATGTTAATACAATAATTTTCTTTTAGATAGGGTGTTCTAATATGGAAATAAATCATACAAGAACATTATACATTATGACAATCTTAAAAAAAGATGTATTTTTTAGAGAGTTTTATTGTATACAATTGATAATTGACCTCACAGAAAATTTAAATAAAATAAATTTTAGACAGGAAGAATCATCACACAAGTTGGATATTTATGTAAAGTTTTTTACAATCATATATTTGAGTTGGTATTTGGGGTGGGGACCTTTAGAATCAGTCTTCTTCTCAAGTGGACCTTGTTGGGTATCATGCTTATTATATTTGGATGGTCAAGTTGAAGAAACAATGAAAGGATACTACAAGAGAATATGAACTTCCTTTTTCTTCGAAAATGAAAGCAACCATATAAAATGAAAGTTCTTCAACACATCTCAATTCATATTAAAAAGCATGCAACTTGTTTATAAAGTAAAAAAAAAGAGAATGCAATTGGGACATTATAACTTCTAAAACCCGTAATTGATAAAACCCAATAACAAAAACCATAATATCTAATGTTTAAATTATTTGTTATATAAATATTGATAGTAATAATTGGTGGTATAAGGTATTTTGATTCCTTAACAAGTAGTAGTAGAAAGGAAGTGGATAATATATATATTCTTGGAAAAGGAAAAGAAAATGCAATTAAAAGTAGTAAAGTGAAGAAAATGTGACGTGCATGGTCCCATGGCATAGAGAAGGCAAGTTGGTAGAAAATGGTGAGGTTTTGTAAGTTTAGCAGTGAATGGAGGGAAGAGATGCACGTGATGGTATGAATTTGATGTCACGTGCATAAAAATATTAGGTCTAAAGTCTGAATTTGGCCTTTGCCACTCCCATCCCATTCGTGGTCACGCACAGTTTCAGACTTTCTGTCAAGTCTTCACTTTGAACAACGAAAATTATCAAAAACCCATGAACCTGGCTGCGTTCATATATAAGGATTTTTTGTGGAAAATTGGAAATCGTCAAATCTATAAATCTACATGTACATGCGGCTATCGCACGCATCACTTATATTATAAATAACTCAAAATTAATATATTAATATATATATATATATATA
>Ga0214543_1000593_pt1 | contig 62135 bp, 33 predicted proteins | sample CNSS2metaG_FD_160094 | JGI IMG/M metagenome (GOLD analysis project Ga0214543, IMG submission 160094) | Root nodule microbial communities from cowpea collected in UCLA plant growth center, Los Angeles, California, USA - CNSS2 | ecosystem: Host-associated > Plants > Roots > Nodule | place: USA...
TAAGCGAGATCCCTCTCGCCTGGGCGAGTTGCCTGCTCGCTCAAAAGCCACAGCAGGTCGCCTGGGCGACCATTCGTGGAGAAAATGCTTAGGCGAGCCTCTGTTAATCTCGCTTAGGCGAGACTAGCTCGCCTGGGCGAGTTTATCAGAGCCCGCCACTGTTTTCCCCGCAACAGATGTGAATACATACCATAAACAATAATCCCATCGCATCATGCATCCATATTAACAGGCAACCACAAAGAAATCACCAACCACATAAAACAGCAACTCAGACCAAGCCAACAGGAGGGTTCTAGCTTCCCTTACCTGGAAATGGGTTTGCACAGGACCTCCGCACTGAAACAAGGGGCACCGTAGCTCTAGAACCCGACTCGCAAGGTGAGCAGGACTATGGTCAAGATGAAACGTGAATCGGAAGAACGTTGGAACCCTAGCGGGAGTAAAAGACGGCTGCGGCTCAAGACAAGAACGACAACTGAAATGGTAAGGAGTACTAGGTTTAGGGCAGACCTAAAGACTATATATGTTGGGCCGGCCTTAGGCCCACTCACAAAGGCAGCCCAACAACTTTAGGGCAGAATATAAAAATGGGGCCTTACAGTATTGATGTTTATATATATTACTCGTTCATACAAGATTTTGTATTTGTTATTTTACCAATTTATCTTCTTTCAACTTAAACAACTTTTTCAAAAATATTTATGGTCAATTAATTTTCAATTAAATAATTCAAAACTTAATTTTTAATATATATATATATATTTGCAATTTTATTTTATTTTAACTCAATTACATTTTGGTTGTCTGAAGTCAAGAAAGTAAGGAAAAATTATCATACTTTGATTATTATTATTTTTTTAACTAAAACGTTGATGAATAAGTCCACTCACTAAATTTTATCAACAACTAATTTTAGTAATGAAAAATTCTTAGCGCTACGTTTAAGTCGTCTGGCCGTAAGACTTCCTCTGCACTAGTAAGAGTAAGAGCTTGAGAAGAAGGAAAAGAGGAAGAAGTATTCAAATAATTCACTCCTTTCCCGATAGCTTGACTTTCTTCTTTCTTTATATACTTAATAAGACAATAAAATAAGAAAAAGATTTGGACGAGATCAGATTGAGAACTATGAATAATAGGAATAGTGATCAATTTAGATACAAATTTATAGAATAAAAAATTATTAATTATTACTATTATGAATAAAAAATAATTTGTTTCAAAATTTAGTTATAAAAGTTTTAGTTACGGTATTAAAGGAAATTGGTCACTAAACATTTGGATACTAAAGATAATAATATTTAAATTAGTCTTTAATTAATTAGTGACCAATTTAACGATTAATTCTAATTTTTTATTCATAACTGTGATTATTTTCGTAATCAATAACTTTTTTATTTTATAAATTAGTATCTAAATTATATATTATGATTATTAATAATTTTTTATCATCAAAATTAGTTGTTAATAAAGATTTTCTTACGGTAACCGATACTTGGAGTTGATTTATTAAGATGGAGTAGTTATCAATTAAATATAGAAAGCTTTGTTAAAGAACGTGTAAAGTTGTGAGCTTGTAAAATCCAAAAGTTTTTGTTGGAAATATCGAAATAGAAGTTGTATTGATGGAACACGAATTATAAAGAATCTGGGGATCTTAGAAAGGAAAGCCTCAGATATTGTTTTAACTCCTACAATTACACTAAAAACTAAATACCATGGACCTGAGTAATAGCTACCAGAATTAATTTTAGCTCCTAAAAAATTGAAAAAGATAAAAGTATGTATTGTTTTTAACTTTTAATTTAAAATTAAAATTAATAATGAAAAAATTATTACTTCACCTCAACTTTGGTCGGATTAAACAGTTTTTGTTTCCCCTTTTCAGCTAACTTTAGTTAAAGTCACAATATTCTATTAGAATATTTATGTGGTCTATTTGTATCTACTCAAAGATGATGTTGTGCAATTTTTCAAAACAAATAAAGTGTATTTGCCTTTTATTTTCAAAATTTGCTTTTAGTTTTCAGTATAAATAAGGAAAAGCTGCTCATACATATAGTTGGTGATGAAGGGTTGTGCAAAATATATAGCAGAGCGTAAAATTGCCAACAAAGTGTAGAATTTGTGCAATAGATGGATAGGGGTTTTGAGTGTACAACAAAACCAGGTTCAAAAAAACTTTCAGCAATTTCACTTAATTAACTTAACTACAAAGGGAATATAATCTGAAAAGGGGTGTTGGTGGCTATCATGTTGAGTATATGGAAACACAGAACAATTTAGTGTTCAAGAATGCCAAATTCGGTGCAAAAGAAATATTTAGCATAGTTCAATCGAGAGCATGGACATGGTTGAAGTATAAAAGTACAAAAGTAAGCTTCTCCTTTTCAGATTGGTGTTTATATTCTTTACATTTTATCATATCTATATCATAGTCATTCACAATTGTACATGACTATGTAGATTAGAAAGTACTTGCATGGCTTGAAACAAGTAAGGAATGTGTGGAGGGGAGGACTGATTTTAATACCTATAGTCCAAGTTTTCTATTATGTTTGCAGGTGTGGTTACATGTGAAAGATGAATTGGAAGATGGAGGAAACAAAAGTTGTTCACTATTACAATAAGACCACGGATATACCAGTGTGTCAGTGATTTTCTCTTTCTACAAGATATGGGACATATTGAAATATTGATTAAAGGATGTGAGAAGTCTGATTTTGTATATAATGCAAAAGGAAAAAGTTACTTTGACACCACCATTCCTAAATAACTACCATTTGACACCAACTTTTCTTAATAAAATATCATTATTTGAATAAAATATTAATTTATATGAGTGTCAAATGGTAGTATTGGTGTCAAACTACCACCGTCCAATGCAAAATATATTGCTATTTGGAAACATAGGTGTGAATAGTTTTGTGGTGTGTTAACACATTGGCCCTTGATGTGTGAATCATATAGTAGCATCTAGAGTTTTCTTATGTATGTTGCCTCTGTGATGTTGTTGATTATGTTTATTGGCTTGTGTGAGTTTTCTGTTTTGATGAGGCTATGAAGCCAAGCTTTTGTTTTTATATGTACAAGTTGTACATCCTTCCGGATACGGGTTAGAGTATCCTTGAAGTGTTATTTTTAATTATTTTATTCTTTACTGATAAAAATAAAAACAGAGCGTAAAATTAAAAAAAAAACTTAAAAATAAAGATAAAAAATAGAAGAAGACGAGTAGATATTTTGAACTTGTTTTTACTTTTATTTTTATTTTAAAACGCCTGATTAATTTGAAATTAATTTTCAAAACTCAATATATTTTGAATAATGAATTGATTGTTTATGCAATATGAAAATAGTTTTTTTTAGAAAAACTTTTAAAACTAACAAAAATGAAAAGTGAATCAAACAAGCCCTTCTATATGTATATTTATTTGAATTTCAGGTGACATAATGATGATATTCATAAACTCCCTATAAAATTCATGCTTTGATACAAAAGAAAATGTTTTATTTCTTTTAGAAAGATACAATTAAGTTCAAGGAAAAAAATATATTTTTAGCACAGATCTTAGCTACAAAAGGCAAATTTGAAAATTGAAATTATAATTTATTTGAGGCATGCACATCAAGTTGGAAAAATGGTAATATTTAATATAACCTAAACTGGCCCGACATATAGTGCCACACTCTCTCTGCTGAGGGCACCACACACGAACTTTGGATGCTACATTTATCTAACAATAGTTTTTACACTAATATCTCTATCCATTTTCTATATTATATTTCTCACAAAACGTTGCCTGCAAAACATCTCAACCATTTCTGCCTATATTCTTCACTTTTTTGTCTTCTTCCACTTTCTCTTTTCTTTCTTTCTGTGATGCCCTTTGCAGAAGTCAAGAGCCGTAATAATATCCATCAAATTCTTCATCAACAAACATGGCTGCCCCGTCAACTTAATCCCTTCAACTTTTGAATTTTCTCACACACCATTCTTTCTGCAATCCATATTTAACACATGCAAATATCGATTGAAAACTAAAAAATCAAGCTTTTTTTCTTGTCTGCATATTTCAGAAGATGTTAAGCCAGTCAACTGTTCAACACCCCCGATGAAAGGCCAATTACAGAACACCCAAAAAAAAGTCTTTAGCATATGATGATATAATAAATGCTTTAAACTATTCATAAAGGATTCAAAAGGGTATACATATATGCTATAAAAAAGTGAAAATGTACAATATTGCAGAGTGTTGCTGCTTAATCTTGTCTTTGTGTTAAACTGAGGCACCTATGAGACAAATCCATGCATTTGATTAGAAGATATGATTAATTAATCAGAAACTTGGGCTTGAAAATGCATACATAGGGGAAGGTGGAACTGGGGGAGAACAACATCTGTCAGATAAGTTCAACACGAATAAAGCAGTATGGGTAGAGGAAAAAAAAAGAAAAAAGAAAAAAGAAAAAAGAAAAAACGGTGAAAGTTACATGAACATATTGATCTATTACTCTGATTATTTCCACGTAGCGGGTGATGTCATCATGAGAAAATGACCAAATGAACGGTGGATATGCAAGATGGCTTATAAAAAATAAACAGTGAGTGCGAGAAGGCGTATATATAAGTGTTGGTAATGGTTGCATAGGAGGCAGCAAGTGATAAAGAGAAAGAAAGAAAGAAAGAAAGAACAGTGGAGAGAAAAAGATTCGATTTTCAGAAGTTGTGGTGTGTGAAAATGGTTCAACAGGAAATTCGTAAAGGTCCATGGACAGAACAAGAAGACTTCAAATTGGTGTCGTTTGTTGGGTTGTTCGGAGACCGTAGATGGGACTTTATTGCTAAGGTATCAGGTTTGAAGGTGGCGGGAGACAGTAAAATAGGCATTAGGCATATGCATTATGGAAGAACCACCTTAGCTTTAACCACCTCGTGACTTTGTTGTAGGTTTGAATAGAACAGGTAAAAGTTGCAGATTACGCTGGGTTAATTACCTTCATCCTGGTCTCAAACGTGGAAAGATGACACCCCAGGAAGAAAGACTCGTGCTTGAGCTTCACTCAAAATGGGGAAATAGGTTTGATCATAACCAGATATATTACACATGCTCTCAACTTCACTACTATGTTGTTTTTTCCTTTCTGTTACGTTGTTTCAAACCAAAACTTAGTAATTTTTAAGTATTCTGCAGATTGTTGAGGTAAAACTTGGGATTATCAACAGTCTGAAACCACTATTACTTTGACTCAAAATCTAATGATATATGCAGGTGGTCAAGAATCGCTCGGAAGTTACCAGGGCGCACTGATAATGAGATAAAGAACTACTGGAGGACCCTGATGAGGAAAAAGGCGCAGGAGAAAAAAAGAGGAGAAGCTGCATCATCATCAACAGCAACACCTTCTTCTTCTTCCAGTGTTCATTCCTCAATATCAGTATCCTCAAAGAAGCATGAAGTGGATCCACACGCTTCCAAAAAAGCAGGAGAAGAGAGCTTTTATGACACAGGAGGAGCTTCAACCCAAGATGAAGGTGAAGGTGAGTTCTCGATGGATGATATATGGAAAGATATTGACATGTCAGAAGAGAACAACAGTTTTGTTCATGGGGAGAGTGAACAGGTGGTTTCTCCATCTGCATCATCGTGGGAGTATTGTTGTTGTGATCCTCTGTGGGTGATGATGGATGAGGAAAGTTTGTTTATGAGTGAACCATATTTTTATGCATTAAGCGGCTGATGATAGTATGATATTCTATTCTTTTTCTTCCAACCAATATTTTGTTGATAGCATATGTGTGGCAGTGGCATGCACCTAAAGTCTAACCTGTATAGCATTGTTGCGTCTTTAAGCTTTTGGAAGGTGGTAGTAGTGAGTGTGACCCAGCTGTAATAATTTTCAGATTAGCCATAACTGTAGTTTATATATCTCAATGTTGGTTTCAGTGCTTTTACTTTCTAAAATCATCCAATAGGATACCGAGTTGGTACCTTCTCATTGTAAAATATCAAACACTTGTTTGCATCTCAATTTCAGTTTTAATTTCAGTCTCATCTACACTTCTCCAACATCTCATCATGCTCCTTTCATTCTTTATATATATCAGTGACAACTAGTACTGCATCAATAATAAGAGTGGATAAACCGTGCGTGATGTCAACACAAGTATATTGCTATTTGGATCCAAAATGATCGAGGACTAAGAACTATGATTTACTGCTTATGAATCTTGATTTTCACAAAATAGGAGAAACAGAAAAAGAATGAATGAAAGACTTCTATTTTATCATGAATGTCAGCTACCATAGTGTTTCTTCATGAAAAGAAAATGTTTTTAGTTAAAATTTTATATAGAGTCAAGGTACTATAGGAACATATATTTTATGATTTTTAAACCTCTTGAATCTGTCTCAAATCACCTATAAAATAAATAAATAATTAAATAATAATCGAGTACAATGCATACTTTTTTTGACCAATGTGAGTAAATACAGAAAAAAAAAAAACTTCTTTTTACATTCATTTTATCTTCTTTTTTTTAAAAAAAAAATCAAATATCTTATTGATCTTCTTCCTCTTTTAATTTATTCAGTTGATTTGTTTTTCATTCATCTCTTTCACGTCCAAACAAAGGGTATTATTACATATTTTAGTTAAATTAAAAATTTGAGTCCTTATATTAAAAAAAAATGTTGCATAAAACTATTTTTGCAATTTGACGACAATATATAGCATATTAAACTTAATACTTGACAATAATTTATAATGTTATATTAGTAAGAAAATTTTTAAGAAGAAGATTTCCTAAATTTGGTCGAAAAATTTGTAATACTACAAATTTAATTGAAATAACGTTAACTTATAGTTTTTCTTTTATTTTTATGGTATTGTATTAATTGTTTTATCTGTTTTCTCTATTAATCTGCATTGTTTAGTGTACGTGTTATTGTTTCCAACCTCTAATCATGAATTTTAACTGGCAATGAAGTTTCGCGAAACACCAGTATATAAGATGAAATGAACATTACATATAATGAAAACAAAAAACAAAAAAAAAAAAAAGATGTTCTTGTGTTACAAAGTTCAAAGGAATCAACAATTGAAACACAAGCAAATGCAAGAGAAAGAACACAGGAATGAATGACAAGAAACGAAGGCAGAGAGAGAAACCCATTCCAGTTTTCAATTAATAATCAGTGACTGGGAGCTGTTCATGAGTGTGTTGGGTGATGAACAAAACCTCGTAGACAACAGCAGCAATGGCAGCACCAGCGAATGGGCCGACCCAATAAACCCAATGGTTGGTCCAAGTCCAGCTCACAACAGCAGGCCCAAAAGATACAGCAGGGTTCATGGATGCACCATCAAAAGCACCACCAGCCAAGATGTTAGCACCAACTATGAAACCGATTGCAATTGGAGCAATTATACCAATGTCACCCTTCTTTGGATCCACTGCAGTTGCGTAAACCGTGTAAACCAAGCCAAAAGTCATCACAATCTCAAACACCAGAGCGTTCCCTGCTCCAACACCAGCTGAAAGTGCAAATGCAGATGTTTCCTACGATGTAACACACAAAACATAACATTAACACAAAGAAAAAGAACAGCTACGAATGATGTTGGTGTGTTGTTTATGTTATGCTGTGTACCATTCCACCAGTGGCAAATTTAAGGAGCAAGCAAGCAACCACAGAGCCAAGCAACTGAGCAATCCAGTACAAAATGCTTCTGAAGAGAGTGATGTGGCCTCCAACGAAGGCACCGAATGTGACAGCAGGGTTCACATGACCACCAGAAATGTTTGCACCAACTGAGACAGCAACAAAAAGTGCAAACGCATGCGACAGTGACGCTGCCACTAACCCTGCTGGTGTTGCTGAACCATTGTTTGTCACCTTATCTGCAAAACCATAACATGTTTGTTTATTATTCATGCATGAATTCTCATTGTTGTTACTGTTACATGCATGTTCAAAGTAACAGAGTTTAATAACCAAACCAGAAAGTGCTTACTGAAAGCCATGCCAGAGCCTTCCCCTGCAAAAACGAAAATGAGCATTGAGATGAACTCAGCAAGAGCAGCCCTGAGCGCGTCCACATGGCTCAGCTCTGATGAATTTCCAACGGCAATTCTAGAAATCGGCATTTTCTTCTTCTTCTTCTTCTTCTCTCTGATTCTGTGTTTGTTGTGAGTTTGGAATTGAAGAGAAGAGAATGAATGCCTTAACTTGAATGTTGTGGTTCGTTGTGAAATTTTGTGGAGTGGTTAAGGTTGTTTTATAGTACTATACAACAGTGGAGTTAGCGAAGTTTAAGACACGAGGGACAAAAAGTTAAGGTAAAAAGGAAGAAAATTCAAAGTTTTGCCACCTGTCTATAGTCTAGGGTGGCGGAGGGAGGAGCCTCCCGGTCGCTCTTGTGATGCCACGTGTACAACATGATTTGGACTGATCACTGATCACCGACCAATTGCGTATGGCGTTGTGGGCCCTTCAATCAATTCGCAACTTTTGGACCAAACCTACCCTTTGAATTTTCACTGGGCGGTGATGTGGACCGGCCCAATAATGTTGGATTCATTATTATTCATCGTTCTTACCTCACTCCCTAAGTAACCTAGTCAACTGATTTGTTTTGCAAACAAAGTTTCATAAAACATGGTTTTATTATGGTCTTTTGGTAGTGTGTGAAATGCAGTTAATGAATTTATTTTGGAGGATTGCTTCATACGCATAAAATTATTTCTTCTTTTCAAGCTGGAGGTGTGGCAGATTGGTTTGAAGCTGTGGGATGGAAAAATTGATTAGGTTGAACATTATTATTAAGAGCTAAAACATTGGTCTGAAGAGGCACATGTGAGGAGCCACAAGTATTTTCAAACATTCGTGACCTATTGCCACTCCTGTTCAGCATTTAAATTATCATAATTTTAAAGCTTATCTCATTCTTTCTTTATCATTATGGTCGGCTTAAAGGACCAAAACTTTTAAACCAAGGTCGCATTTTCTTTTTCTGGTCTGCCAATAGAGAAGAAAACTATTACAAAATTATATCGCAACTTAGAGGCAGCCAGCAAGTTCAGCATCGTGTATGTATATGTATGTATATGTATGCGTGAATTATCGCTAAGGATTAAAGTACATTTCGTGTTTTAGGATGCACGGTCTGAAAAGTATGTAATATTTTATTTATTTCATTAATCACAGTTTTCTGGTGATGATCATAAATAGGTTTTCGTTGATATATTACTGTATATTTGTCGAAGTGTATTATTTTTAATTATTTTAAAAAATAGTAAACTGTTGATTTAGTGTCTAGAAGTTACTCAATATTAAATTAATTATTAGAAAATTGATCATATCAAATAAGTTCATCAAAGAATTGTTTAAATGTCTAAAGGTAATTGGTAATATATAAGCATGATCTTTCAGTTAGGTTACTTATAATTAAAATGGCGATGTGTAATACGGTACTGGTGGAAAAGGGACGAAAACATATAGATTAAGTGAAAAGTAAAACTTACCTTGCTTTCACTCTATGCATCAAGATAATAGGAAATTTCCTGACTAAAGGTAAGCAGCCCCATCGAGTTTGTAAATTCAATCGCAGACTCCGTTATACATTTAAAAATATAATTAAGAACTAAACACAATTAGGCTTCATCTCTCAATTTAGAAATATAATTTGAAACTTCAAATTTATTAAATGCTAACAACGATTATAAAAAAATAATTTGATTTTCTCAAATTTATAGTTTAAAGATTAAAATAGTTTTTAAGAATCATAACCGAAATCACAGAAAATCAAACATAATTTAGTGAAATACGCAAGTCCTTAATTTGGATTCTACATCCCAGATAGATACCACGCAAAGGGACCCATCCTAACAGAGAATAAGAAGACGAACAAAGAACTAAGTGAAAAAATCAGAATTGAATGCTCAGCATGTTTCGGATAAATTGTAGTACTACAGGCTGCTGAGTTTTTCAGAATTGCTTGGTATAGATTTCCTCAATCACATTTAAGTAAACAACTGAAAGGGAAATAGGAAAATGGAGTGTAACAACGCCTTCATTTATTACAATTTGTAAAACTTAAACAAGCAAAGCTCTCCTCAGACATCTAATACGATGTGCAAATGCGGTGCAAATCTTCCATTCCGGAATCACCTGGAAAAATAAAAACAGCATCAATTTTCCATGCAAATACTTCGTGAAAATTTTAGAACAGAGTACGTTCAGACCATGTTCTCTTGACATAATTGGTTTGGGAAATCTACGGAATACTATTAAAAGCTGCTGAGAAGCAAACTACAGAAAGCGCCAAAAACATACATGATTAATAAAACTATTTTCCCTGAGGTGTTAGCAATCGAGCATCATTACAAGAAAAAAAGCTCCAAGTCCCCAATAATTATCACATTAAAGTAATCATAGAGTGCATCCATTCATCAGAACTGCTTGTTATGAACTACTCAAGCACGTTTAAGCAAACAACAAAAATGAAAATAGGAATTCGGAGAGAGTGTACAACATTTCTTTTATTACAATTTCTAAAACTAAGACAAACAAAGCTCTCCCAACACATCCAATACAATGTGCAAAGCCGGTGCAAATTGAATCTACAAATAGGTATAGCATGGCATCCTATTAATTGAATCTACAAATTTATGTGTGAATATGATTAAGAGATAACACGACAAACAATTGTCAAGATTGCAACAAGTGGTTCAAACATCAAAGTCCATTGCAAAATGAGATAAAAAGTATTTGTAGAGATATTTAACATTCGGTTCCTCGTTTAAGGTTAGCAACAACTAGTAAGCAGACCCAATCTCATGCAAGATCCTTCATATTATTGTAAATTGATTCTTAGATCGTCGTCTGAAAATTCCAAACCAAAAACACCTCATGATATTTCAAAAAATATATAATATCACACTTTGATATTCAACGGAATCATAAATCAGTAACAACTCAATAAATAAACCGCACATTAAATAAAACACATGCATCAACTTGAAAATTGCATACACTTAGGCACATCCACAATATAAGATTTGAATGACAGTCAAGTTTAAGGGCCATCACACTTTTAGTAAATCAACAGAGCCACATTAATGAAACTAGAGTTGAGGATAGATAGTAATGCAACATATAAAGAAATGGGACTAAGAAAGAGGATGAAAATGAGTACGAGAAGCTTTGAACTGCTGTAATAGTTCATAACGTGTTTGTAATAGTATACCATTTTCTTTTATATCAAATCAACCACGTCAATTGAACAAATATCATGACTGCGTAGGCCAGATTATGCATACTTTCAACCACAGATGCTCTCACTTTACCAGAATTCATGCACAATTCTACCAAACTGATTGCTCGGAAAAAAAAATTATAGCTAGAAAACTAGAATGTCCAATTTCCAGCAAACGAATAATCTGGTATATTGTATCAGATATGTGCATTGAACTCCAACGAGTTGAAATTTGAATATCAAAAATCGAACACACGAGAAGCGCATTTGTATGACATAAGGAAAATAAAAAACAGCAAAATGCGTAAAAAAAAAAGCTAGGGTTTGGTAAGCGGAGCGTTACCTCTTGTGTGCCTGGACAAATTTTGACTTTTTGGCGTCCTCCTCTGAGAAAAATGAAACCACGGTAAATCAGATTCAAAACACAAATCAAATTTCAGAAAAAAAGAAAAAGAAAAAAGAGGATTGGGGCTGAGAAAAGAAGAAAGTGGATTTACCAGTTAGACCAAGAGAAAATTTGGTGATCACAGTTCCGGTGACGGCGAATCCGACCAGGAAGGGCCAATTTCGCTTCCATTCACGCTTGAAGAAAACAGACCAAGGATCGAACAGACGCATTTTTTTCTTCACTTCTCTTTCTCTTCCTTTCACTCTCCGCTCCTCCACTCCAACATGTAATACCTGCTATTCTCTTCCGCTGTTGCCTCGCCCTCAAACCAAACGGGCTTTTCTTGGCCCAACCCAAAACTACACAAATTTCTGAGGTTTACGAAGGTGCTGCGAAAAAAAAAGTTACTACTATCTTCAACAGCGAAGGAGGCTTTTTCTTCCTGCACTCCCATAATTGCTTTGTGCACTTCAATATTTTTAAAGGGACCATTTCATATTTTATAATAGTGACTTTCTGATTACCTGTTTTAGAAATTTTCTGTAATAAACTTTCTTTAATTTCTGGAACAGATTTCCAAAATATGATTTCTAAAGTTGGATTTTGCAAAATACAATTTTATTTTAAATGGAATTTTCTGAAATGAATGTTTTTCTACCACACTTCTCTCTTATTTTTTTCTCCTATAAGTGTAATTTTAAAAATATATTGCCTAATACAAATGACAAAAAAAATTGATTTCATTTAAATGAAGTATCAAATATATTAATTAATTATACATGATATGACGTGAAGATTAGTTCTTATGTGATTTTATATAAAGATGAACTCTTATTTCACGTACTGATATTGGACTCCTAATAATCCATATTATACTTAGAAACAAATCAAGAATAGTGTAAAAAAAGGAGATTAATTACTTATATTAATTATGAGAAAAAGAAAATTAATCCAAACAAATTATTGTAAAACACAGATAAGACATCACTAATCATCTTTCACGTGGTCTTAATTCCACCGTTTGTAGTTTAACTAATAATCATTCTTCTTTACATTCAAAAATTTATCCCGAATTCCACAAGAATATTCAAAGACTGAATAATGATTAATAAGGGGAACAAAAGTGTGTATTTATCTCATCCTGCAAGATTATGATCTAGCTTGTTCGTTGCTGTCTTTCTTTTCTTGGTTTTGTCCCCCTTGATTCCATTTTTTACCTTTACAAAACCTTGCCAATAATCATCCCCATGCAATCGCACACTGGTTCAAATGATTATGATGGAGCTTTTGTTCAAACTCCTCCACTTAACAACGATATGCATTAAATACTGTAGATTTTGACTAATGAAGCGCCTGAAATCATTACAATTGAAATTTCTCTGCACTTCTTGCTTCAACATTGACTTCTGCTAATTATTTCTTCACCTTTTTGACAAATCCCTTCTTTCTATATACAGAGAGGAACAAGAAAGAAACTCGTTTGTCTCATCCAATTTACTACACTTGATAACGTTTTATAGATACTGAAATCTATTAATTTACCATAAATCCTTTGTTTTCATTGGTAGATTTGTGTAGACTATATAGCAAACTGGTAAACAAATTTTTATTATGATTGAACAAGAAGAATATATATATTGTGAGTACTTTTGAATGATGAAGTTAAAAATAAAATAATGTAATCATGAGTTAGCAATTATTCACGTGCAACTCTATAGTTCAGATTTACTAATTTCATTCTGTCACTGCACATTCCATGTATAGAAAGACAAGAGTTTGACTCCATTTTTAACTACCATCATGCACTTTAGTTCTTTGATTTGAAAATCTGTCCCCTTTTCTTTTTCAGTGAGAATGCCTACTAAATCAATGCTTCTAAACGTAATATTTTAGTTTTCTTGAGAAAATGGCTTTATGTATTCGTTTTCATACTGAATTACTTGATGAGAAGGGAACACCAGCGTATTAAAATCTCGGTTCTTTTTCTGCCGCCACCCACCTACTCCTTCGCCATCTGCTGATTAGTGGTTACTCCGCAAGAAGATAAACATGAACTTTCATCATTCTGTGAGTGTGATGTTTAAAATTTAAGCCTTTCTGATAGTGGTAGCTTTTTCCTCCTTTCTTGGGGGTTCAGTCAAACCGAACTCCAACCACCTTTTTCGTATGTGTATAAATATGGTCAAATAAATGTTGAAAACGAAGGTTTGCTTTTTGACAAAGACATTCACTGTTAATCAGTTTCCTGTTACCTTTTCAGGATCCAATGTTAAAGTAATCGTTTCTTATGATGCTTCATTGGTTCCTGCCATTATCACACTTTCGGCATCTTAATCAACTTTCTCCGCTAAGTTCCACTCACCAAATGTGTTCTAGTCCGGGAGACAAATATTCTAATTCTATAGACATAGTCTTTCTAGACTAGTTAATCACTTACCATTCCATGGTAAAAACTCTTTTTAATTATACCATACACATGCTTACGTGGGTAAAGTTTTAAGCCTCTCTTTTTTCTTGTGTACAACGTCTCTGTCATTTCTTAAAAGCAAAAATATAACTAATGGCTGCTGGCCACAACTGCAAGTTGGATACATTAATTGTGTTACACACACTGTTGAAGTCATGTTTTTATATCAATTATGTCCCATCTGATAGGAATTCTTCTCTACAGTCTTGGCTCTCTCTCGTACTCTCTTTTTTCTATCTAGTTTGGCATAATCACGTTATCATCAATATGAACATGTAAAACCAATGTAACAGAGTTGGAGAGAGAAACACGAGGCCAAAGGCAAGTAAACTATATGGTTCCACGGGTCAGCCAAAAATATTCGTGGTAGTTTTTATTCAAGACTCATATATTTTTCACCTTATGTATATACAGATTAATTGAAGTTCTTAATTAGATGTTAGAAGCGGCCTTATATAGGATGAAACACACTGTTCAAGAAAATTTATTAGGAGAGAGAATTTAACTTAGTTCTGATATCATGTTAGAAATTGATTTTAAACTCAATTTAATCTCACAAAATAGACTTATAAGATGACATTTGTATCTTATGTATTGTGAATTGAATTTATCTTTATTCGACGTGATAACTCTAAATTTTATTATTGAAGACGAGAGCTGAATAGAAAGGGTAAATTAAACTAAACCATGGATACCTTGAAGTCAAGGAGTTGGTCGCAGCCACGTGGTTGAACCTACCAAGGTGAATGGGCATATACTATAGCACAGCACTTTCGCACATTCGCACATGTTTTGTGGCAACGAACACGCGCGCCAAGCGTCGAGCCAAGCCATAATTAGAAGGTCCATGCGAGGCTCGCGTGTGTGTGTGAGTTAGCAGGTTTTTGCTTTTGCTGACTCGGTTTTCCCCAAACGTGTCTCATCCTTGAGGCTCCCACGTGACTTATACCTAATTGCCATGTGCACTCTCCCCATCAATACTCACCACAAACACATAGGATCATAGTTTCAGTCGCATGAACAACACCCCCATAATACACACAACACAAAAACACAAAATATATGAGTAATAATTTCTTATAAATTGTTATTCATAATAAAATTTATAAATATTTTTTAAGAAAAAAAGTAAAAAAAAATAATAAGAAAGATGTTTTTTTAGTAATGATATCACTTTTTACATAAGTACAAAAGGTAAAATAAAATATTGAAAATAGTCAATGCTAAAAGTTCTTTTTATATAAATACTTGTCAACAATTACTCTTATAATTCAATGGCTTTCTTATTTGTTTTGTGAATTATCAATTTCAATATTTTACTATCGTTTAACATGAAAACTGATCGACCATTTATTTGCCTCGTAATCCATAAGTGATTATATAAAACCATTATTTAAATACTTATAACCCAATATTTTTCTCTCATTTTATCAAAATTATTGCATTTAGTTACATTCACAATTCACGAGTTAGCTAAATAAGTCATATCTAATTTAAAGTCCATTTAGTTAGATAGACCAATTTTTACATTCACATATCTAACAGAGAAAAAAAATATTTCTATATTAATTTATTTCAAAGATAAATATAAAACACGGATCAGTAAATTATAAGAAAAAACACATAATATATTGCAATATCTCTTCTCATTTGACTTATATAAAGTTGTAGTATGCATTGATGCGACGACATGTATTTATTTGTAGCGTGTGAATCGTGAATCAGAATACGCAAAAGATATTTTATACGCCGCAGAATTGCGTGAGGTAAACCTTTGTATGTGCAAAACACAATTGACAAAACATAACCTCTTAGATTACATGCACATGTGATGACTTACAATGCATGTGATGACCCTCAGGTAGATACATTGAATTCAGAACATCTCACTTTTAATTAACCACCTTTGTCTTATGCAATCTTATTATACAATTACTCTCATTTTGGACTTTTCTTGCATTCAACCCCAAACTCAAACAACCAGAAAATGTTTTCACTCATATTTTAATTGCCTCCTCAAATTGTATCAGTAGATTGAGTTATACAACATTAATTAAACTCACAGTGTTTGAGTTTGATTATTATATTTATTTTATATTATACATGATACCTGAAGTGGTTTCTTCCTTGTATTAAAATTAAAAAATAAAGAAATAAATATATGTTTTTGTATGTACTATTTTGGAGTGTTGGTTTCAACAGAAACGACAGAACATGTGCCGATGCGCGGTTTGTCTGGAACTAAAATAAAATAGTTTGTAGTTTTTGAACAAAATTCTTCATCCACGTTTGTTGCCGTTGGTATAACTCAGAACACGGTTGTCTTTTTCGTGTTTGTTTCGTAGTGACTATGAATTAGAAAGTTAAATGGAAAAATAATAATACTGAAAATATTTTTTTGCCGACAATACTGCTGGGTAACTGCACAGATGATAATTCTAAAATAATGTTATTTTGAGGGTGGTTTTCTTTTTAAAGTATGATTTATAGTGTAGCCCTATCTCTTTACGAAGGCTATTTTTAACACATGTGACATAGAACTTGTTGGGTTGCTTCATGTTTGAGAAATTATTGAGCTTTTTGTTTGAGTTGAAACGTGATATTAAATGGAATGAAAATATGTTGCTTAACAATTTAATTCTAAATATATGTTTTTATTGATCAGATGCATAAAAATATGTTTAAAATTCAATTTTTTAGGTCTCGATTATAAACTAATACAATAAAAGTTGTTTATGCAAATAAAATCTATTTTCAAGTCATAGACTACTATCCAGAATAAAGAGTTATTAAATGACCAAATAAAATACGAATTATAAAAATGAGGACTATTTTAAACATTCGATAAAAATGATGACTATTTTAAACATTATGTCAAAATGAGGACCATCCACAATAAATCCTACGAAAATAATGATCAAAAAGATATTTAAGCCTTTTATTTAATGTTCACTGATGAAAGTTAAAAAATAATTAAATAATTAAACAAAAATATTTTAATGTTGCTAAAAATTAAAATATTATTAAACATAAAAGTTTAATTTGACAAAAAAACTAACAAAAAACTAACTAAGTCTATCACTCTTTTCTAACTATCAATTCTCGCAACTTCAAAATGACTAATACAACATAGAAAATGTTTATTCAAAGTTTACCCACTCAAAATTATTAGCTCACGCTAAAATAAAATAAATCACTAAAACTCTACTTGAGACAAACATTAGTGCATCCATTAATCAATTATGATTTCACTCCATCTAAACATTCTCACACGAAAACGTAAAAAAAAAAATGATATATTTGATACAAGAGTATAAATAACCAAATAAATAAAGAAAGAAAAATATGCAAAATTTAAACAAAATATTATATTATTAATCTTAAAAATAAAAAAATACTGAATAGAAAATTAAAATGTTTCAGATCAAATGTCCGACAAAATAATTATGATATATAAGGTAATTATCTAACTAACAAAAAAATATAATGTCTGAGTTAATTATCTAATTAATAAAAAATGTATGGTATGAGTACACTAATTATCTACATTGTAAGTACAAATATTTAGTTGCCCCATTTAATCATGTGTATTCCAAAATTCGTAAGAGTGAATTTCAGTTGAGATTTGAGAATAAGGAAGAAAATATCAACACTATATCTAACTTATCTCCTTCTTGTAAAAAAAAAACGGAGAGGATAAAATAAAAAGTTTTTAAATTTGAACTTTTTTCTTACAAAATAAATTCGTTTAGTAAATTCTATTAATCATTCCTAGTAATTCACACACAAATATCTCATATTTTCTCTTTCCTTATATTCACTTCCACTAATTGTTTAAAAGATATCACATTAATACTTTTTTATAGAGGAAATATACGAGTGCATATATGTCAATATTTTCATTATAATATATAATATCTATTATATATATATATATATATATATATATATATATATATATATATATATATTCTGTTTTACATAACTTTATTTATTACATAAAATAATATAATTAAATATATTGAAGCTTATGCCGTAATAAAACATTTTATTACATATATATAGAATCAAATATTTCAAACACTTTAATTGTAGGTAAAATGTAGATAATTACTTTATTAAATGCAGCTGAGAGTCTCTTTATGTTTTTTTCTATTTTTTTTCACTATTTGTTTTTTATTCATTAGTACCTTCGTTGTATTTTTTTATTGTAACTTGAAAATACTATTAGGGGTAATATGAAAACAAACTTTGAACACCAAATTTCCATTATATATTACCAAAATAATGACTCTCTTAAACATTAAAAAAGGAAGAGAGAATATTTAGGATTTGACGATAAAGAGTAGTTAAACAATTTATTTATTTTATTAAATTGCACCAACAGTTTAATCTTTACTAATAAAAAAATAAAAAATATCAGTTTTGTTTTTATTTTTTTAATTAATAGAGAGATTATATATTAAAAATAAGTGAGCTGTCCAAGTGATTTGATTAGTTATTTTTAAATAATATATCATTTTTCTACTCGTCCATAAAAAAAATAAAAGGAGAAATCAATGGGTTAGGCAATTTTTATTTTGTTTTACAAAATTTAGTCATCACCAATGTCACAACAAAATTAAAAAAAAAATGATCACAATAAAATAACATTGTTAAAATTATAAAATAATGTTTATAATTTTAGAGATTTTCACATCATCATCGTGAGGTGGAAATAGTGCAGAATGAAAACTTTTATTTGACTTTATTTTTGTGTAAGGAAATTGTTGGGATTGTCAACTTTTACTGCAAAAGATTATGTTGTAACAATATATTGATAAATCTATTTAAACATATAAAAAATGATAAACTTATTGTTAATGATTATAAAAATATTATTGTTGAATTTGATGTTGATAGTTGACAAATTTTCACTGTATTGTTTAGCTTCCCATGTCATCATCTCTTTCTTCTCTCTAATTTCCCTCTTGAGTTATTGATAAAGATGAAATAAGTTATAATAACAATCAATCTTAGTGGGCTTGGTAGCTTAAGTATTGTTTATTAAAAGAAAATCCATACAACACATAATCACCACAATTTGATATAATTAGTGGACTTTATTTAAAATTGAGGGACTATTAACTTCTTATCAAATCCATTAACCTATACATTGTTAATATTCTTTCACATATGTTAATTCCGGTGAAAATTACTAAATTCTCAAATCTAGTTGAAAAAAAAAAATATTTTGAAAAGTTTAGCTGAAGAGAATATATCAAAAACAGAATTAACTTTACTCAATTTTTTAAATTTTTAATTAACTAAAAATACATATCTTTAAAAATAATTAGAAAAATAAAAATAATAAATATTTTTTTTAAACCAATAATATAATTATAATAATAGATATTATAAGAAAATTCTTAAATAATAATCAATTTTAGTGATAAAAAACATATTTAGAGACAAATTTTCTAATTACACACTAATTTAAAAAATAATTCTTTTTGGTAGCAAAAATCTTTATAATTAATGCTAGTGTTAATAATCAATTCATAATAAAAAATAATTTAGTTATTAATTTTAATTTTTTTAAATTATTTTTATTATATTTTTTCTCTCCTACTCTCTATATAATATATATATATATATATATATATATATATATATATATATATATATATATATTGTTTATGCAAGTTTATACGATATATAGATATTTTATGCAAAGTTTATTTATTTATTTTCAGTTTATTTTCAGAAGATTCTTACAACATCTTTCCATAAAGGTCTAGAGAAAATACAGGCGAGCAAGTCCATAGGCTTCACCAAAATCTTAAATTAGCAATTATATATATTAAATATTTTATTCTTAATGAAGGGTGAATATTACTTTTTATATAAAATTATTATATTAAAAAACACTTAAAGTCTTTATAAATGGTAATTATTATTTCTGACAATGTATAATTTATATCCATTCTAATATTAAGTTTAAAAAAAATATTAAATACTTTAGTAACAAACTCTAATGTGTGAAAAAAACATCATGAATAAACAGAGACAGAAAACATTGGTTTTTTTTTTGTATTATTATTAGGAGTGCATAAATAAGGAAAAGTTAACCTAATTAAATAAAGAGACAGCAGGGACAGGGAAGCTTAGAGAGATGGAGAATTTTGGGGATTTTCAAATGATTTTTTTGAGCTGAGAGAAAAATATGAGAAAGTGAAAACTCTGATTTATTTATTTATTGGGAAGGTTTTTGCATTCTTTAATTTTCAATGATATGGTCAAGTTCTGTGTGGATAGTGTGGTAAGTACACTATGCCATCCCTTTGTTTTGTCCTTTGTGCCCTTTCTCTCTCTCTCTCTCTATAAATAGCCCTTCTTTTCCTTAGACTCCCCTACAAACATAGTACTATTCTTCTTTCATTCTCTCTGCTCTTTTTCTTTCACACCATAACCATAACCATGGAAGAAGATCCCTTCGCTTCCATTCTCAATCTTCACGAGGTGGGTCATTGCATATTTTCCTTATCCTTCCTTCACTACTTCTTATCACACTCTCTGTTTCTTTCATGCAACTTTCAAGAAAGAGCCTTTAATCATTGCTTCAACGTTTGTGTCTTCTTTCTCTTCTTTATTATTCTCGAATGTTTTATTGTTTTACAGTTTTTACAGTTTTTTAAGATTTTACCAGATTAGGAATGATGGAATGATGTGTAACGTTCTTTTCTTCTTTCTTCTTTTTTTTTTCTTTCATTCGGACATGATTAAGAGTTTAGGTGAAGCTTTCGTTCTTTTGTGGATAGGATATGTTTCGTGCTGGTTCAACTCTTGCAAGAATGAGACATGTCACGGGAAATTTGTGGAGATTAATTTTCCCGCATTAATTTTAAGGGCCCAAGATTATATTTACATTCAAAATTTATTCTTTTTTTGATAATTTTCTGTTCCTTGATTTGTTCTGCGCAAATATCTTTATTAATAATACGTTTTTAAATATTTTTTCTTACCTTCTTGTATAAGGGAAGATCCATCGTTGACCCCTTTTTCCTGTAACTTGGTTTTTCATTTTTACCATATTTTCCGGCTGTTCTAAAACTTTTTTTTGTGTGTGTGTGTGTGTTGAATTTTCTTTCATCGTGAATTTTATTTCTTCTTTTTTTGGCGATTATTGAGATTTTTTTGGCTCGTAATTAAAATCTACGATTAATCCAAAAGTAAGGCAGGTGTCAATTGTATTTTTTTCAAGACCAAAGGGTTTCTTCACATCAAAGTTGTCACTTTCTTTCTGTAGTCTTTACCTTTATCTGTGTTAGGTCTGCACAAAAATCTCACACTAACATGGTTGCAGTCAATAATCTCGGTTTGCATGAGACATGCGTGTGACAACCGAACGTTAAAAGTAGTTAAGGTTCATTGACTTCGTTCAAGACACGATTTTTCCAAACCCCACCAACATTATTTTTTGTTTTCTCTTTCTGCAGAGTTGTGATGGGTTGAGGCAGAATCTCTTGGCCACCACACTGGAACTGGAGACGATGAAGAACGCGAACAGGGAACTTATGAATCACTTGAAGATGGCTTGCAAAGAGAGGGACGAAGCAAGAGAAGAACTTCAGAAACTGTTGAAAAAACTAACACCCCCCACTCTGGTCGAAATCCCTTCCTCCATGATGATTCCGACACCGACCAAATCCAGCATCACAGAATCCAACAGCCCCTCGCACGTTTCCTCCCCCGTAGATTCCCTTCTCGAGGCAGCTTCTCCTCGGGAGTTCTCCAACATCATTGTCGACTCACACAACAACAACATGGCGTATCATCTCAAACAACAACCTTTGCTTACGAGGGTGTCTCAGAAGCGCACGTGCGATGTTGGGGACGAAGTGATCGAACACCTTGCCAAGAGAAAAACGTTGCCCCAAAAGGGTATGCTCCTCAAGGCTGTGGTGGACGCGGGTCCCTTGCTTAAGACACTCCTTGTCGCGGGCCCACTTCCCACGTGGCGCAACCCCCCTTCGTCCAAGACCATAGAGACTCCATGCCTCAATGTTCAAGACTTCGCTTCCAACAATGTTAATACCTTCAATTCACTTCAGAAACCAACGCTTGCATTTGCGTCTTCTCGTTCTTTTCAGCCTTCTGTGTTCAGTGTTTCTGCTGTGAACAACAATGCTTCTTGCAAAAATCTCGCCCCATCGAGGATTCCGCAGAGCCATCAGTATCTTCTATGAAATTGATTCGCCCTCACAACTATTTTTATTCTGTAAAGTGAGTTAGAATTTTTGGTGTAAATTTCATACCCCGGCTCTGATTCAATTATCAAGCTGACCTATTTTGGTTCTAGTTCAAAAGTAGTACTTATCTCCAAACATGACAATTTATTGCAACATTTGATTCAGATTATGTCTTCTTCCTCTTTTTACCTGTAACTTTCATTTCTATCTGTTCACCAAAAGTCTCTGGTGGCTTTAGAATCTGAGTAGAAATTGAATATAGCTCATAAATATTTGTTTTTTTAATAGCTAGTCTCTTTCAGGCATAGTTTTCTTGATGATACCCAAGATAGTATTATCCTAGATCACTTGTTTAAGGGACAGAGTAACTGCTACAGGTTAATCATTGCTAATTTTGTACTTAATATCAGATTTTTAAGTTCATTATCCATGTTCAATATATAAAATTGCATTCTTCTACTTTTTTTTATTTATGATTTTAGTTTTGTGCATGTTCTGTATGCAGTTTTTTCTTACAGAAAACAACGTTCATACGTTGTGCGAATGACTTAGTATTATTTGAGAATTTGGATGTTTTATTGAAACCTCTTACAAACTCTATGTAACCTCGCATGTTAATTAGTGAGTCAGTGCAACAATCTTGTGCGTGTCTTGTGTGGACTCAATCGTGGAAACAGGGCTGTGGAGGAATAATTCTTATTGAGTTTGGAAAAGGTAACTTCGAATCGTATGTGATAAAAAGTCTCTTCGGTGTGTCAGGATGATGGGTTGTGTTTAATTAAGATGAACCTATTCTTGCAAACGTGGTTTTATTAAAAGTGGATTTGCTATGTGATAAAACGTTGCGGGGTAATATTATAAAATTAGAATGTCTTGAAATGCAATAATTGCTATAACATGGGTTTCTTGTTTACTTGGTGAGTTGGGAACTTAGGATATTATTGTGAAGTGATGGAATGGGAGTGGCAAATAAATGGAAATGACAAAAGCAGCCACCCTGTTGAGGAATTCACCATAAATGTAAATACGTGAAGAAGTAGGATTATGACCATACTTACTCCATACTTGACACAATCCAGAAGCGAAACGACCGCTTGAACAAACGTCTTAATTTCACCAACCTCGTATGTTTTAGCAGAAATTATTAGGCAACGTCAGTAGGAACATCGAACTTTGTTTTTTTAAAATTTAATGACAGTAGGTTGCATAATGTGGAAAGATGAATTTAGATAAATGATTTCTAATAGTTTATCCTATTTTAGGTTTATTCCTTTAGTCATTCTGACACTCCGTTTTAGGTCTAATACATGACACTACGTCATTTTTTCAAACAAAATGTTTACGCAAGTTGGCGATTCATTAGAATTAATACAAGCAACAGAATTCAAAAAAGCTATAAAAACATTTACACGTTACCTAATGGGAAAGTTCTTGCAATCATACAAAATTTAAACAACTATTATGTGAGACATAAGTCAATATCTTGGGATTTTTCCATGTTCAAAATATTTGATGAACAAATTTCCTAATGTACATTCCTAAAATCGACTTGTACAATGTATTGAATATATTCCTAAAAGAAATTCATACGCCACGCAATCATAAAAGTACATTGTAAACCTAAACTTCCAAATTGTTAAGATGTTAACCCACTTGCACTTAATATTTACCATACTAATGGAAGAGCTATAGACAGGATTAGAGGCTAAGGGAGATTGTAGGGCAGGAAGAAAGATACATGTATATGAAAAGTAAACAAACAGAACTTCATTTTACCTTTTTAGCAAATTAACTACCATTTGTGTGCCATTTACCGAACACAACCTAGGTTCATTCTAATTTTTTAAAATGATATCCTTATGATTCGAATAGTAAATCAAAGTTGTTACTACCGATCACAGAATTGCAACATGCACATTTTCCAATCCACCCACAACAATGTCATCGAGCAAGATGTGAAATCAACTAAATCATATTCACCAACTTTCTTCTAAAGGAAAGAATATGTTCAAACAATGTACAAAAGAGTCTTCATAACATTCCCACAAAAAATAATATAACTTTTATAAATTTATGCTTGCTAATTCAAAAAAAAACGTTTATTTCAACTCATTTGGAGTCGTGAATCAAGAAGAAATTTTAAAACTTGATCTTTCCACTCATATAAGTGCCTTATTCAGGTTAATGGTATGTCAAAATTAAATTCAGTATACCGTGTGATACGTCCATCGTTGAAGAAGTTGGTCAAAACTATAACTGAAGAATGAATCATGATAACTCATTTACTCATCAAACTGGAAATTGTAACAAAGATAAATTTAATTCCAATTGAACTAAAATACACCAGATAACAAACCGCAAAATTTAGAACTTAATTTGTTTCAAATGTCTACCTCAGATCACCACAAAACAAACTACCATCTAAACAGAAATCGAATTCGGTGATGCCTGGTATTAATTTAGATAATTCCAATCTTGTTGGCTACGTCCAGGGCATCATAGTCAGGTGTCAACCTGACATAAGCCTTCTTGGTCCCATCAGGCCTGCAACAGAGTAATTAAAATTTAGAATAGATTGTATATTTGGTATGAATGCAATTTTTCCATGTAAACTCCTTTCATTTGCATGTTATTGCTTCTTTGGATCATGTTAAATAGATATAATACATGTCAAATTTGAAAGACAGCGCACAACAAAATTTCAAATCAAGGAAGCCAAACCGCAATACCAAATCAAAGCAAACATACTATTGCGACAAGCAATCATGAACCGCCAGACAAATTCTAAAAACATCACTATATAGAGGCTCACCTGATCAAGGTGTTGACTTTCTTGGCCTGAATATCATACATCTTCTTCACTGCGTCCTTGATCTTCTTCTTGTCAGCCCGCAGGTCAACAATGAACACCAAAGTGTTGTTGTCTTCAATCTTCTTCATTGCGGACTCAGTTGTGAGAGGATACTTCAGTATCTGATAGTGATCAAGCTTATTCCTGGGTGGAGCACTAATGCGGGGGTATTTGGGGTTCCTATCCTTTTTCAAAGTCTTTGGCCGATGGAAGGTGACAGAAGTTCGGATCTTTTTGGCCTTCTTCTTAAAGGTAGCACCTGACTTAACTGCCTTAGCAGTTTTCAAGGCTTGTGCCTTAGCATCGGCCTTCTTTGAACTATCAGCTGCATTAAACAATAGCTCTAGTCACATCACATTGAATACAAAAAGCTAACTTAATTTTATAGAGCATAATCTTCAATACAATGCAGGGAATTCACTGACTCCATTCCAATAATACTGAAAGAATAAACCATACAATACACATAGAATTACTAATAAATCTAAATCCCTACAACATTCGTGGAATCCCTAATTTTCATTTTCCAATAGTGAACCTACGGTTTGAAATATCGAAACCTACTAAGATACTAACGAATATTTAATCAATGGTGGCCAAATTTGATGAGGTAGATTTTGAAATAGTAAGCAGTACCTTTAGGAGCCATGAGTCGCGAAAGGGGAAGAAACCCTAGTTCTTAAATCTTCGAAAACCCTAAGACAAAAAACAAAATAGAGATAAGGTTTCTGAAACGTATTGAACTAAACAGAGAGAAAGTGGGGAATAGGGCGGAGCAGAACCTGCGAGTGAGATGCAGTGGCAACCTCAGGTTTAGGGTTTGGTTCCGACTTATATACGGGCTACCTATGAAATGGTTTCGATCATAACCCATGGGCCTAGGCCCATTTACAAGATTGGGCGTCCAAACACAAAACCATTTGCTGTATTCAAAGATATATAAATACTTGTTTAACTTGATTCAAATTTTTTATATTTTTGTTTTTCTATATATAAATCAATAATAAACATGCTCAATATACACACTAATATCTTTACAGTGATAAACTTTGGCATATTTATTTAATTCGATATTCGTATGTTTAATTTAGAGGATGAGAAATTAGATAAATTTTGGACAATTTAAAAAAAAAACAAGGATATAAGTATCGTTAAGCTACAATTATACAAGTTATAAAAAATTGTAAAAGAATTATAGAAGTTTAGAAAATATCTAAATACAAGAGGTTCGTTTGTAAGAGATAACTCAGAAATTAAGGATATAAATCATAGGAAGAAGCACGATAATGAGAAGAGACACCTTGTGGAATTCAAAATTAGTGATATGGTGTTCGTTAAACTCCAATCTTATTATAAACAAATTCAATTGCATTACGAAGAAACCAAAAGCTTGACATGAGATACTTTGGCGCCTTTTCGAATATTCAATGTGTTGGTCCAATTACATACGAGTTATTTTATTTTTTAAGTGTTTAAGTTTAAGCTTGCTAAGATGTTCATCAAGAATCTTATATTCCACTTCCTCTGATTCCTAATAATATTGTTTCTATTTTGTAGCTAAAATATATATTGTAATATACACTTAATTTTTGGATGACAAAAAAATTATGTATGTGTACGTGGGTATTTGCATACAAGATCGGCAACAGATAATTACTTTGTTGTCTGCGAGTAACTCGTGAATATTTATTACTTGCTGATAACGATATTTTAATATTCATTTATAAATCGGATATATGTGAGTATTTTACTATTTGTACTTGTGGGTATCCGTTACTTACAAAACGTTAAAATCAAATTTTAATTTATATTTTAATAAGTTAAATTTAATTAAAATTAAAAAATAATTCATATTTTATTATGTTAAATTTAATTAACGTTCACATTAATTTATATTTTATATTTTGTTTATATTATTTTTTTTTTAAATTATAAAATATATTTTTAAAATATTTGTGGGTATTCACGAATAGTTGTGAATTTTTAAAATTAGCACATCTTTTGTAAATGGATATATGAAGGTAATGAAACGAGTAATTGGTGGATATTTTGTTGTCGGTCAGGTAGTAAGTAGATACTATCCATGTTTGACCTGACTCGTTGTCATTCCTAATTATTATTGATTTATTTTGAAAATTTATTAAAAAGTTAATTTTAAAAAAGCTATTATTATAACTATGGGAAGAACTATACATAAGAAAATTTGCTTATAAATTTGTCACCTAAAGTAGAAATTTTGCCTAGAGTGCCTTCTCGACAAATTCATGGATCACCCAACCAATGCAAGTAAAGACAACCTTCGCATATCTATCACAATGAGAAGGTTTGGGTTTATTATTTGATGCAACAATATTGATTTTATGACAAAACCTTTTATTTTAGGGTGATAGGAGGATAATAATTCTCAAGTAACACGCACACAAATGTCTCATTAGAAAAATGTCAAGTTATTGTTCTTAATTAATCATTTGATCTTCAAAAATTATAACACCCATTATTCTTCTTTTCTTTTTGATTATTCATTTCACATTTTTTTTTTGTTTTAAGAAAATGAATGAATGTGGTGATTTGCAGGAATACATATATAGATTCAAAATTCAGTTTTCACAAACCATTTTTATTTTGTGGTTTTTCATAATTTTTGTATAATAAATTATGATGACAACTTTAAAGTCCCTTCTCAAAATTAATTTATTTTTTGATTTGTTGTCCATCAAGATATCGGTTGCATAAGTGACTCTAGTGAGAATAGTTAGTAAGTCAAGCTTAATTAATTAGCTACACAAGTTGACGTGATTTTCCAATATAAAAATTAATTAGAACACATGCAATTAGACACAATTAATGTAGAATAGAACCAAAAACACTTGCATGAACCAATTAATGAAAATTTTATTGTATGTACCAAAACATTTAGTGTTCAGCATTCATTCCCTGCATTATATTTTGAAAAATAAACGTCGTGATTTTCAATATAAAAATAAATCAAGCAGTGAAACACAAACCAGCTAAGTTACAAACTGAATAGAATTTTAAAAAATGAATTTCGTTCAATAAATATTTTTTTACAGTATACAAGATATTGTTTTTGCCGTATTTTTGTGTAGATTATGTATTCTCCGATGAATCTGCATTATTTACAATAGAATCATTGAATCCATGTAAATCAGAGCCATAAATATGACCCATCTTGGTCCTTTTGGTTTCCAGGTACCGTTTGTTTTCCTCAGTTATTGGCGTCATCACAGGAACACGCCCCACCACTGCCAAACCATATCCTTTCAGACCAACGAACTTTGCAGGGTTGTTTGTCATAAGCCTCGTAGTTCTAACTCCTATATCCCTCAAAATCTGCATATTCCATCACTTACTTGTCACCACCAACGTAGAAAAATGAGTTAAATATGATTATACTCTTTCATCAATTTTTATTTCCAAACTTTAAAAAATAATAGATATAATCATGTTAACCAACTATCCTTAATATTTTTTTTATGTTAAACAATGTTTCAACGTTTGAGACTGACATTTAAGTTGAAACGTATCAAAAGAGATATATAATTTAAATAAGATTAAATATATTTTTAGTTCATGAAGTTTCGAATTAGTTTTTTTCAAAATTTTATACCAATTTAATCATTTATTTTTAGAAATACGTAGATTTAGTCATTCTTACCAAATTTTGTTAAGTTTATTTAACATTTTAAACGTATTTTATGATAATATTTACATTAACACTAAAGTAAAAATGTGTCAAACGGTGTAAACAATTCAAATACTATAATGAAATGCACTTGAAACGTCACATAAACTTAATAAAATTTGGTTAAAATGACTAAATTCACGTATTTTTAAAGATAAATGACTAAATTGATCCAAATTTTTGAAGAGAAACTAATTCAAAAAAACGTATTTAACCCATTTAAATATCAACTTAAAACATCATTTAACATTTGTGACAAAAATTATTATAATTTCATGTAAAAGTTTAAAAACTAAAAATATATTTTACTTTAAAATTGATCGAATTGTATTTTTAGTTTTACCAAATTCCAGGTAAAATATTTATGACCTAACTCTTTCTTGGTTGAAATACTGACCTGTGCACCAATCCCATATTCACGAGCATCAACAGCTAAACCAAGTTCTATGTTTGCCTGGACCGTGTCATGACCCTCATCCTGCAAATTATAGGCTTTAAGTTTGTGACCAAGTCCAATGCCTCTTCCTTCATGGCCTCGAAGATACACAACCACTCCTCTACCTGCTTCTTCTATCAACCGCATTGCCAAATCTAACTGGTTCCCACAGTCACACCGAGCTGATCCAAATATGTCACCAGTTAAACATTCTGAATGTACTCGCACCAGAACATCTTGACCATCTCCTATGTCTCCCTACGTAATTTGCAACACAACAAGTAAGGAATCATCATAAGAGATCATAATTAACAACACATAATTCAGACAACATGAGAGTTTCTTATTCAGCTTCCTTCTGACCTTTACAACAGCAACATGTTCAGTTCCATCCAACTTTGAACTGTAACAAAATGCTTGAAATAGACCCCATTTTGTAGGTAGGCGAGAAACAGAAGTTCTTTCAACCAATTTTTCTCTCTTTCTCCGATACCTTGAAGAAGACACAGATAAATCACATCACTAAGTGATGCTGATTAGCTTGTTAACTACTATTAAACTAGCAGAAGTTAGCAATATTCAGATACAATTATCAAAATCATTGATTGCTATGCTATGCACATGCACTTACCTTATCAAATCAGTTATTGAGACAATTGGCAAAGTGTGTTTCAATGCTAAGTTTCTTAAACTGGCCAAAGATGCCATAGAGCCATCGTTTTCATCAACAAGAGCCGAAAGAACAGAAACTTGAGGCAAACCAGCCAGTGCAACTAAATCCACTGAAGCTTCAGTGTGACCTGCTCTTCTAAGAACCCCACCATTTCGGTACTTAAGAGGAAACACATGACCTGGTTTTCTGAAATCTTCTGATTTGGACTCAGGAGATGACAGAGCAACCACTGTTTTCGCCCTATCAGCAGCTGATACACCAGTGGAAGTTCCACATTTCACATCCTAAGGTAAAACAACAGACTTTCATGATCTTGGTGATTGTTCTTGGAGCTTAAAATTCATGCACCAATCTGCAACTTTTTACAGTATATGATACTCACCACTGTGACAGTGAAGGTGGGAGCAGAAGAATCCTCATCTTCACTCTCTGGTGACATGAGAGGGAGGTTCAGTCTTTGAAGATCCTCCTCTTTCATGCCAACTGAAACGATCCCTGATCCGTTCTTAATCATAAAGGCAATATCCTCGGGACTAGTAAGAGATGCTGCCATTATAAGATTTCCTTCATCATCGCCGTTTTCATCATCTACCACAATCACAAACTACAAAAAACAAATAAATAAATGCACCAGTTGTTCGATTAATCCATCATTCTCAAAAACACTAATTCAAAAACACTAACTTGTGCTAAAAAATTGATTCATGATTCATATTGCTTCATTATCATGTAAATGGTTATTTGTTAAAATTGTGACATTAAGCAATTGCATAGAACTAACCTTTCCTTGGCGTAATGCATTAAGCGCATGTTCAATGGAAGAGTAGCCTTTAGAGGGACAATCTGGATCACCTTCGGCATCACTGACAAAGAAATCAGTGGTCTCGGGTGTTATTTCAGCGTCTAACGTTCTGAATGGTGCCAAAGAAGGCTCGTTAATATTTAACGCACCTAAGAGGGAACCGTTCTCATTTCTCTTCAAATTGCTATCGTCAAACACATCTTCTGTTCCACCTGCAGAAAAACCAACAGCACAACATGCTGAGTTCCACACCTTGTTCTTCCATAGGCCAAGTCTTGCACTCTGATGAGTACCGTAGGAGCGATGCAAGCTTTGGAGAATAAAAAATATTCAGACATAACTTGAATATAGAGAAGAAAACACCATTGCTACGTAGGGAAGATTAAATTTTACCTTGAGCTAGTGGTGACGTGGGAAATCAGAGGATGGGGGAATGAGGCAGAGTCCATAGGCTTGGACTTCAAATTTTATTCTCAGAAATTGAAAAAACACTCAAAACTGTGATCTTATTTCGTGTAGTAATGTGGAAGGAAAATAGAAAAAAGGGGTGAAAAAGATGAACCTCTTGTTATGGATATGTGCTTCCAAAAGGAAGCGTTATCCAATATTTGTAGCTGTACTTGACTAGGAGCCACAACCTTTTGTTTTGTAGTTGAACTTATTTGTCTAACAGTTCGTCTCCTTAAACAATGATTGCACTCAATTGGTTCAACATATTCACATCATTCTGTGGCTCTCTCATACAAAAATCTTTCGCAATACATGACAACACTGTTTGTTTTAAAAGAATAAACATACGCATAACATTAAAAAATGTAATACAAATTTATCTGTATGTTTGGAAAAATAAATGTATAATATGAAAAAACATCAGGGTCATACTTGCACACCTTCTTCATCTTCTTCCAACATTTTCACCCCATTACCTCTTCCTTGTACCATCTTTTTCACGAGTTTTTTCTTGTTGTAAGCTGAATGAAAACCTGTTCCAGTAACATATTCCAATATAACTAAATTATGAACACTAATTTTCATAATGCATCTGAACAGGGTATGCACAGCAGAAACTAGTTATGTCGTGTAAATAGAGCAGATTTTCACAACAAAACTACTTCCTTTAAAGGATGTATTTATTTTGGTTAGAAAAATTGATAGAGGTGTGAAGAATTAAAAGAAGAGGTAGGAAAGAACGCCTCCAAATGCACTATTAAATAGTGTGAGACTAAAATGGACCCAATCCAATTCATGGTTTGGGATAGTTATGTTACATAAAGCATAACAAAAGGGGGAAGGCGTTGACCAGACCAAAATGGAAAGGGCTCTCTTTTCATGGCAAAAAATTGACAATAGTCAAACAAATGAACAAAACAAATCCGAGTACGGTACCGTGTTGTCGATGGTGAATTCATGGTGACGTGGCAGACGAGTTCTGCTGCTTTGCTTTCATAAATCTCGCCGAAAATGACGGCGGAGAAAGCGACGCTTATGAGGCTCAGTTCATCTCTCTAACAGAACACCAGACACAAAACTAAACTCTGTCTCTGTTAGTTCGTCTGAGACTTTGAGGTCAAGAGTTCAGTTAAGACCCTTCTGTCACTCCCTCTGTTTCTGTTTCACGCACACACATGTTCCCGCTTCAAATTTCGATGTTGGGGGTTAGATCCCCTTGGTGAGGGTCCCCACAGTGAGTTCTTGTATTTATTCGGTTTTGGGGTATGGCGGAATCATCTACCAGTTCTGCTGTTTCCGTTGATTCCGTTTCTAGAGACAACAACAGGTTGTGGAAAGGGGCATTTGCTGTCGCTGGAATCATGGTTACCCTCGTCACCTATGGTCTCTTGCAGGTTTCCTTTTTATTTTATTTCATCGATTTACTTGCATCTCTTTTCATGTGTGTCATAACAGTACTAGGATCTCTCTCCCTCTCTCTCTTTTATTCTTTTCTTCAATCTCGTTATTGTTCTTGTTGTAGAAATTTAGATTCTGTGAGGCAGTGTGGGAAGCATCTTAAAAAAAAATCCCTTTTTCTGGGTCGAATCAAACTTAACAATAGCAACTGTCTTGCTCTTTTTAATGAGTCAAGTCTTTACCTTTAGCTGGGGCTGTAATTAACTTAGTGATGTACTCATGCTTTGGTAATTTGGAATGCCTTTGCTACTGTTATTTGGATGCAAAACATCAATGGATAATCTGTTTTCAAGGTTTAGTTTGGTAAAATTTAAATAGAAGGAAACGAAAAAGCACTAGTGTTAGAAACAAACATGATTGGGTTGCTAAGTTCTTTTGGTTGGAATGGAGTAGTCTTAGTAATTTGATGCTTGTTTAGCTATATAATTTACCTGCAAGGTGTGAACGGGTTCGTATTAGTACTGATTAGACCAAATTTCGTTCTTTTGAATAGATTAAATCAAAGTTCTCTCTGAAACCAACATCTATCAAGTGACTTATACTTTTGGTTCTTGCAGGAAAAGATCATGAGAGTACCATATGGAGCAGAAAAAGAGTATTTCAAATATTCACTGTTTCTTGTTTTCTGCAACCGCATCACAACATCCGCTGTTTCTGCTGGTTCTTTGCTGGTAAGTGTATGCCATATGCAAAAAAGTGCGGTTACTTGCATGTGTAGGTTCGACACATTTTGCAGTATTTGAATTTTGCAGACCTTTCCTGTTACTGAATTCATTCTTCAATGTTTCTTACAGGCAAGTAAAAAGGCTATGGACCCGGTAGCTCCTGTTTTTACGTATTGCCTTATCTCGGTATCAAACATACTAACCACAACTTGCCAGTATGAGGTTAGTGTCATACTTTCTGTTGGCCTATAATCTCACAAATAGCTGCTAACGTTAATGGTTGCAAATGAGTGAGTAACCTTATTATCTGGAATAATCATATTTCTTTATGCAGGCCCTCAAATATGTTAGTTTTCCTGTTCAGACCCTTGCAAAATGTGCAAAAATGATACCAGTTATGGTATGTCGAACTTTAATACTGGTCATGCATCAATATGAATTAAATCAAATGGAAAATTGCTCTTTATTACTAATGAAATAGGATGCACTGTAATGCTTTGGCAGTTGACAAATATCATATCTGTTTTCTTTATCTTCAAATTTTGGTACCTATCCAATTTGATCACAACTCATTCAAAATTTTGTCACATCTGAAAACCAATTAGTTCAAACACCTGGTCCAATCTCTCTATTTCTCACCATCTTTATCTTGCATGAGCCCCATTTCTTCGTTCTTGACTGATATCTTTTGCTATTCTTGCACCTTGAATCTTTCTATAATCCTCCTTCTGTGTATCATACAGGTCTGGGGCACCATCATCATGCAGAAGAGATATCAGGGACCTGACTATTTGCTAGCTTTTTTAATTACCCTTGGCTGCTCAGTATTTATCCTGTATCCGGTAATTATTGAATCTTTGGCCTACTTTGTTTTTTCCATTGAAGAACTGCCAATGAATAACCATATGCTACCTTATTAGCATTGTTCACTTATTCGACATTGCATTTGTGTGGTATTGTTTTTTCTTTCTGTATAAGACTGATAAGTATGCTTATAATAATTATGGCAACTGATAAATGGTTTTCGTTGACAAATGTTTTTTCATTTTTGGCTCATGTTCCATTTTGCCAGAATACACAACAAATATTACTTTCTTACTCTTTGAATGCTTGCAGCATTCTGCAATATGCTAAACTAATGCTTGTTTTTTTTATTGTAGGCAGGAACAGATGTAAGTCCTTACAATAGAGGAAGAGAAAATACAGTTTGGGGTGTTCTCTTAATGGTTGGCTATCTTGGGTATGTCACAGCACTTAATATATAATTTTGTGATTTTTTATATATTATTGTGACATGGGAAGTATGTTATTTGTCAAAATCTTCTTGGTGTTTGGGATAAATAATGAAATTACCTTGCTCACATGTTAGTTTGAATAATTTCCTGCATACAAATTTTAATGTTCAGAGTTATCATTGATCACAAAGTCAATGAGAAAAAGAAACAAAAAGCAAAATTTAAGAACAAGAATTCAAGAAGTTAAAAGAGAAAAAGGTTCAAGAAGAAGAACGACAGTAAGGTAAAGATAAAGAAGTTTAAAGGAAGAATTCAAGTAGATGATTAAAGGTTCAAGAAAAAGAATTCAAAAACAAGATTCAAGAACGAAAGATTCAACAAGAAGAATTCAAAGAAAAAGAAAATTCAAGAAGAAAAGATTCAAGAACAAGAAAAAAAAAGGAGAAAAGTTAGAAAAAAAAACAAGAATTCAAGAAGAAAATTCAAAAGAATTGAAATAATTTAAGAGAAAGAATTCAAGAAGAAGAAAAGATTCAAGAAAAGGAAATCAAAAAGAAAAATATTCAAGAAGAAAAGATGAAGAACAAGAATTCAAAAACAAGAAAAATTCAAGCATAAGAATTAAAAGAATTTAACCGGAATAGTTCAAGAAGATGATTAAAGATTCAAGAAAAAGAATTGAAAAAGAAGTTGATTCAAAAAGGAAATATTCAAGAAGAAAAGGATCCAATAAAAAAAAATCAAGAAAAAAAAATTCAAGAACAAGAATATTCAAGAAGAAAAACAAGTAAAATTCAAGAAGAAGAAGAAGCAAAATTCAAGAACAAGACGATTCAAGAAGTAAAAGAACACAAAGGAAAATTTAAGAACAAGAATTCAAGAAGTTAAAAAAGAAAAAGATTCAAGAAAAAGAACAACAGTAAGGTCAAGATCAAAAGTTCAAGAACAAATAAAAGAATTTTAGAGGAAGAATTCAAGAAGATGATTAAAGAATCAAGAAAAAGAATTCACAAACAAGATTCAAGAAGGAAAGATTCAACAAGAAGAATATTCAAGAAAAAGAAAATTCAAGAAGAAAAGATTCAAGAACAAGAAGAAACAAAACAAAAGTTTAAAAAAAAAAAAAAAAAAATAAAAAAAAAGAAAAAAAAAAAAAAAAAAAAAAAAAAAAAAAAAAAAAAAAAAAAAAAAAAAAAAAAAAAAAAAAAAAGAAAAAAAAAAAAAAAAACAAGAATTCAAGAAGAAGATTCAAAAGAAGAAGACTCAGGCAGGAGAATTAAGAAGAAAAAGATTCAAAATGATGAAGAATATTCAAGAAGTAAAAGAAGAAGAAGAAGAAGAATCAAGAAGGAGAATTTAAAAAGAAAAGAGTCATTAAATAAAGTATTCACGAAGAAGAAATTCAAGAAGAGATATACCAGAAAAAAAAAAGAACAGAGATGTGAGACTAAGAGAATATTATCAGTTTATTCTGCACAAAAGATTGGGAGAAAATCGTATCTTTGATTCAAGTTGTGTTCTTCTACTTGAAATGTGGATTTGTACTTGAAATAGAGATCTGTCAGGAGAAGATGTGGTTTTGATACTCTGTTAGCAGAAAAGACATCAACATGTCTTCACCATAGTCGTGTTGCTTTGGTTGTTGGTGCAAGTTGATATATCAGAGCTATTGCCGTTTATATATAAAAACCCGTTACACTCGCATTTTCATATTGAAATGATATTATACACAATACATTAATTTATCTACCGTAACATTTGTCTAAAAATATTACAGTATTGCTATTAATATTACTGGCGTAACACAGGTGCGACAGCGCCTCTGTATATTTTTTAAATACACGTAATATTATATTAGTAGGTGATAATATTATAATGTTATTAAGTTAATATATATATATATATATATTAAAATTATATTTATTAAAAATAAAATAAAATAGATCAGAACAGATAAAAGAATAACCATTAATAAATAAAGAAGAAGAGAAGAAGCAAAGACATCTGATCTTATAAAAAATTTGTAAAAGTAACTGTTAATTTTTAAAAATTTAATAAATTATATATTTAAAGGGTAAAATCGGTATTTTGAAAAGTAGACACAAAAAAGGAAATTCCCTTTATATATTGTTATAGATTTATAGTGATATTTAAATAAATGTTACTATAACTACTAAATCTTGTAGTGTATATTTAAATACTTGCATTCTTTTTTCAACTTTCAGATTGAATCAAATTCTTTTTTTTTATGTATTAGGTTTGATGGCTTTACAAGCACATTCCAAGATAAGCTGTTTAGAGGCTATGACATGGAGATACATAATCAGATATTTTACACAACATTATGTTCTTGTATTCTTAGCCTGACAGGTTGGTTTGAAATCTTTGTTGAATCTTATACTCAGTTAAGCATTGTTGTCTGGAATGTCATATGAAGATTTGTTTGCTGAGGTTGTTGAGGACAGCTTTATGATAAATAATTTACTATTAGTCTTAGATGGTGTTTGGAACATCCATAACTTGCACATGAAGAGTTCAAGAACGAACATATTTAATACTATAATGTTTGAACCTCAAGCATTTAAAAGTGATCATTTGCATTGCATTGGTATTTCTTTCACCTTTTTGCCTTCCTTTCTCTTTTTCTGCTTTCAAGCACTTCACAGGTGACTACTAACTTCAAAATGAGTATAAACTATCTTCACACCAAATATTCTGAGTTGATCTATTCACCTTTCTCTTGACTTATTTGTTCACATGGTAGTTTTCATTTTATGATAATTTCTGGTTCAGTTTTGTTTCTATTAGAGCTTCATAATCAACAATCCATTCTCTTGATTTTTTAGGTCTTATTTTACAAGGGCATTTAATACCAGCAGTAGAATTTGTTTATCAGCATCATGATTGTTTCTTAGACATAGCATTGCTTTCAACAGTAAGTAAACTTCCTCCATTTGTTTTAGTTTTTTTAATGCATTTTCCCCTTTGGCTTCAAAAGCAAAACCAAAAATATTCCCCCAATTTTCATCCTCTTCTATTTCACTGAAAAAAAATTTAAATTGTTGGTTCCAGGTTGCAACAATTAGTCAATTCTTTATCTCGTACACAATTCGCACTTTCGGTGCTCTGACTTTTGCAACCATAATGACCACAAGACAGGTAAGTTGCATACAGAAATCTAATTTCCATTTTTGCAGAAAATCTATTTTTTCATCTTTTTTATTCTAATTATTGTAGTTGGTGAGCATTATGCTGTCATGTGTGTGGTTTTCCCATCCTCTTAGCTGGGAACAGTGGATTGGAGCTGTAAGACTCACTTTTACCTTAACATTATAATGAATTGAGTCATATTATTCCTGCACTATATGTTAGATCACACCCCTACTTGCACATATCAGGTCATTGTCTTTGGATCCCTTTATGGAAAAAGCTTTACGAGGAAACCACCTCAAAAGACAACCTCGTCATCAGCAGAATTTGTTCCAAACGGGGATTCAAATAATTTGAAGGAGAATCCCTGATGTCTGCTGTGGTGGAGTAGCTTCAGCTTTAAGTTCAGAGTTGGTCATTCAATACCATGATCGTGGATTGCTTCAGCACCAATTACAGCTAATTTTGCAGATATTGGTATCACAGTCATAACAATAGAGAAGCTCAAAGAATTTTAACCCCTCATTTTTCTGTTGGGGAGATTTATAGACTGACCATAGCCAAAAGATGTTTATAGATTGAAACATGTACAATTATTTGATCGAGCAAAGTTGCTACTTTGTTCTATTTTTCAGAAATTTGTATAGGAGAGAGTGTAGTTTGTGGTTTCCAGGACCCATTTTTTACCTAAAACCGTAATTGTCAAATTTATTATGGTCTAATCTGTAAGCATACTGTTCAGAATTATAACAGGCATTGAATATACCAACATTTTTGGTGTGGATGAAGCTGCATGAGGTATCATAGTGTCACTTTTCTGTGTATTATGTCTGCTAGAATGAAACACATTTTGTTCATTCTTAGGAAGACAACGTCTAATAAACAAGAGACAATGGCTGAAATGAATTTTTTGACAAGCTTTTAATAGGGACAACACATTTTGTTTCAAATCTGTTTTCCGGGCCAAAAGCTTGAGTCACGTGTATGATGATTTGGTTAAAAAATTGTTTTAACGTTTTTGTGAAAGTGGTGAATGAATAAAAGATTCGTATATTTGGTACAATAAAATAACATTTTTCTTGTATAAACCATTTTTGAGAATTGGTTTATAAATAAATGTCAATAAAGCATTTCCTTCCACCCTCATACCCAGGATTCCTGAGATTTGATTTAAGCATATTATATATAAAAGATGTTGAATAATAATCAAGCACACTTGATAAATATTCCTGGGAATGTGAATTCTATGAAAATATTTAGTTGAGAAGGAAAATTCCCTTTGTTTAATGTCACCAATGTGTGTTTTTTTTCAATCTTCTATCGGGAATCCTGCTCTGTATGTGTCAGTGTAAGGGTAAACATGGTTATTGCAGTTATATTTATTCTTATTATATGCTAAAGTCCAATAATTCTCAAGGTGTGCAGAAAGAAAAATTCAACTTTTATTGGTTTAACTGCGTTTATACTTCAATGTATGAATGCGAGATAGGTGCGTGAACTATGAAGGCTATAACAAGGGCTAGGGTGCCTCGATGCATGCTCTTTTCTTCTACCTCTCATTCTCAGCACTTTCAATTTCGGAACGATATACGGAATAATCTGAAGCCCAAAGATCCTATCAGTGAGAATAACAAGTTTGAAGAAACCATTGATGTTTTATGCCAGCAAAAGCGCGTCAAGGAAGCTATTGAGTTGCTCCATCGCATTGATCATCGGCCCTCTGCGCGTGTGTATTCCACCCTCATTGCCGCTTGTGTTCGCCACCGTGCTCTTGAATTGGGTAGGAGGGTCCATGCCCACACCAAAGCGTCTAACTTTGTTCTGGGGGTTTTCATTTCTAACCGTTTGCTCGACATGTATGCCAAATGTGGAAGCCTTGTCGATGCCCAGATGCTGTTTGATGAAATGGGTCATAGGGATTTGTGTTCTTGGAATACCATGATAGCTGGATATGCCAAACTTGGCCGACTCGAACAGGCAAGGAAACTGTTTGATCAAATGCCCCAAAGAGATAACTTTTCTTGGAACGCTGCAATATCAGGTTATGTTAGCCATGATCGGCCGTGGGAAGCTCTGGAGTTGTTTAGAGGAATGCAGAGGTGTGAGAGATCGAATTCAAATAAGTTTACCTTGTCCAGCGCCTTGGCCGCTTCTGCTGCCATTCCTTGCTTGCGTCTTGGGAAGGAAATTCATGGTTTCTTAATAAGAACCGAGTTGAACTTGGATGAAGTGGTTTGGAGTGCTCTGTTGGATTTGTATGGCAAATGTGGGAGTTTAGATGAAGCTAGGGGTATTTTTGACCAGATGAAGAGCAAAGATGTTGTTTCGTGGACTACCATGATTCATAGATGCTTTGAAGACGGAAGAAAAGAAGAGGGGCTTTCATTATTTAGAGACTTGACGAGGTCAGGTGTTAGACCGAATGAGTATACGTTTGCTGGAGTTTTAAATGAATGTGCCGACCATGCTGCCGAACACCTGGGAAAGGAGGTTCATGGGTACATGATGCGTGTTGGGTATGACCCGTGTTCATTTGCAGTGAGTGCCCTTGTTCATATGTACTCAAAGTGTGGGAACACTAGAGTTGCAAGAAGGGTGTTCAATCAGATGCTTCAGCCAGATTTGGTATCATGGACTTCTCTAATTGTTGGGTATGCTCAGAATGGTGAACCAGATGAAGCTCTTCATTTCTTTGAATTACTACTCCAATCAGGCACCAAGCCTGATCAAATAACCTTCGTTGGGGTTCTTTCAGCGTGTACTCATGCTGGATTAGTAGATAAAGGGTTAGAATATTTCCATTCAATAAGGGAAAAACATGGGTTGGTGCATACTGCAGATCATTATGCATGTGTTATTGATTTATTGGCACGATCTGGACGATTCAAAGAGGCAGAGAATATCATTGATAACATGCCCATAAAGCCTGATAAATTCCTTTGGGCATCCTTACTTGGAGGATGTAGAATACATGGGAACCTCGAACTGGCTAAAAGAGCAGCAAAAGCATTATATGAGATAGAGCCAGAGAATCCGGCTACGTATATCACTCTGGCTAATATTTATGCTAATGCTGGTCTATGGACGGAGGTAGCCAAAGTTAGAAAGGATATGGACAATAGGGGGATAGTGAAGAAACCAGGTAAGAGCTGGATTGAAATTAAAAGAAAAGTGCATGTGTTCTTAGTAGGAGATACATCTCACCCAAAAACAAGTCACATACATGAATTTCTAGTAGAACTCTCAAAGAAAATGAAGGAAGAAGGCTACGTTCCTGACACAAACTTTGTGCTACACGATGTGGAGGAGGAGCAGAAAGAGCAAAATCTAGTTTACCACAGTGAGAAACTTGCAGTTGCCTTTGGAATACTTTCAACTCCCCCAGGAACTCCAATCAAGGTCTTCAAAAATTTAAGAACTTGTGTAGACTGTCACACTGGCATCAAATACATATCAAAGATCGTTCAGAGAAGAATAATTGTGAGAGATTCTAATAGGTTTCATTGTTTTGAAAACGGAAGCTGCTCGTGTAAAGACTATTGGTAGTATTCCATGTCAATAGACATACCAAGCATGGAGTGAATTGCTGTCTTGAATCCATGGTTCTGAATACGCAGCCTCTGAATTAGTTGCATTGGTCAAATTCTTTTTCCTCCTTTCCCTATCATTTAATTGGTGCAGCTTCCAACCGAAGCTGTTGGTTACCCACTGCACTCAGATACCAAATGTTCAACAAAGATCGAAACAACATTATGATAAATGGGATCTTTACAGATATAATATTTATCAATGTTATGACGTATTAACACTAATAGTGGGGGGCATATGTTCAAAATTGCAGTATTGACTACTGTCATGGTTTGTTGACTTTATTTGTTGGTTCAGAGTTACAGAGAAAGTGGTGACTTAGCAAGGTGTCAAATGCGTGGCAAATTTTCAGACAATTGTGCATTTTTCGTCAATGTTTTTCAATTTTGTATGCTAATTGATGCAGTTGGTGAGCGTTATGTTGGAATGTCACATGTGTGGTTTGCCCTTTCCATTAGCTGGGAACAGTGAATCAAGCTGTATGACTCATTTTTACCTCTACTTAACATTATACTTCATATTGCACCTGCAATCTTAGAACTTGCTTTTTCTTTATCCTAACAATTCACAGCTTCAATAGAGGTAATTGGCACCTGGCGATGTTTGAAGTGAGGGTTTCAGTCCAGAGTTGGATATTCAATGTTTAAGATCATGGATAGTTACATTATATAGAATTGGTTTGACTTTAACTTAACTGCAGCTAGATTCGTGGATTTTGATATCGGACATAACAATAGAGAGAGCTTGAAAGGATTTTCGGTGGGGAAGATCATCTATAGACTGACCAGAGCCGAAAGACGTTTATATACTCATCAGCCTCTGATTATTTTTCGGTGGGGAACATCTCATCCGAGCATGACTGTTTTTGTTTATTTTGAAAAGACTATGTTTACTGAAATAAAGCTTTTTTCTTGTTCCAAATACAAATGTTTTTGAAGGTGAAGTTATTTTGTACATTTATTTTTTAATATTTTTTAATAAAGGCATATGTTCCGGCAGATTAAATTTGGAACATTTTTCGTTACTGTCTCGGAATTATTTTATATTAACATGGACATTGAACACCTTTTTTTTTTCATCATAATTACGGTATAAATCTCTCGGTAATTTCATAAATAAAATCAATGTTTTTTCCTCAATATAAAAAACAATCGGTCTAAAAGCCGCATTAACATATCCAGACAGTTGATTTTAAAGCAGATTAATTTTACACAATCAGTTTGAATTATGATTTTCTTTTCACGAATCCAAAAAAAAGAGCCCCACACTTTTCTTCTTAAGCTCTTGACATGAAATGAGCAAGATTTGCAAACGTTAATCTAAACAAAATATTTTCAATTGCCAAGGCGCAGGGACAATTCTTTCCGAGAAACAAATTTTGTACAAGACCTACAAACATTTTTGCTGACGACTATGCCTCTTGTTTATATCCTAAACTAAACTATCTTACATTGCGGAATCGCACCTTGTTTTCTCCATAACTATCGACTTTTGTCTACCTGTCCCTTACTGAACTCTTCTCTATCAGGTATTGATCTTCTCAACTAAGTCATCTAGTATATCCCTTCAGCTAATGATTATGGAAAATAGAAAATATGTGCATTCAGGGAACCACAAGTAAGATTGACAACAGTTTGCAGCAGGTAGCATAGGAACAGCTGCTGCAGCTAATGAAAGCATAGTTAAACTCGTTCAGATTTCAGACCGCAATGGAAAAACTCTGTTGGAACCCCATAACACCCTCATGACACCAAATTTTGTTTCAGCCTCTGCAAATGTGGTGCCAGAGGCTTCTGATGGATAGGGTAGCCGCATGCCTTTATCTGCTTTGAGCTCAGAAATATCCACAACGCAGGTGGCTGATTCCTCCAAACTCTTCCCATACCACTTACCATGCACCTGAAACACTTTTCCTCTGCCAATTTCATCACCTCGTACACCCATAAGCACAACATACTGACCTGCATTGCAACGACCAAATTCTGGAGAACCAATATCAACAAATCGAGCCAGAGAAGGCTCTGGTTTATTATCACCTGAAGCTATTCTCGCAGCAAGTGATACATCACCTGGACTCTCAGGTGAGTCATAGGACCCAGGTACTGGCCCCCTTTGCTTTTCTAGGACAGGATTGTCAACATCGCCGCCTGCTGCGCGAACATCCCTAGCCGTGCGAGCAAGCCTAGCTTTTCGGTTGTTCAACCTAATTCAACAAACATGAAATTCAATTACAAATCAATCCGGATAAGCCACTTGCTTAATATATTTTAGGTTTCACAACCGAGAGGCATGTAATGTTTCAATATCCAAGAATAGAATAGAGGCATACCAATTTTTAAGCTGTGAAGATGTAACCTCGGAACCCTGGAAAACATAATGCAAGAAAGTATCAGGAAATTATGTCAATCAAATATTACTCCAAAAAGTTTATTTGCATTTAACATACATGCACGCTTAGTTTTTCAGCCCATGATTGAAGTGAAACTGCATTTCGCTGCATATCAGGCTCATCTTTGAGAGCCCTCTCAATCAGCATCACCTGTTTATCATTCATTATTGTTCGCTTCCGTTTTCTCCTTTGTGAAAGCTCAATCTTTTCATCCTCTGGATTTTCCTCAACTGCAGTTCTTTTAAGACGCTCATTTGATTTTGAAAGTTCTCCAATATCCATATGATCAACAACATTCTTTCCTTTTGCAGAACTAGTATCTGAACCACTTGTTTCAACATTCTGAGCATCCTTGTCCATATCTCTTGCTCCTCCTGATCCACTTTTACCAGGTATGCCTTTATCATCCACCTGATTTTGCCTATTTAAGCCCTTACCTTGACTTGTCTCTTCAACTCTGGTATTATGTTGGTCCATGTCTGGAAATGCAGAATTCTCAGACATTCCTTCCTTGAAGTTACTACCCTTCTTATTAAGATCAGCATGTTCTTTTCCAGTTAAAGATGGTGCACCTCCCCCTGCACTCTGTGCCTCCTAGAGGAAATCAAACTTTTCTTGAGTTACTAAGTTCAGGACAAGCTACATGCTAACCTAATAATCCAATTTGAGAACAGTTTTAGGTGTATTTTGTTATTTGACAACAATTTTCAAGTTCTAAAGTAGATATAATTTTAATTACTTTGTGAACAAAAGTGTAAAAAATACAATTTGATCATTGAACATGTTGGTAAAAAAAAAAAAAAAAAAAAAAATAAAAAAAAAAAAAAAAAAAAAAAAAAAAAAAAGACTTGCAAATACCTGATAATGTTCATTGATGTTGAATTTAGAAATCTTATCCCAAGATAATGACTCCTCAAATTTGCTATCCTGAGTTTTCCCAGAAGAATGATAAAAGGCACATTTATACACAAAACATGAAACCATACGAATAAAAGAGAAAAAGATATATTTCGGAAAAAGACATTAATGCTTCAAATTATAGGAAAAAGATTTACTTGGACTTGATTTTCCCCAAATCCAGTAGATGCAAACAGTGATTGTAATTCACCAAAAAACACTCTGCAAGCAATTCACAAATCAAAGTTGTTTGTAAAAATAACATGACATTTAATGATAATACAATTCGGGACCTTAGGAGCTAAAATAATTACAGAAAAATAAATGGCAGATATGCTTAACCAGGGAAGTGACTCGGGGATGGGGGAAAATGAAGATGAGAGAACAAAGTCAACCAAAAAATATGAAAAAAAGATACAATAGAAGTCGATTTCCAAAAACATTTATTGTGAATATTTTAAAACTAGATTTATCAAAATTTTGGTTTGATTTTTTAATGTCTGGTCTATCCCAGCATCAAATTTACAAATTGCAGACCATTTTTAATCACATGAACCATTGCAATGAAGCTGCAACAAAATCGCAATTGGACAGCAAAATGACCTCAACACCATTCTTTAAACTATTTTGTCACAGAAAACAAAAGTTAAGACTTTAATAATCTTAAAATGAATAAAAATATATACAACCTTGCAAATAAAATATATGTCAAATAATTAGAATAACTATAGAATTGCCTTTTGCATTTGGTGCAACCATATAATAATTTTACACACTAGCTCTTGCAATCTGCATCATAACAGTTGCAATGCCGCCTATCATCAGCATGATAGTTATTCTATTATTTCTTGTTTCTCCGATCTCCAAATAAATTCAGAAGATAGCAATGCAATTATTTTTCTTTTAAATACTTCTTACTGAGTAAATTTAGAAAGCGTAGAAAGAAATACCCAAAACTGACTGAAGCTAATAAATATATATAAAAATGGTAAATGCTCCAAAATCAGAAGAGAATGTCTTTTTATGCCATCTTGTGTAGATGACATGCGCTCCATTCGAAAATCAAAAAGAAAGTTCAACTCAACATAATCCTTAAAAATATTCCTATGAATAAAATCAAGAAGGTGAGGTTCCTCAATTAGCCTCACAAATCATTTTCCAGTTGTAATCAAGTGGCATAAGGAGCTACCATAATGCTCATGCATCGCACTTAACCCCACTTATATGCCAAATACATGCATAACCACTGAAACAAGGTCTTAAAATCCATCATGCTAAAGGCAAAGTACATAGTACTACAAAGAAATCTAAAAGAAGGTAAGAACCTTAAAAGTTGCACATCCTCCACATTTAAGAAGTTCGGAATCAAAGATTCTGCATGACTTAACAATGAGCCTACAAAAAGTCATTACATGTAAGAAAATAACCATAGATTGCTCATAATTCCAAAATAAATAATTGAGAATGATTCTTACGGAGGTTTTTGCTAGCAATGGCAGCTTTAGGAGCATCAGAAGCAAAAGAAAATCCAGGCAGCAAGTTAGATAGATCCATTTGCAAGCACTCCATGACCTTGAGAACAAAAAGGTTCCTCTCCTGCTCTGGGGATTAAAATTACGAGAAAAAGAAAAGGATAAATGGAATGTGGAAATACATATACCGGTAAAACAATCAAATTTGGCTCAGAAATTTTGGGAATACTGGCTAAGAACTAACCTTCGCATATGTTGGGAACAAAACAATGAAGGTTTGCAAAGAACTTGACAAACAATGATGTCCTATGATGTGCATAAGAAGCCTTAGGCATGCTGTTAGGGACTAGGTTGAATTCCAAATTTGTAGCATTTCTTACATCTAGTGTAGTATTATCTAAAATCCATCCAACTGCAGCAAATATATCATATTCAAGACTAGCATCTTCCTCCATCTCTGACAGATTAGATGAACACCAGCAGGATAAAAAATCTCCATGGGAAAGTGAAATTATTGCTGTCAGAACTTTAGTCTGGAATCACATGCAAAAGAAACAATCAAATTTCCTATGGCTGATTGTAATATATCCACTAAATCAAGTAAAACATCATAAAGCAGCGGTTACAAATGAATGATAACACAAGTGGTGGATAATATCTTGTCTCGAATTAAATTTATAGTTTTACAGACAAAATAGAACGATGTTTATGCCACCTAACACTATGTTTACAGCACATTGGATGTGTATGTAGTCAATGATACTAAAACAAGTTAACTCTAATATAAAATGGACAGACTTACAAAACAAAGTATCATGTAAGATCGAAAGTTTGAATCATCAGAGAAGATGTCAGCAAGTCGCATTGCATTAAGCTGTACAAACCCCATTGGGTGACTTCTGTCAGCAGTGAGATGCCCTGTATCTCTTCCAAAAGCTTTCTTCAACAAGTCAAAAACCTACATCATCGATAGCAAGTAATAAAGACATTGTCATGCTTTGTGGCATTGATGCATACTGCAGACCATAAAAGATTTGTACATTATTCAATAATCCATATATGTTTAGTACTCAAATCTAAATCCAGTTTATAATGAAATGACAGGATGTAGCAGAAAAAGTTGGCAACAATTTTCACTGGTTATCAGAAAAATCTCACTAAAACTGCACCCTTGTCTTGAATAGTTTGCAATACAAGCTAACAGCAGAAACCTAACCTCTAATGCAACAGATTTAGCCAAATCCAAACTTCGTGCTGAGCTGGCTACTTCATCAAGATAAGAAATGCTTTCTGCTTCACACAAACTCAGCAGCTGAGTAAAGAAAGCAGTGTGGTGTTGTTAACAATATGCATAAATTATAATGTACATTAAAAAAATCCTCTATTTGGTCCTCTAAAGTTAGATGTGTCACCTAGTTAGTACTTCAACTTTTTATGTCACCAAATTAATTCCTCAAATATTTAAATAATAACCATATTAGTCCTCAAAATATTTTATCAATCTATTTATCCCTCAAATATTTAACCATCACTAAATTAGTAGTCTTAAAAATCTACAATGTCATCATTTTTGTCCTTCAGGACTAAAGTGGTGACAAAAAGAATCTGACGACTAATTTGGTGATAAATTATCTTTTAGAAACTACTTCCGCACCAAAATCTTGTGAGGACTAAAATGGGAACAAAAAAGAATCTTTGATAGACCAATTTGTAGTCAAATAACTTTGGATGACTAATGTGATGACACACATAACTTCATAAAATCAAATTGAGGCTTTTCTCAGCATTAAAGTTAAATCCAATGAATGATAGCAAATTTTGTCATTGGACTCACAATAGATAGTATTTTAGCCTTTAGCCTAGAAATAGCAGCCATGACCCTAGATGGAAAAGATGGCTGAATGTGTAACTTCAAGATGGATCGAGCCAGAAAAAGAATGCTTCCCTTTTCACATAATTCCTGTACATAAAGCAAAAACACATGAGTTCATGCATATGTACATATAGAGCACAACAGCTCATCAATGAACCAAATCAATGCACTGACCTTAACCATCTTTGCTACTGACTGTTGAAAGTATCTAGTTTGTCAAGTGGAATTTTCAACACCTAAAACTCTTACTTCTCCCTCTATCAATATCTATCGTTAATGCCACAACACATTAACTAAGAGTTGGTAGATTAGCCAACTCTAACGCAGATTAACAAAAATTATAGAATTTTGAATTCAAAGCATTTTATGAAAGACTTCCGAAACCTAAAAGTATTCAAGATATAAGGAGAACAATAGAGTATTCTAAGAAAGCTTCTTCTCCATAGGATCTTCAATCTCTATCCAGTTTAATTAAAAAAAAAAAAAAAAAAATAACTGGGGAAGGAAATTAAATGCGTAAAACAGTGTGATATTTGACGAGAGAAAAAAAAAAGTATGAAGAATATTCCATTAGATCTAAACGCAAATAAGCCCATACAAAAAACTACATAGAGGTAGGTCACTATTCCGTTTTAGAAACCTACCTATTATTATCAACAGCAGTGTCAGGTGTTATACCATCAAGCAAGAAAAACTCATGGCTGAACATTTATATCACCTTCAAAAAAAATTGGTTGTGATGCCTAGAGAAAGGTAAAGCTGCTCGGAAAGAGAAGATCTAACAATAATTTTTCCTGGGAAATGGAAAAAAAAAAGGAAAAAAAGTGATACAAAAAAAAAATCCTTCTTAGAACGGAAAAACCAACAACCACTAAGAAAACAAAACAAAGTGCCAAGCACCATGAAAATAGCATTATAGACTTGACAACATGTGCTAGCCAAGCACAACAATGAGTAAAAATGTCCAAAATTGACACACTGCTACACTTTTTGTTGTTTCTCAATTAAGGGGGAGAGGGTCGTTTTGAAGGAGTAAAACTGGTGACATTTTCCTTTATAGAAGAAAGGCATATTTAAATAACCTTAATTGAAGGAATTTGGCTAGATTTGTTTGCGTAGCCACCCAATTTTAATAAATTATATAACGACCTAGACAGGGGATGCAACCAGGCTCCTTGTCTCCAATCAAACTTTAGATGAATTTTGTCAAATATAAATATACATTCAGACATACATAATTACATATATATATATATATATATATATATATATATATATATATATATACACACACATACATACACAGACACAGATTTCCCTTTCCATATTTATGAAGATTGTAAGATTGGAAACCTTATTCTTGAGCAGTCGCTCCTTAAACAATTTCTGTTGGCAAAGTGACTGAAGAAACTGCAGAGAAGCTTCACACTGCTGGCAGAGATAATAAACTATTTGTTCTGCAGTAAGATTTGATTCCACAGAAACATCTTCTTGATATGCTCCAAGTGTATTCTCAAGAAAACTAACAACCATGCGAACTGATCCAAAAGCTGCATCCATAAATATGTCAATCTGTCATATAATTCATGATTAGCCACAGAACCACAATGTATTCTCAGAAAATGAACAAAATAACATAGTTAATGGATGTATTTATTAGATGTAATAAAACCATTCATATGCTTTCACCTCAGACCTTAAGCTTTTGGGGAGAATTGGTTTGAAACAGGTTAAGAGAAAAAAAGATATTATTAGCTGACTGGAAAGAAATTCTAAATGCACACAACAATTGGACTGAAAGAAATGCTACCCAATTTGTATTGTGTTCGTTTTTATTTTTTAATTTTATTGAACAGAAATTTCAGATAGAAAAGTGAAATTTAAGAAAAGAGGTTTAAAATAAAGGTGACAATATCTTGTTTTTAAAAAATTCAACAAATGGACACTAACAGAAAAATGTTTCTGAATCGAGTGTCCAAGACATAGGGTGGAAATGAACTTGTACCTTGGGGTGCGCAAGCAATACATGAACAATATCTTGCCATTGTGTTGATATGAACCCTGTTAATAGATGTAAATTGCATGCTACAAGGGTTGAATGCAAAAGGGGCATATCACTGAAAGCATGGCATTCCTGCAACATGAGTTAATCTCAATATAGAAACAAGACAGGAAAGATCATACTGTAATGAACCAAACAATTTAAAACCTTTCTGTATCCACCAAGAACAATTAGCATGTAGAAAACCAAGTCAGTCAGCTGTTCCATAGTTTTCACATCGTCAAGCAAAATCTGAAATCATATTGTGATACAAAAATCAGAACCACAGCATCATTATAATTTTCAAAAAGCAATACACACACATTGAACAAAGTGTGCAAGGTCATGAAAACTCAACAATACTTATATTTCTTTGCCAAACAATGACCCCCATATTAGTATGATGAGAACTGCAAAGAAATTAATGTAATAAAAGTAAATATTCCATGCAGGAAAAAAACTCCTACCTACCTAATCCCTTAATTTTTAACAGAACGGCATTATTTAGTGTCCGACCAATGCTGTTCAAACTAAAGAGGAATTTTAATAAATATAATTCTTCAACATTCAAATAATGTGTCTTTGCCACACGAGGAAAACACAAAAAATTACATGACAAGCAAATAAGATAAATGGTAAACAGGAATTATTAATATTAACCTGCTCGAATTTAGAATTTCGGGAGGCTAAATCACACAAGGAATGCAAGAGTCGAATGCCACGTAACAAGTATCTAAACATGGCTTCATTTCTAACAGGTGACATCAACAGGGTACAGAGGTGCAACGGAAGAGATCCCGCAAGTTTTTCCATATCAATCTGTACATGTTACAAAAAATAAAAATATGATAAAACAAAATATCAAATAGCATTATGAAGCTGAGTATAAGACAACCTTCAGCGTTGATCCTTGTTCAGTAAGGTACTGAATAGTGAAATTTTCAGAGTCTCTCAATAATTTATTGAGATCCAGAGCAGTGACCCCTTGCAATTCCTTCACTGCTGATATCATGCTTATTGCCTGTTCAAGTTAATAAATAGAAGATATTCACACTCCAGCGAATGAGGAGGATACTAAGGGGTAGGAGAGTCTCATGGATCCAAGTTATAATTAAGAGTTGACCACTTGCCTGTGCAGCACTGCTCGATGATTCTTCCTTGGGAATCCTCATTCTTGAGAATCGATAAGAAGACTGAAAAAACAAGCATTGTGTCATTATCAAGATGCAACAAAACACGTAAGACACATACATAGATCAAGTAATTAATATCCAGGGGCATGACTTGTAAGCCTAAGATAATAGAACATTTTACAAGTTGGAATAGAAGTTGTCAGTTCATGTCAACAACACTAGGAAGAGCCATATGCTTCATGGCAGCCATTTCTTGCATCCAGAACATTTCATAAGAAAAAATGAATCGATGAAGTACAAGAATTTTAACTACTTTTCATTGTCGCATCATGTTTAGTCATCAAAACAGATTTAGCTTCCTATCCAGAGGGCAACACATATGCACAGAATTACAAAGTATGAAGCAATTCACCAATAAGACAAATTTAACATCACAAATTCACCTTCAAAGCTATAACGGGGTGGGGGGTTCTCCAGTATCTTGGTCCGACATCTATTACTACAATCGCTAAGTATAGCATTTATTAAAAAAAAAAAAAACTCTTTTACCTATCTAAATTTTCGTAACTTTGTTACAAATTTGGGCAAGTCACTAAGGAGAGAGTATTTATTACTCACAGCAATTACACTTTTCGGATACTGGACAAAACATGTAATTTGTCATCAAGAATGTTCATCTAGGTCATACAGCAATCTCCCCGTATGGGATATATAACTTACATAAGATCTCAAAAATGGAATCAAATAGAAAGACAGAATCGTGCATTTAATCCCTTAACCAATCTGTAGAAGACATTGATGTCATCTCAAGAATTTCCTAACCAAGCAGATTATGCGAAATGTTATTCTGCTTTAAAGAAAAAAAAAATGACACAAACAATAAAAGAAATAGATTTATAACTCTTACAGTATCTCCGAATTTGATAGCCTCAATAAAACGACAATCTAGGTCACAAAATTCTAAGCATGGGAAGATTCATAAATCCAATGATGAAAAACAGTGACCAGAGAAAATTGGTAATCACCAAAGCTTGAATATTGACCCAAACGATAAATCTGGTTTCATCAAAGTATCTGTCAGTGTTGTTTGGCACTGAGAAAAAAGGGTGGCAGCAGCTCGAGAGGATAGAAGGGTTAGTCCAATAGGGTTCGTATGATGAGAAAGTCTAGTCGAGTCTTCCAGTATATCTTTTTATATACGTAAAACGTAAGCAATTCATTTACTATTTCCCTATGCAAATATTTACCGATCAATATAACATTCTTATACTTTAAAAATATATATATATATATATATATATATATATATTCTTAAACTTTAATGGAAATTGAAAAATTCTAAATTTTGATATATTTTAATTTAAATTTTAAAAATAATGAATACATGGTAAACGATAATAAACATTTTTTTACGTGGTAAATGATACTACAAACATTTTAACTGGAATGTAAATCGAATAATTTAGTAGTAGATAGATTAAGAGAATTATATTTATTAATTTTTAAAATTACACGTGATATCAATTCTAATTTCAATTAAATCTCATATTAGAATATCACCTACTTTCAATTAAATCTCGTCTTTTGTAAACTTCTTAATAATTTAATAATATAAAAGTTTAGCTCTTTAATCAATGTTCATTATTCATAGCATATATATATATATAGTTACTGCATTATGTTTTAATTTATAACAATTAATAAAGGTGATAATCATGTTTGGTGTATGCAATTTTGTTTCAAATACCCTTAAGATATATTAGTTACCTTCTACACTCACATAAAGGTTCCCTTACCTATAAAAATCTTTAATCGAATTATTTTTTATATATTTCCTTGTATATAAAACTTTATAGGTTTAAGCATATAATTAAGAACTCATGAAAAAGTTAAGGGGTGTTATTAATACTAACCCTAACTAGTGAGGTGTAAGTTTTCGGTTGGTTTCCAAAATTATGAAGGCTAATTATGTATCACGTGAAGTACTCATTCGTGATTGTGTGTTGGATTCGGTTAAGTTTGTATATGTGATTGAAAGGTGGCTAGAAATCGCTTATATTATTGAAACTCAAGTGCAAATTTGACACCTTCGATTTGAGTGGTTGGATAGAGGGATGTTTGTTGCTTGATGATGCATATGTATGACTTCTTCTTCAGAGTTTCATATTTCTCAAGATTGCTTACGGGATTAATATCATGGAAACTTATTTTTCTCTAAATCTTTTTCAAATATGTGGACAAAAAAAAACGAACATTTACCCGAGTTTTTAATAATGCGTGTGATATTCTTTTGTCCAAATTATCTTGTCATTGTATAAAGGGGAATATGGTCTTTGTGAATATTTTTTAAGAAATTTGTCTTGCTAGTTTGGAGGAGTGCAAAAATCATTTGCACGATTATATTTTGTTAACAAAACAAGATAAAATGCGTATATATTTAGACCTTTTGCAAAAAACTTTACGTTGCTTTAAAACAATTTGAGTTAATGGAAGACAATTTCACTTGGCAAAAGGTTATATGATTTTTTCTTCTTCTTTAGAAGACACACGAAGAATTTTGGTTGTTGGAACTTTAAATTTATCTCCTAACATTCTTTGTGTTTTTTCTTGCATAAAAGATTTTGTCCTGACTTTCATGAAACTCATGAAAACTCAATGGTGGGTTCACATTCCTGACCTTCCTTTAAAGTATTATGAAAGCAAAATTCTCAATAGCACGTGGAATTTGTACATCTTTTTTCTTTATATGATTATACTAAGAATAAGACTTGAGGTTTCCTTGCATGTGTCTTAGTCGATATTGATTTGTTATCTAATTTGCTTGTGGATAGAGAAAGATTTGTGTTTATTGTTGATGTGGAGTGTGAGAAATCATCTTTATTTTGTTCAAAATTGTAAAATGATTGGTCATGATATATCTAGTTGTAAAAGATTACAACAAGATGCTAATGTTATTTGTTGTGGGGAAACAAAAGCTAGCACAAAAGTACAACAACATTATCGTCCTATTGTGGCTGGTGCACATGATGCGACTAAGGGCTTTTTTGCTCAAGTGGTAGGACTATGGTCGAGCCTATGGTGGAACCTGTTGTGGAACCTATGGTGGAGTTTGTGATTTAGTCTTTTACAATGCAACCTATTGTTGTAAAGATTGTTGATTAGTCACATGACCAATGGTGGTTAATCATGATAATGTTTGTTTTGTGAATGGATATTCTCTTGTTAAGAATTTTAATGGTGGCGTGTCAGTGAAATATGATTCCTTGGTTAGCATGCCTTCTCCAAAGGATGTCACTCTCAATAGTTTGCATGGTTTATAACAATTAAAATAGACTCATAGTAGTTCAACGACAAACCCTAATCCTTGGATGTCTAAGAAAGCTCTTATTGCGGAGAATTTAAACTAACTTCTAAATGAGCTAATATGATCGGTGAAAGTGAAGACTTTAACACTGAGGAGGATTATGAGTCAATTCAAACTATAATGAAACCTGGTATGGGTAGGCCAAATAAAGTTAATACTACAACCTCTAAAGCCAAAACCTATAGATATTAAATGTCTTGTTTTAAAATGTAAGAGGATTGGATAATGATAAGTATTTTAATACGATGAGGAATTTACTTCTTTCCTAGTATGTGGAAGTCAAAGTATGGAATGATTTTCGTGAAGAAAAACATCATTTTTCTTTCAACAAGTTTGTTTTTCTTTTTTGCCTATGTGTGATATGTAATTTTATCAAAAGTTTGGTGTGATCTCTCATGTTTTTCTTTCATTTTTTTTTCTTTTATATTTTTAATGTAATCTTTATGCGATGACATTTAGCCTATTGTGAACTTATTTGAAAATATTTAATTAAAAATAAAAAAATTAATATATCAACCAATGTTGTAAAATCGTAGATATTCTCACACACTCATAGGTATGATCCTGCGAGTAATGAAGATTCGATGAACTAACAGTAGGATCATGCAATGCTCATGAAATCAATTGATTTTGCATCGCGTCAATCCATTCTATTAGGCTAGGTTTTGAGTTAAAAAAAAGTCCTTTAGTTTGCTAAAAAATCCAACCCATGAAATAAAATAATTTGTAAGGATGAACCTTTTGTCCTAGGATTCTCATTCCCAAATCAAAATTGAACCAAACAACTTTTGATGACATTCTCATCAATAATGACACTTTTATCACTATCGTTGCCATTAACCATCATAACACTGGCATTTATGTCAACGACACTTGCTTTAGTATTGTCGACCATCACAACATTCATGGCTATCATGTCACCATCTCTAACTCTGGCATCAACATCGTCAACATTGTCATCACTACCTTCATATTTGACTCTATTGTTGTTTTATAATTTTAAATTTAATGAGTTTTTTATTCTATTTAGAATTTTAACAAAAAAAAATCAGTTAAAGGTGGTTCTAGTCATGCTGCTATACTCAAAGAGTGTTTTGTGTTGTTTACTATTTATGACTAATTTTTCTTCTCTATAATATTTTTAAAACACGCCAATGTCTATACATATAAATATGTATATATTAAACTCTTGTGAGCCATGCTACAACCTAATTGTTATTCATTTCAATTGTTACCTACAAACAAATCACTAAAATATACATGCATGTAAATAATATAAAACTAAAACCAATATAAGCATTATATTCTGACCCTAATAGAATAAGATAACATGGTTGAAATACAAACACACATGTATAAGATATATAAAGAAAATAATAAACATAAAAGGAGATAACATCCTCCTTTGCAAAACACAAAAAAAAAAATTAATAAATAAATAAATAGAAAAAAAATTTAAAAAATAAATAAATAAATAGAGATCACAAAAAATAACACTTCTTCGTATCTTCATATATATATATATATATATATATATATATATATATATATATATATATATATATATATATATATATCTATACATATCCCGTTGCAAGCAAAGGAATTCCACAATCATATTTCATCCATAGTATAAAGTGATTCGATAATAAAAGTAATATTGCGCATAAAATCCAAAATAGTTAAGAAAAACAAAGAAATGCTTAGACTATTATTGTGAAGCGTCTATCATGTTAAACTCAAGTGAAATAGATCTTAACTTTTTAAGAATTAAATTAGTAATCGAGTCAATAGAATAACTAAATTAAGATTAGTCAACTACAATCGAATCAAATATATTTTCATATTATCTAATATACTAGGTAAACAAAGTTAACAAAATCACGTGAAATTAAATTAGTTGAATTGTAAATTAGCATAAAAGAACTATGTTATGCAAAAAATAAAAAATAAATAATAATAATAATAATAAGAGGCTAAATAATAACGATCCTTAAATGGACATTGAATGTTTATTTTCACTTGTTTAAAAACTTTATTGCATGTGCAAATATTTCATATTTTATCGTGTAACATTATGACAAACTTGATAAACTCTACAAATTAACTGAATAATATATTCGATAAGTAGTTTAGAATCCTCAAATTGAAAACACGTGTAATAAACTTACTAACATGCACCACACACATGACGATTTACAATTATACAATTTTATTTTTTTTATTTCCTTTTATTGATGTTTGTTGACATTTTTTTCACATTTCAAATTAACTATAAGCAGTGTTAGTTAACTTTGTTTGAAGATGGTAAACCCTACTCATTATCAGAAAAAAATTCTAATAAATGATTGACAAAGAATAACATTATTGTTAATGATAAATGATTCACTAAAATCGTTAACAGGATAAAAATAATCCTAACAAATGTCAATAAAAAAAAATCCAATTCACATCTACCAAAAAATAGTTCCCAATCCAATCCAGTTCACATATAGAAGAAAATAAAATAGGATCTTCAGCGTAGATTGAAAACAAATTGACATGGAGTAAAAAATAATAATGATTTACAACAATAAAAATAATTCTTACAAAAAAAACAACCACTATCAATATAAATGAAAAAGAAAAAAATTAATCAACATTAAAAGAAAAATAGTAATTTTATCGATGTATTGTTTTAGTCAAGTTGGTGATGTCTTGACCAGAATTGAATTTTATAAAAAAAAGGTAAATGTGAATTTATAAAAGCATAATTTTTTTTATAAATTTTAATTTTCTAAGTGAAATTTGAAATTTAATAATTTTAAATAACTTAATTATTTTGCATAAATTTCTATAATTTCAATTTCCTTAAAAATTCTTCCTAAAATAACATATTTTATTTTCAGATTATCTAAAAAAAACAATTATCTCTCAAAATTTCCCATCCAGATGTATTATAAAGCATAGAAATATGGGAAAGGTAGAAACAAACATCACATTAGCTCTTTAATCATGTTATAAACATCAAACATCCTTAAAACTAAGACTTCAATTCGTACAAAAATTCCAAAACTTTTATTTACGTTTTTATCATTCTTTATATTAACTATTTTTCTCAATTTTAAATAATTACTCGTAATATTATTTACATAATATTACTTATAATATATTTTATTTCAATAACTAAAATTTATTAAATTTATAACAATATCTATATTTATATACATATTTTATTTTTTTAAAATTTTATTATTTTAATTATTTGTACAGTTTAAATAATTATATATATATATATATATATATATATATATTTAAAAATACATACAAATATACACATTTCTGTATTTACGTTAATAATAGTAATAATTTTATTTTTTTAATATAAAATGATCACACATGCACATAATACATGTATTTTTATTTATTGTAATAATAAAAATTTTATTTTTAAACAATAATTAAATTTATAAATTATTTCACACACTTATCATACAAAACATATATGTCCTTAAATGTGTTTTTATAAAAAAAAACACATTTATTAAATTTAATAAATACAGTACGTAATAATAAAAAACACGACATTTGTTAATCCTCTTGTAGATTAAATCCCCAATTAAATTAAATAAATACCTTTTTATTCACACATTATTAAATTAAAACATATGTTGAAAAAACTATATACTTATAAGTAAGCATCATTTAACATATATAGCACGCGTAAATATTAATTATTTGGTAGAACAGTTGATACTGATAAATATTAAATATATCTGAAATTTCTTAGTTGTTTTGCTTGATAATCTTTGATTATCATTAATTGAGGTGTTTAAAAGAAGAAAAAAAGTTGAATTACCTACCTGCATTAATTTTGGATGAGATTAGGACAAGAACCAGTAGTGAAGTGTGAACTGTCACTAAAATGCCGCTTCCATTTCTGTTACACTTACCTTTATATATACCCGTGGTGTTTTCACGCATCATATCAGGTATCACACACAAACTCCAAAATCTCTTTCTTTTTCTCTCTGTAATTTTCTGGGTCCACTGAAAAAGCTAAGAAGAAGATGGAGATTGATCTTTCTCCCAAGCTGGTGAAGAAAGTTTATGGTGGCGATGGTGGGTCCTACCACGCCTGGTCCCCCTCTGAACTTCCCATGCTTCGCGAAGGTAACATTGGTGCTGCCAAACTCTCTCTGCGCAAAAACGGTTTCGCCCTTCCTCGATATTCTGACTCTTCCAAAGTCGCTTATGTTCTTCAAGGTATCTTCGCTCTGCTGCTTCTGTTCATATCTTCAATCATTGTCCACAATTGGTAATGTTTTTAATATTATACAACTGATCAGAACTATTTGTCGGAAGTTTCTCGTTTTCAATTCTTGTATTCTGAATTTTTTTTAATTGATAATTCCCGATGCATCGATTTGTGAAGGTAATTTGTCGTATGTTGTATCGGATATTGATTTAAAAGGTTGATTTGGGATTTTAAGTTTTAAAAGAAAAATTGGGATCCTTAGTGTTAGCTTTTTTAGCATTTTTGTTTTGGAAATTAAGGATTTAATTGGACTACACTTTTTGACTTTGTAATACTTGTTCTGAAAAGTCATGTTTATGTTGACCTGTGTTTTCAAATTAAACTAATTATTTTAAGGGTGTGTTTGTATTTTATAATTTTTTTTTTTTTTTCAAAATGTAGCTAAAGAAGGTTGCTTAGGTAAGACTTAGGTAAGAAGTGAGAGAGATTGAAAAGGATGAAAATGGAAGATGTGAAAAAGTTTTCTCTATTTTGTTAGTTTTTGGAACAATTATTTCAAAAATATTTCTCAAACCTTAATGAAATTTAATAAGAAATTAATTGCTGGTCCATGCGGGATTGATTATTGATTTAGATGAGTTTATTAAAAAAAAAAAAAAAATTGATTCAGGAAAGATTATGAAACCTGAAATGAGACGAGAAGGGAATGAAACAGGCCCTGAGTGATTCTTTGCTTGAAATTATGAAAAAATGATATTGTATTGATTATCTGTGTATCTGTGTTTTCATTCCATAGGAAGTGGAGTGGCTGGAATAGTGTTGCCTGAATCAGAAGAGAAGGTTGTTGCAATCAAGAAAGGGGATGCGCTGGCACTCCCCTTTGGTGTTGTGACATGGTGGTATAACAAAGAAGAAACTGAGTTGATTGTTCTGTTCCTTGGAGACACTTCCAAGGCTCACAAGGCTGGTGAATTCACTGATTTTTTTCTGACTGGTTCCAATGGAATCTTCACGGGATTTTCCGCTGAGTTTGTGGGCAGGGCTTGGGACTTGGAAGAGAGTGATGTCAAGACCCTTGTTGGAAAACAATTGGGCAAAGGGGTTGTGCAGTTGGACGGAAGCATCACACTACCGGAGCCTAAACCGGAGCACCGGATTGGCATGGCCTTGAACTGTGAAGAGGCTCCATTGGATGTTGACATCAAGGGTGGTGGAAGGGTTGTGGTGTTGAACACCAAGAATCTTCCCTTGGTTGGTGATGTTGGGCTAGGGGCTGACCTTGTGAAGTTGGATGGAGGAGCCATGTGCTCTCCAGGATTCTCTTGTGATTCTGCTTTGCAGGTTACATATATCATCAGAGGTAGTGGTCGGGTTCAGGTTGTTGGAGTTGATGGTCATAGGGTTTTGGAGACAACTATAAAAGCTGGTAATTTGTTCATTGTGCCAAGGTTTTTTGTTGTCTCAAAAATTGCTGATCCAGAGGGAATGGAGTGGTTCTCTATAATCACCACCCCTAAGTAAGCCTTTCTCATCATCACCTTATTATTGTTCATCTTATTTTCAGTGCAGAAGTAAGTAACCATTCATCTGATGTTCTGTTTGTTGCTTGAATGGATTTGATATTGGTCCTAACCATAACCATGTAGAAAACTTAACCCTTTTTGGTTGATTTATACTTCAGACTTCTACACTTTAATTCTTGTCTTAATAATTTCTTTCCAACCAGTGATTGACACAGAACCCATCATCAATCATAGATGAAAACTGTTGATCCTAATGTACTACTTGCCTGTCTTTATTTGGTTGGAAAATGAAAACTCCATTGATGAACAACTATTCTGTATTACTTGATGGTAACCCATAAATTTAACATTTTTTTTCTAACCATAATGGTTTTCACTTTGGCAGTCCTATATTTACCCACTTGGCTGGAAGTTCTTCTGTGTGGAAGGCTTTATCACCTTCTGTTCTGCAAGCTGCTTTCAATGTAGATTCAGGAGTGGAGCAACTGTTCCGTTCAAAGAGGACTTCCGATGCTATTTTCTTCCCTCCACCAAATTAGAATAAACATTCCACCAATCCACCATTATCGATTGGTTGTGAAGGTTCCCCCATCCTGTCTTATCTTAACGGAAAATAAAAGGGGTAACGTGTTGAGGAATTACCGAATTAGTGGAATTACTTCACTGTTTTAAAGTGTTTTCTTTATTTTACTCGAATTATTACCAATTCACGTTACATGCTCTTTGATCCTTTCTTTTTAACCTACTTTTATTCTTATTCTTTTATATCATTCAAGATAGTGACCATAGTTATATATTCCTAAACAACAGATATTGGAGATAGATGCTTCTAATTACAAAAAACCAATATGTTTTATTCGAACTCGAACATTTTATGTTTTTCCCCTATTCTATTTTTCTGAAATTCTACGGTCTACTATTCGAACAAAAACATCCTTTTCATATCATCGTTTGAGCAAAACTTCTTTGCTTGAACGACTTTTATTCACTAAATAAGGAAAATTCATACTCAAATCAAATTATACACCCACTTAACGAAATCAATTTTAATTGAAAAATAATTGCTATGAGGTTTTTCCATCAGCATTTAAATCTTTGTCAATAACATGCTTTTGTTCTTTATTTGTCAATATTGTATTATAAAATATTTAACAATTTTTTTTTAAATCATAATTTTTTGTAAAAAGTATTTGTTAATTTTATATCCAAAACTTTAAAATCCAATTGAATCTCAAATAATGATTTGATTAAAAGTTTAAATTAAATATAAATCAAACTAAATTTAGTATATCTTATTTTCACAAAAAGAAAGGTAGCTTCTCTCTTATGGCATCAAAAAAAGCAGTGGAATAAGAATTTTGACTAGCCAAAACCTTTCTGTACATTCGATTTCCACTTTCATCCTCATTTTACACCTACACTGAGCTTTTAACAAATGTTATCATTCATTTGTTTATAACGAAACCAGGTTAATCATTTGATGCGAGTAACATTCATGCACAGGTCATAGATGTTCATATTTGTTTTCCATGGTATTTTCCTTTTCCAGCAGTCCACGATTTAGCCAAAGAAATAAAAACAATCAAACATTAGGTACAAAGTTAGATAACTCTCTTTTCTCTGCCAACAAATAATGCTTTTTGAATTGACCATTAAGATCGATTTAGTTTCAAAATCAAAACAAAAAGACGAAACATTAGGCGTGAAATATTAGCCCCACTACAGCCAAGTGATCTAGACCATGAAATCATAAAGTGTACTCTACTCATTACTATCACATTGGTGCGTGCATGGGGGGGGGGGGGGGGGGGGAAAAAAATTAAAAAAAAAAGAAAAAGGGAGAGGAG